>Ga0123519_10001253_pt1 | contig 43825 bp, 39 predicted proteins | sample YelNatPaOPRAMG02_FD_87396 | JGI IMG/M metagenome (GOLD analysis project Ga0123519, IMG submission 87396) | Hot spring microbial communities from Yellowstone National Park - Yellowstone National Park OP-RAMG-02 (version 2) | ecosystem: Environmental > Aquatic > Thermal springs > Hot (42-90C) ...
ATTATAGCAAAACTTAGTTATTTAAGTCAACAAGGTGGTGATAAAGGTGAAGAAAATAATTGTCTGGTTAGTGTTGATAGGTGGTGGTGGTTTATGGGCAAGTAGTGGAGGAAATTTTTTGACTTTTCCCACCGGGGCGCGGAGTTTATCCCTGGCGGAAGGCGGGATAATTAGTTCGGATGTGGAGGGGCTGTATTATAACTGCGGGGTACTGGCCAGTCTTACCCAGATGGGATTTAGTTTCAGTCATGAGAGTCATTTTTTAGACATAACCAATGACTATTTTGCCTTTGGGGCGCCGATAGATGACAGGCGGGCCCTGGGAGTTAATTTAGGGATTTTCCGGGCTGGTTCGGTTAGTGGCTATGATAGTAGTGGTAATCCGACGAAAGATTATGAAGAGAAGGATTTAGCATTCGGGTTATACTACAGTCAATATTTGCTGGGCGGTTCGCAACAGCCATTGCGTTTAAGTGCTGGGGTGGGGATAAAGATAATCAACTCGGTTCTGGGAGAAGATAGTGCTTCCAGTTTTGGGATAGATGGAGGATTTTTGTATAGTTTTCTGGTTGCTGACCGGCCATTGAGTTTAGGGTTAAGTGTAAGCAATGCTGGTGGGAGTTTAAGTTATTATCAGGAGGCGGCGGCTTTGCCAATGACCATAAGGGCCGGGGTGGGATATAATTTTGATTTATTGGGAAATCCCGTAAATGCCAGTTTAAGTTATAATTTGCCAGGTGGGCTGAGCGGTTATCCAGGGGTTGGTCTGGAGTATATTTTGAAAGAGATATTGAGTATACGTTTAGGCTATGTGGTTGGGGATGAGAAGGTCGGGGTAAGCGGGATAAAATTTGGTTTAGGGATAAAGATTCTGGGAATAAATTTTGATTATGCTAACAGTCCCCATCCGGTATTAGGGGATAATCATCTATTCAGTATGGGAATAAATTTTGGACCGCAGATGGCCATATCCGCCCAGGCGCCAGTAAGTGCCGAGACAATATTCAATCGGGCATTAAAGTTATACAACGATGGTCGCTATGCCGAAAGCATAATAGAGTTCAACAAAGTCCTGGAACTTGACCCCACCAACAACCAGGCCCTGGACTACATGAAAAAAGCCAGTGAAAAAATCAAAAAGTGAATAACCCCCCAGAATTTAGGGTTTAGGAATCAGGATTTGGAACTTGTTTTGGGTTTAGAATTTGTTTGTGATTTGTAATTTGCTATTTGCTATTTGGAATTTACATTTAAACATTTAAATATTTAATTAAATATTTAAATGTTTAAGTTTTGCTAATAGTGGTTTTGTTAACGACTAGTTGCCTTTAACCTTTTCTGGCTTTGCTGATGTTCTTTGTAGGTGCGGGAAAAGATATGGGAGCCAGAGGGCGAAACGAAAAAATACCAATAATTATTTTTCTCGGGATTTAAGACCGCATTGACCGAATCCAGCCCGGGATTACATATCGGGGCCGGGGGAAGACCAGGGTGGCGATAAGTGTTGTATGGCGAAATAATTCGGGTATCTTTATAAGTCAGATGATTTATCTTTTTATTTGGTTCTTTTTGTTTCAGGGCGTAGATTACCGTCGCACAGGATTCCAGGGGGATTTTTTTCTCCAGCCGGCGCCGAAAAATATCAGCGATAATTCTTCGTTCCTGCGGGTCAGCAGTTTCTTTTTCTACAATTGAGGCCAGAATCAAAATCTCATTGTTGGTGAGCCGGCAGTTTTTCTTTTTAGTAATTGGGGCAAAGTTCAGTTGAAACTGATTGGTGAGAGTAGCCAGCAGTTCGGCGGTACTAATAGTCGGTATAAAATTATAAGTAGCCGGGAAAAGTTGGCCTTCTAAGTTATGCTTTCGGACCAGATTTAAAAAAGTGCCTGAATCAAAATTTTTTAGATTATATTGATTGAGACGGTGAGCAATTTCCTGACTGGTAAGTCCTTCGGGGATAGGTATTTTGAGAGTTGAGACATTGCCGCGATAAATTTTCCACCAGACATTTAACAGCGAATCGCCAGAGAAAAGATAATAGCCACTTTTTAACTTTTGACTGGTATTGGTCAGGCGGGTTAAGAAAAGAAAAGCCAGTTTTGAGCGAATAATCCCCTGGTCTTTTAAGTTACGGGCAATAACTGCCGAACTGGTGTCCGGTTTAATTAAAATTTTTCCGGATTTGGCCGGCCAGATAAAATATAAGAGGCCGAGTAGAAATAACAGGGCTATCCAGATTTTTTTAGTCATTTTTTAAGATTTTGTAAATACGACTGAAGAATAAATACCGCCGCAATTTTATCAGTAATTTTTTTCCGGGTTTGGCGGGAAACATCCATCTCAATCAGAAAATCTTCAGCCTGGCGACTGGTAAATGTTTCATCAATTAACACTACCGGGCAATTGAAATTTTTCTGGATTGTTGCGGCCAGTTCGATTATTTGTTTTCCCCGGCTGGTTAATGAGCCGTCGCGATTTTTGGGGACGCCAAGAATAATTTTTTCTATTGATTCAGCGGTAATTATTTTTTTTAGTTCCAGTAAAAATTCGTTTTCGGATTTTATATTCAGATTTTTTGCCGGAAAGACAATCCGCTGTTCGGCGTCGGACAGGGCCAACCCGACCCGTTTTTCTCCATAGTCAATTGCCAGCAGTCGTCCCATGATTATCCTTTCCCGGGCGCAAAGGCCCAGACCAGATTAGCCTTTCGGGGATTATTAAGCAATTGGGAAACGGTTACAAAGGTATAGCCCCGTCGCCGCAGACGTTCAATAATCGTCGGAAGAGCCGCCATTGTTGCTGGCCGACCGGAATGCAGGAGAATTACGCTATTGTTTTTTGCCTGGGATAAAACCCGCTGGATTATCACATCCGGATTATTCTCCTCGTGGTCTTTTGGAAAAACATCCCAGAGAATCATGGTATAGCCAAAAATTCTGGCCACCTCAATTACCCGTCGGCTATAACGCCCACCGGGAGGACGAAAAAGCCGGCTGGTATAATTGGCGGTTTGTTTCAGGAGCAGGCGCGTCCGTTCCAGTTCCAGAATAATTTCGGCATTACTGAGTTCGGAAAGCGGCCGGTGATTATAAGTGTGGATTGCTACTTCATGGCCATAATCAATAATCTGTCGGGTGATTTCCGGGTGATTATGAATTTGTGTCCCGACCAGAAAAAAGGTTGCGGGAACTTTTTCTTTTTGAAGAATACTCAGAAGCTGGGGAGTATAAAAAAGATGCGGGCCATCGTCAAAGGTCAGGGCAATTTGCCGGGGCTCGGTGACTGGCAGAAAATTTTTATCGGTTAGCCGGGACTGGTTTAAGGATATTGCCAGAAATAAACCAGTAAGCGCCAGAATAAATTCTTTTTTCCGGATAAATATCATTTGAGCGAAAAAACCTGTCGGACGCTATAGATTGGTCCGGTCGGTGTAAGATTGCTGGCCATCAGATAAAATTCGTTTGCCACCCAGGCACTTAAATTTGTTTTAGTAATTTCTTCATTTAGTTTTTCCGGCTCCGGCGGGTCAGGGAGGCGGGTTTTAATTCGGGCAACAGTCAGATGGGGGCGAAACGGCTTGTCGTCAGGTAAAGTAATTATCTGTTGACTGATTTGCCGGACATTTTCAGCCAGAATACTGAGATTATTTTCCGGATTTTCTATTTGCAGATAAAACACCCGGGGCTTTTTGACCTCGGGGAAAAAGCCCACCCCGGAAATCCTCAGAGAAATTTTCCCCGGGCAATTAATCCCGGCTAAATTTTTTGCGATATCTTTTTCGGTATGTTCGTCAATCTCGCCGAGAAAGCAAAGGGTTAAATGTATATTGGCGACCTTTACCCAGCGAACCGCCGGAGCCGGAAAAAATTTTTGCCAGCGATTTTGCCAGTGCTGAATTTCTTTTTGAATTTCCGACGGAAGGTTCAGGCCACAAACAGTCTCATTTTATTTTCTGGAGTTTTTGATAGACCAGATTGAGAGCGAGGTTGACAATCTGTTCCCGGATAGCCAGACGGTTGCCGGAAAATTTTCTGCTCTCAACGATTGTTCCGGAAGAATCTTTCAGGCCAACAAAGGTCAGGCCAATTGGTTTTTCGTCGGTTTTAGCGGCTGGGCCAGCATAGCCGGTGATACTCAGGCAATAATCAGCCGGAAGCCGCCGGTAAAGTCCACCAGCCATCGCTGCGGCACACTCCTTACTCACTGCCCCAAATTTATCCAGTATTTCTTCATCAACCTCCAGCATCTCTTTTTTTACCCGATTGCTATAGGCTACTATTCCCCCAAGAAAATAGAGAGAACTTCCCGCAACATTAGTTATCCGGGTTGCCAGAAGGCCACCGGTGCAGGACTCAGCAACCGCCAGGGTCTTTTTTTGCCGGACCAGCATCTGACCAACTACTGCCACCAGGGTTTCCCGGTTGATTCCATAGATTTGCTGACCGAATAACTGACGGAACTCATTTTCCAGTTTGTGTAAGGTATCATCAGCCAGCAACTCATCGGTTTCTCGGACCGTAATTCTGATATCGGTAATTCCCAGGTGATATAAAATAGTAAAACTTGCCTGTTTTTGGTTGGTCTGAATTATTGGCCGGATTTTGTTGTCAACTTCCGGCTCACTTAATCCGTAGAGATGAAGAACCAGGGTTTTGCTTATCCCGGCACGAAATTTTTCCAGGAATTGGTGAATTTCTGACTCCCAGACCGCAGCAGTTTCCGCCGGTGGCCCGGGCAGAAGTATCAGACAGCACTTTGGCCTGGTGAGTTCAATTATTTGTCCCGGGGCCGTGCCGGCCGAATTAAGTATCACCCGGGCGCCTTCAATCATATAGGCCTGCTGTTCAGCACTTTTCGGCATTTCCTGATTATGACTTAAGAAATATTTACTGATATGGGATAGAACTTGCCGATTGAGGGTAAGGGATTTATCCAGAGCCGCCGCCACCGCGCGGACGGTAATATCATCAAAGGTCGGGCCAAGACCACCGGTAATGAGAATAAGAGAATTTTGTTGAATTTCCTTTTTTACAATTTCGGTTAAATAGTTCTGGTCATCGCTGACGGTAATTGCCTTTTTTAACCCTAACCCCAAACTGGCCAGACGTTCGGCAATATAATTAATTGTGGTATTGGTTTTGCTGGTTAAAAGTTCGGTGCCAACACTGATTAAAGTGATGTTGCTCATCAATGAAAAAATCCCGGCCGAATTTCGTCTGAACTGATTTTGACCTCGCCAAACTTTTCTTCGTATTTGCGGATATTGTCCTGCAGGGCGCGTAAAAATCTTTTGGCATGCTGGGGAGAAGTGACCACCCGACTGCGCACCCGGGCCTTGGGAGCCTGGGGCTGGACAAAGATAAAATCAAAAATCACTTCGCTTTCTGAATGGACAATCATTGCCAGATTGACATAAACCCCCTGGGCGGTCTGGTCGTCAATTTCAATCATCAGTTCATTTTTCTTCTCTTCCATAAATTTATCTCCTTTTGCGAACGATTAAGTAAAGTATTAACGCTGGCCAGGCAAATAGCAGAAACAAAAATCGCCAGAGAACCGGCGACTCATCGTGCTGGCGGGCATCCCGGCCAATCCAGATGAGCGGATAAAAATAAAAAGTTACCAGAAACAGCAGCCCGTAACCGAGAAGCAGTGCGGCCAGAAGGGATTTCCAGCTGCCGAGCAGGCCGGAAACCAGAATAGTGGTAATTATCACCGGGACAATGAATTTGATGAGAAAATTAAGTTCTTTGATTTTTCCCTCAGAACGCCTGGCCCAGACCCAGCCGACGAATATCGTGATAAGCAATCCGCCAGATGGTAGCAGAATATTTGCCGCCAGAAAATCCATGGCCTCAAAGATATTTTTAGTGTAAATTGTCCAGTTGCTTAATACCCCGAAAGAAAGTGTCGGCAATATCCCTAAGATGGCCGTACCCAGGGCCATAATGATAGTGGCTTTCGGACGGCTCCAGCCCAGTTCATCAATAGCAAAAGAGACAATTACTTCCAGCAGGGAAATAGTGGAAGTTAAAGCAGCGATTGCCAGCAGGATAAAAAACAGGGTGGCAAACAAATTTCCCATCGGCATCTGGGCAAAGACCCGCGGCAGGGTGATAAAGGTTAATCCCGGACCGGAGTTGGGTTCTAAACCAAAGGCAAAGACCGCTGGAAAAATTACCATTCCGGCCAAAAAGGCCACCGCGGTATCCAGTGCCGAAACCCAGATAGCACTCTTCAGCAGATTGGTATCTTTTCCCAGATAACTTCCGTAAGTTATCATTACTCCCATTCCCAGCGAAAGAGAAAAGAAGGCCTGACCGGCGGCGGCTAAAATTGCCGAGGGACTGAGTTTAGAAAAATCCGGGCGAAGATAATAGGATAAACCAGCGGCGGCATTGGGCAGGGTGAGAGAGCGAACCAGTAAAACAAGCAGAATACCGAACAGAATTGGTAAAAGATATTTGCACCAGCGTTCAATCCCGCGGGTTACTCCAGCGACAATTATTCCAGCGCCAAGCCCGGCAAAGACCAGGAGCCAGAAAATTGTTTCCTGAGGACTGCTGATAAAATTCTGAAAAACTGCCGCGGCATCCTGAAGATAATAAGTACGGTTGAGTGAACGGACGATGTAGGCCAGGGTCCAGCCGGCAATGCCAGTATAATAGGCCAGAATTATAATCCCGGTGCCTATCCCCATAAAACCAACCAGTTGCCAGTGCGAGTGTCGGCCAGCCAGTTCCCGGAAAGTTCCCACCGGGTTTTTCTGGGCCTCTTGACCGATACTGAATTCCGCCAGCATTACCGGTATTCCGAGAAGAATTACAAAAAGAATATAAACCAGAACGAAGGCCGCTCCGCCATTTTGCCCAACCAGATAAGGAAACCGCCAGATATTCCCCAGACCTATTGCTGAGCCAGCCGAAGCCAGAATAAATCCCAGTTTGCTTGCCCAGTGTTCGCGCATTGCTCTTACCTCTCTTTATAAATTTAATATCCGGGCAATGGCTTTTTCATCAGCCGGAACTGTAATTGACTGCCCGACGGATTTTATGGCCGTATCCGGGTCTTTTAAGCCATGTCCGGTGAGAATGGCCACCACCAGTGGTTGCCCGATAATTTTTTTCTGCTGGACATATTTTTTTAACCCGGCCAGAGATGCAGCCGAAGCCGGCTCAACAAAAATTCCTTCACTCTGCGCCAGAAGTTGATAGGCCTCAATTATTTCTTGATCACTAACCGCGTCAATTACTCCCCCGGATTCGTCCCGGGCAATTTCGGCGAATTTCCAGGAAGCCGGATTGCCAATTCGGATTGCGGTAGCAATTGTCCGGGGATGGACCACGATTTGTTTGCGAACAATTGGAGCGGCACCTTCCGCCTGAAAGCCCATCATTTTTGGCCGGGCGATATATTTTCCTTCTTTTTTCCAGTATTCGGCGTATTCTTTATAGCCCATCCAGTAGGCGGTGATATTTCCGGCATTTCCCACTGGCATAAATTGATAATCCGGAGCTCTTCCGAGAGTATCAATGATTTCAAAAGCGGCAGTTTTTTGTCCCTGCAGGCGATAGGGGTTGAGAGAGTTGACCATGGTTATCGGATAATTTTTGCTCAGATTAACCACGATCTTTAAGGCATCATCAAAATTTCCTTCTATCTCCAGAACCCGGGCGCCGTGGATGAGTGCCTGAGATAATTTACCCAGGGCAATTGCTCCTTTCGGAATTAAAACAACGCAGGAAATCCCGGCCCGGGCCGCATAAGCCGCAGCCGAAGCAGCGGTGTTGCCAGTAGAGGCACAGATTATCACCCGGGATTTTTCTTCTACGGCTTTGGAAACTGCCACGGTCATTCCCCGGTCCTTAAATGAACCGGTGGGATTTAAACCTTCGTATTTGATATAGAGGTCACCGCCAAAACCAATTTCGCGGGCAAATCGGGCGATAGAAATAAGGGGAGTATTGCCTTCCCGCAAAGTAATTACCGGAGTTTTTTCATTTACCGGTAAAAATTTTCGGTATCTTTCAATGACCCCGCGATATAGTTGTCCCATAAATATTTATTATAGCAAAAAAGCTGGATTGAGCGATAAGTAACCGCGATTGGAAATGGCCGGATTTTAATTTAGAGGTTTTTCCGTACCGGGACTTCGCCGCAGTCGGGAAACATCGGGCAATGAATACACTCACCCCAGATTTTGTGCGGCAACTCATCCCGGGAGATAATTTGATAAGACAACTTCTGAAAAAATTTTGGTTTGAAGGTTAAAGCAAAAACTCGCCTGATCTCATATTTTTTGGCGCGTTTTTCACATTCGCGCACCAGCCGCGAGCCAAGGCCTTTTCCCTGATAGTCCGGACGGATAGCCAGGGCTTTGACTTCGGCTAAATCCTCCCAGGCAATATGCAGGGCACAACAACCGACAAGTTTTTTGTCCACCTCGGCCACGACAAATTCCGGCAGATTTTCGTAAATATCATTAAGAGATCGGGGCAGCATTTCTTTGCGGTTGGCATAATAATTAATGAGTTGATGAATGGCTTTGACATCAGAGATCCGGGCGGAACGAATTTTTACTTTCATAGGTTTAGTCCGGTTTTCAAGGCCTCTTTGTTGAGTTGGGCAATTTCCATTTTTTGACTGAAAATGACCTCAATTGCTTTCTCCAGGGCCCGATTGGTGACTATCGGAATTTTTTTAATCAGCGCTCCCAGCATTATTATATTGGCAAAGCGGGGGCTTCCCAGATGTTTTTCTGATAATCGGGTGGCATCAACTGGCAGGATATTTTGTCCGGCGGATTTTATATCTATTAGTGAAGAGTTGACCACACTTAGCCCATCTTTTTTGAGTCGGGGGGAAAATTTATCCATTGATTGCTGGTTGAGAATTACCAGATAATCCGGCCGGGTTATTACCGGAGAAGCAATTTCATAGTTGGCAATAACCACCTGAGAGTTGGCTACCCCGCCGCGAATTTCCGCGCCATACGAAGGAAACCAGGTAGTATATTTCTCATCTTCCAGGGCGGCCTGAGCCAGAATAATTCCGGCTAAGAGAACCCCCTGACCACCGGCCCCGGCAATAATAATTTCACTTTTTTCCTGTCTCATTCCTTAAAAATTCCGAGGGGAAATGTTTTGACCATTTCAGTTTCAATCCACTTCTGGGCATCGCCCGGATCCATTTTCCAGTCAACCGGACAGGGCGAAAGAACTTCCACCAGCGAAAAGCCCTTTTTGTTTAACTGGTATTCAAAGGCCTTTTTTATCAGTTGTCTGGTTTTCAAAACCTCAGAAGGCCGGGTAATTGTGGTGCGGGCGACAAAAGCAACTCCCGGCAGGCCCTTTAATAATTCGCAGATTGCCAGAGGATGACCGTGAATTTCGGCTTTTCGGCCATCGGGGGTGGTGGCGGTTTTTTGTCCGATGATAGTTGTCGGAGCCATCTGGCCGCCGGTCATTCCATAATTGGCATTGTTGATAAAAATTATAGTAATATTTTCTCCCCGGCTGGCCGCATGAATGGTTTCCGCAGTGCCGATTGCCGCCAGGTCGCCATCTCCCTGATAAGTGAAAACCAGCCGGTCCGGAAGTAATCGTTTAATCGCCGTAGCCACTGCTGGTGGCCGACCATGAGGCGCTTCACTCACATCAAAATTAAAGTAGTCATAGGCAAAGACCGCGCAACCAACCGGAGCAATGCCAATAGTTTTTTCCCGCAAATTAAGGATATCAATTACTTCGGCGATAATCCGGTGGACTATTCCGTGGCCGCACCCCGGACAGTATAAATGAGGTGTTTTGGTCAGGGACTCTGGCCGCCCGAAAATTCTTTTTGTAGTCATAAAATTTTTTCCATTATTTCTTCCGGGGTCGGTATTCCACCTCCGGGCCGTCCGACGAATTCTACCGGAACCCGCCCGGCCACTGCCAGCCGGACATCTTCCAGCATTTGCCCGAGATTCATCTCCACCACTATTACCTTTTTTACCTTTCGGGCCGCCCGGTGGATAATTTCAGTCGGAAACGGCCAGAGAGTAATCGGCCGGATAGTCCCAACCGAAATTTTTTTACTTCTGGCTATCAACTGGACCTCTTTAATTATTCGGCCGCATAGACCAAAGCCAACCAGAAGGATTTGCGCATTATCCAGATTGCTGGCTTCATAGCGGATTTCAGTGTTACTAATCTTTTTATATTTTTCCGCCAGATGATAATTATGTTGTTCCAGCGCGCCCTCGGCCATCAGGAGCGAGCGAATAAGCCGGGGCTGGCGGCCCTGACACCCATTGAGGATCCAGTCCTTTTCCGGCAAGTCCGACGGAGAGAGATTTTCTTTGTTTAGGATAGCCGGTTCCATCATCTGACCGACTACGCCATCCGCCAGAATCATTACCGGATTGCGATATCGGTCAGCCAGGTCAAAAGCATCGTAGGTAAGTTCATACATTTCCTGAACAGTGGCCGGGGCCAGAACTATTAACCGATAGTCCCCATGACCGCCGCCTTTAACCGCCTGAAAATAATCACTTTGCGAACCGGCAATATTTCCCAGACCCGGTCCGCCCCGCTGAACATTGGCAATCACCGCTGGCAACTCGCAACCGGCCAGATAGGAAATTCCTTCCTGCATCAAAGATATTCCCGGGCTGGATGAGGAAGTCATTGCCCGGAAGCCAGCGATGCTTGCTCCCATAACCATATTGATAGATGCCAGTTCACTTTCCGCCTGGATAAATGTGCCACCTAACTCCGCCATTCTTTCGGACATATAGGCCGGGACCTCATTCTGGGGAGTGATTGGATAACCAAAATAGGCCCGGCAACCGGCCGCCAGTGCTCCTTCACAGAGAGCAATATTTCCTTTGAGCAGTGTTTTTTTCATTTGTCCTGACGATAAACCTCAATACAAGTATCCGGGCACAGGAGATAGCAAAAACCACACCCGTTACAATTTTGCGGTTGAATAAACTCGGCAAAGTGATAACCTTTAGTGTTGATTGTTTCACTCATTTTCAGGCAGGTCTTTGGGCAGGCCGCCACACAGAGGCTACAACCTTTGCACCTTTCTGAGTCAATAACTACCAGAAATCGCGGTTTTGATTTTAGCTCTTCTTCTGTGGTCATTTTAATTGTTATTATACTTTTTTTAAGCCCCGATGTCAAATTTTTTGGTCAAATTTTGCTAAAATAAATAACTATGGGTAAATTGGCAAAGTTTGTTCGCCGGGTTATCCGGATAGAGCCAGCGCCGATAAAAGCCGGTGAGACAAAACCAGAAGAGCGACCAAAAAATGTTTCGGATTCATTGCGTTTGGCCCTGAAAAATCCGGACCCGCTGACCCGGATGGTGGCAGTAGAACTGGCCTCCCGATTTCTGGATAAGTCGTTGATTCCCCAGTTGCTGGAGTTACTCCACGACCCATTACATATTGTCCGGCAAAAAGCCGTTCTGGCTCTGGGGCAATTGGGCGACCGTTCGGTGGTAAATGCTCTGGTGGAAAAACTGAATGATGAATCCGAGGAGGTGCGGGTGACGGTCGCCGGGGTGCTCGGACATTTACGGGACCGCCAGGCAGTTCCGGCGCTGATTCTGGCCCTTCAGGATAAAAGTGCCCAGACCAGAATGAAAGCGGCAATATCTTTAGGGATTATCCGGGATAGTCGGGCGGTTGAGCCGTTGCGCCGGGTTGTTTTTGATCCTAACGAGGTTGTCGGAAAATATGCTATTGAGGCCCTGGGCAATATTGGCCGGCCGGCGGTTGGGGTTTTGCTGGAACTGATGAATAACGAGCGCTGGCGGCAACTGGCGCTGGATGCCTTGATGAAGATAAAGTAAAAATGACCAATTACAATTTTTCGGAAATAGAAAAACGCTGGCAGGAATTCTGGCAAAAAAATAAAGTTTTTCAGACCGGGATTTCTTCCGGTAAGCCAAAATACTATTGTCTGGTGATGTTTCCGTATCCCTCCGGGAAAATCCATATGGGGCATGTCCGCAATTACTGTATTGGCGATGTCTTTGCCCGTTACTGGCGGCTTAAAGGTTATAATGTTTTTCATCCGATGGGCTGGGATGCGTTTGGCCTGCCGGCGGAAAATGCGGCGATTAAAAACAAAATTCCGGCTGACCGCTGGACCAGAGATAATATCGTCCAGATGCGACAGCAACTGAAAGCGCTGGGAATTTCCTATGACTGGGAAAAAGAAATTAGCACCTGCCAGCCCGAATACTATCGCTGGAATCAGTGGTTTTTTTTACAGATGTATAAAGCCGGTCTGGTCTATCGCAAAAAATCCCGGGTGAACTGGTGTCCCCAGTGTCAGACCGTTCTGGCCAACGAGCAGGTCAGTGAGGGCAAATGCTGGCGCTGCGAAAGTCCGGTAGAAGAAAAATATCTAAAACAATGGTTTATCAGAATTACTGATTTTGCCGAGGAATTATTGGCCGGACATAAAGAACTGGAAGGTTTCTGGCCGGAGGAAGTTTTGTTAATGCAAAAAAACTGGATTGGAAAATCCGTCGGGGCCGAAGTAATTTTTCCGGTGGTTGATGATGATAATAAAGAGATTACCCGGATAGTAGTTTTTACCACCCGGCCGGATACGCTTTTCGGGGCGACCTTTCTGGCGCTTTCAGTGGCTGCCCCGGTTCTGGAGTCGCTCCGGACCAGGATAGAAAATTGGCCTGAAGTAGAAAATTATATTCAGAGTCATTCCGGTCGGCCAGCCGAGCGCGAGGTCAGAGAAAAAACCGGGATAAAACTGCCGGGCCTGTGGGGAGTCAATCCAGTTAATGGTAAAAAAATTCCGATATTTGTTGCCGATTATATTCTGGCGGAATACGGGACCGGGGCGATTATGGCGGTTCCGGCGCATGATAAAAGAGATTTTGAGTTTGCCCGGAAATATAATCTGGAGATTATTCCCGTGATTAAAGGCGATAATGTTGATAATCCAGATGAGGCTTACGAAGGTCCGGGGGTGATGATAAATTCCGGGCAGTTCTCTGGGCTGGATTCCGAAACCGGAGCAAAAAAAATTACCGAATGGTTAAAAGAAAAAAATCTGGGCAACTTTATGGTTAATTACAAACTGCGGGACTGGCTGATTTCCCGTCAACGTTATTGGGGAACGCCCATCCCGATTATTTATTGTGATGACTGCGGAATTGTTCCGGTGCCGGAAGAAGACCTCCCGGTGGTTCTGCCGGAAAATGTTCAATTGACCGGATTGGGGGTCTCTCCCTTAGAAAAAATTCCGGAATTCGTCAATGTCAATTGTCCGCGGTGCGGGAAAAAGGCCCGACGGGAAACCGATACGATGGATACCTTTGTGGACTCGTCCTGGTATTTTTGCCGCTATTGTGATAATAAAAATGAACAGAAGCCGTTTGCTCCGGAGAAGGTCAATTACTGGTTACCGGTGGACCAGTATATCGGCGGAATTGAACACGCCTGTATGCATTTGATTTATGCCCGTTTCTGGCAGCGGTTTATGAAAAAAATTGGTCTGGTGCGGGATAGCGAACCATTTAAGTGTTTGTTGACCCAGGGAATGGTAACCCTGGGCGGAGTGGCAATGTCCAAGTCCCGGGGAAATATCGTTGAGCCGACCGCGATGCTGAAAAAATATGGGGCGGATGCAGTGCGCCTGACTATTTTGTTTGCGGCCCCGCCGGAAAAACAACTGGAATGGTCGGATAGAACTATTGAAGGGATGAGTCGTTTTCTTAACCGGCTCTTCCGGCTGGCCGAGGAATTGGCCAACTCCCGGGATGAGAAAAAAGGTGAAAATAATGAACTGGAATATGTCCTTAATCAGACGATTTTTCGGGTGAGCCGGGATATTGAAAAAGAAAAACAACTTAATACGGCTATTGCCGCGCTGATGGAATATGTAAATTTTCTCCAGGATTGTCTGAAGAAAAAAACGCCGGTGCCGAAAACTGCTTTACAAACACTGGTAATTCTGCTTTATCCATTTGTCCCGCATATCGCTGAGGAAATAAATCAAAAGTTTTTGAAAGATAAGCCGCTGGCCCAGCAGGCCGCCTGGCCAAAATATGACGAAACAAAATTAAAGAAACTGACAATAGAAATCCCGGTTCAGATTGACGGAAAAATCCGGGAGCATCTGGAAATACCTTTGGGGATAGCCGAAAATGAATTGCAAAAAATGGTTAAGCAGTTGCCGAAGATAGAATCAATGCTTGAAGGTAAAAATATCAAAAAAATTATCTATGTCCGGGATCGACTGGTCAATATTGTAACCGGCGAATAAAGTGTGAGGTGAATTAAAATGGTAAACCGAAAACGGAGTTGGCGAAAGTTTATTGCCGCGGGAGAAAAATTTTTCCTGATTGGCTGCGGATTTTTGTTGGTTTCCTGTCTGGCCTATAAGACCACCCCACAGGTCTTGCCCCAGCATATCAAAAAAATTGCGGTTCGGCAGTTTGGCAATCAGACCAATCTGGTGGGACTGGAAGACCGTTTGACTTTACGGGTAATTGAAGAATTTTCCCGGGATGGCCGTTTTCGTTATGCGCCGGAGTCGGAAGCCGATGGTTATCTCTGGGGAAATATCACCCGCTATATTTTACAACCCCTGGCCTACGATGCCAATCAGGTGCCTACCCAGTATAAACTCTGGATTTTATGTGATGTCTATTTTGTTGACCAGAAAGAGAACATTACTCTCTGGCATGAACCGAATATGGAAGGAATTGAAATTTATTCACCCCAGACACTCGGGGGAATAAGCGAAGAGAATGCCCGGGAGTTAATCTGGGATAAATTAGCCCGCGATATTGTCCGGCGGACCGTAGAAGGTTTTGGCGCGGCCACCGGTACTTCTTATCGCAAGGTGCCAAATTTTCCATCGCTTACCCCGGCAACCACTGCCCAGTAATAAGGTGAAAAAAAATATCTATTTGCTCATCGCCCCGGGAGAGTTCTGGTTAAAACCGGATGTTGAGCAGATACAAAAAAAACACGGGGTTGACCAGGACTGGGAGAAAAGGATATTTTTCGGCGGGATAGATGAGCCGGAAGCAATTTTTTCGGCGTTAGCTGATGGCTCGCTTTTTACCACCCGGCGTTTTTTTTTGATTAAAAATGCTATTGACTATTCTGCTGATGAATTGGCTAAACTTGCCCTCCGGCTGTCGACTGCAACGGTTGACCTGCTTATTGTTTATTATTGCCGCAATCTGGCCAGGAAGGACCGGGAAAGTAAATGGTATAGCGCTTTTCAGGATGTTGCTACCGTTATTGATAAAAGTTATCCCGACCAGAAAATTCTTGCCGAGATAATTGCCGGATGTCTTAAAGAATTAAAAAAGGATTTTACCGAGGAGGTAGTGGCTTATCTGGCGGAAAGATTTTCCGAAAATGCCGATTTGCTGGATTCCGAGTTGAAAAAGATTGGCCTGGCTTCGCCGGAAAGAATATCAGTCCAGGAAATAGAAAAAATTTTAGCCGGCTCCAGTCAGTATACATTAAATAATTTAAGTGAAGCAGTTCTGAGTCATCGGCCTCAAGAAGCCCTGGCGATACTTAATCATCTCTGCCTATCCGGAGAAGAACCATTGAGGATTCTGGAATCTATCGATCGGGTTGTCCGGCAGTTATATCGGGCAAAGATTAAACAGGGCGCCGGCCAATCTCTGGCCGAGATATTCCGGGAGTTAAAAATCTATTTTTTTCAACAAAACGCCTTTCGGACCGGTCTGGAGAAATTTACCATTTTTCAGTTAACCAATGCTCTATTTTTCATCTGGCAGACCGAAAGAAAACTTAAAACCAGCCCGATTGAGCCCCGCTGGCGGCTGGAATCGTTGTTAATCCAGTTATTCAGCAAACAGTATCGTCAGCAGATTATCCCGGAGGCCCTTCGGCTGGTTTAAATCTGGTCAGCCACTGTTTGCATTATCCGTTAGAAAATAATATAATATAAAGTTATGAAATTTCGGCGACTGAGAAATTTTCTGGTTGTTGGTCTGATGCTTGGTGATTTAAGTTTATTGACCGGCGCGGTTTATCTGGCTTATCAAATTCGTTTCTATTTTCCTTCTTTTCACCGGTTTTTTCCGGTGACCAAAGGCATCCCGCTCTGGAGTTTTTATCAACACAGTTTTTATATCCTCATTCCACTCTGGTTTCTGGTATCCTACTGGAGCCGGATTTATCGGAATTTAATAGTCAAAGGTCTGGATGAATTTATCCGTCTGGTTAAGACGGTGGCAACGGTTTTTTTCTTTTTTCTGGTTCTGACATTTTTTTACCGCATCTTTGAATATTCCCGGCTGGTCTGGTTAATGGCCGGTTTTCTGGCCAGCGGGTTTTTATTCGTCTGGCGGACTCTGGCAAAATTTTTTGCCCGGCGGTTAAGTGCCCGGATCGGCCGGGATAAGATTTTAATTATTGGTGAACGGGCATTTTTTTTGAAAGATATTTTACGACCGCAGGTTTATCTGAAAACAATTTTCCATCCGGGAAAAATCGGTTCAGATGAACTAACCAGTTTGGTGCAAAATAAAAGTGTCCAGGAGGTGCTGGTTTCGGAAAACGAGTTTTCGGCCGAGCAAATTTTAGAGTTTAACGACATTTGTGAACAACTGGGTGTGCCTTTTAAGGTTATCCCCAACCTGCTGGAAATTACCCGGGGGGAAATTCTTTTTGATGAGTCTCTGGGAATTCCGGTTTTTCAACTCCGAAGCATTTCCCTCAGCGGGGAAAATTTTTATGTTAAGCGGTTCCTGGATACGGTACTTTCCACATTCTTTCTTTCCTTACTGTTTTTTCCTCTGGTGATTATTGCTATCCTTATTAAACTGGATTCCCCGGGTCCGGTACTTTATCATCATAAGCGTGTCGGCTATCGGGGCAAGGAATTTAATTTTTATAAAATGCGGACGATGATTCAAGATGCCGATAAAGTTCTGGATAGGATCAAGCATCTTTCGGAGCGAGCCGGCCCGGTGTTTAAGATGAGAAATGATCCGAGAATAACCCGGGTGGGGAAAATTCTGCGGCGGTTTAGTATAGATGAACTGCCCCAGTTATTAAATGTTTTGCGCGGGGAGATGTCTCTGGTCGGGCCGCGGCCACAGGTTATCTGGGAAGCCCGCTCATACAATAACTGGGCCAAGAGGCGATTGCGAATACTGCCGGGGATTACCGGTTTGTGGCAGGTTTCCGGTCGGGCCGAGTTGAGTTTTGAGGAGATGGTTGCTCTGGATATCTATTATATTGAAAACTGGTCACTCGGTCTGGATATAAAGATACTGCTCCAGACACCGATTGCTGTATTGAGTAAGAAAGGAGCATATTGAAAGTGAAAAATAAACCTTTGAAAATTCTGGTAACCGGGGGCGCGGGATTTATCGCTTCCAATATTGTTGATGCCTATCTCCAGGCCGGCCACCAGGTAGTAGTGATGGATAACTTTTTTTCCGGCAAGAGAGAAAATCTCAATCCCCGGGCAAGATTTTATCAAGTGGATATCCGGGATGAGAAAAAAGTCAATGAGGTTTTTAGCCGGGAAAGGCCGCAGGTTATAAATCATCACGCGGCCCAGATAGATGTTCGGAAATCCGGACAAAATCCGGCGCTTGATGCCGGAATCAATATCCTTGGCACAATCAATTTATTGAAAGCCGCGGTAGCGGTCGGAGTAAAAAAATTTATTTTTGCTTCTTCCGGAGGGGTGATGTATGGCGAGTGTTCCAGGGAAAATCCTCCGACGGAACAGGTGCTGGCCGCTCCCATTTCGCCTTATGGGTTAAGTAAATTATGCGGGGAAAAATACATTTACTATTTCGCGGCCAATTATCCGATAAACTTTTTGATATTTCGTTATGGCAATGTTTATGGCCCGAGACAGGACCCGCATGGCGAGGCCGGAGTGGTGGCAATTTTTGTCGGTCAGATGTTAAAAAATAAACCGGTCAGGATATATGGAAATGGAAAACAGCTCCGGGATTATGTTTATGTCGGCGATGTGGTTCGGGCCAATCTTCTGGCGCTCAGCCGCGGAAAAAATGAGGTTGTCAACATTGGCAGTGGTCAGCCCCATTCCGTCCGGGATATTTTCTTTGAACTTTCCCGGATTATCGGCTATCGGCGAAAGCCGCGATTTTATCCGCCCCGGCCCGGAGAACTTTTTTGCAGCACTCTGAATATCAATCAGGCCCGGCGGGTGTTAAATTTTCAACCGGAAACAACCCTGGCGGCTGGTTTGCGCCAGACCGTAAAGTATTTCCGTAAGGAGAAAAAATGATTGGGGTAATCCTGGCGGGCGGAGCCGGAACCAGACTCTGGCCCCGCAGCCGGGCTAACTATCCAAAATTCCTTTTGCGCTTTGGGCGGCAATCTCTCTTACAATTGGCCTACGGCCGTCTGCGGAGATTTATTCCAACCGCAAAAATTATTGTGGTAACCAATGTTGAACATAAATATCTGGTGAAAGAGCAGATTGTGGAGGTGGATAAAAATTTTGGTTTAAGTCAGATAATTTGTGAACCGGTGGCCAGAAATACTGCCAATGCCGTAGCCGTGGCCGCCCGCTACCTGGAATTGAAATTCGGTCCGGATGAGGTAATGATAGTTACTCCGGCTGACCACCTGATTAAAGATATTTCCAGATTTTCCCGGGTTCTTCAGCAGGCCAGCGGATTTGCCCGAATGAGCCAGCGAATTGGTCTCCTCGGGCTTAAACCCTCGCGGCTGGCCACTGGTTATGGGTATTGGCGACTGGGAAAGACAATTCAGCAATCCCAAAAACTGGCGATAAAAGAGATCAGTCAGTTTCGGGAAAAACCGCCGCTGGCTGAAGTCAAAAAGTTTTTGCGAGCAAAAAATTATTACTGGAACAGCGGGATATTCATTCTGCCACTGCCAGCAATTATCCGGGCAATCAAAAAGCATCAGCCAGAAATTGCCCGAAAGATTTTTTCCTGGAATGGAAATCCGCAAGATTTGAAAGTTTTTTATCGGGCCCTGCCGGAAGTGTCTCTGGATAAAGGGGTTATTGAAAAACTTTCGGTGAAGGAAATGTTTGGGGTCTGTCTGGATATTTTCTGGGATGATGTTGGCGACTGGTCGGCTCTGGAAAGGATATATCGGGCGGATAAAAATGGAAATGTTTTAATCGGGAAGGTGAAAGATATTGACAGCCGGGGTATTTCGGTCCTGGGCGAGAGCCGCTTAATCGCAACTCTGGGCTTAAAGGATATTGCGATTGTAGATACCCCCGATGCTTTGCTGGTTGCCAGTAAAGAAAAATTACAGCAGGTCCGCCGGGTTGTCGCTGGCCTTGGTCCGGTTGACGAGGTCCTTTATCAATCCAATACCGAACGACCCTGGGGAAATTATCTTATTCTGGAGGAAGGTCCGGGTTATCGGATAAAGATGATAAATGTTTTACCGGGCAAGCGCCTGAGTTTACAGAGACATCGTTACCGACGAGAAGAGTGGTTGATTGTTGCTGGCTCGGCCCGGGTTACCCTTGGCAAAAAGGTCTTAACGCCTGAGCCGGGAGATCTGGTAAGTATTGAGCCGCTTACACCCCACCGTCTGGAAAATTGCGGCCGGACCGGTCTGAAAGTCCTGGAATTATCCCGGGGCAAGATTTTAAGCGAATCCGATATCATTCGCCTGTCCGATGACTTTCAGCGATGAAAAAGACGATATTCCGGGAATACGATATCCGCGGGGTTTATCCTTCAGAAGTTTCGGAGAAAGTTTTTTATGATATTGCCCGGGCATTTTATTTTTATGTCCGCAGGAAAAAAAATTCTCCGGCCAGATTTCTGGTCGGTTATGACAGCCGTTTAAGTTCACCGCAGTTAGCCGAAAGTGTCGTCCGGGGTTTAAGAGAATTTGGGGCGACGGTTTTATTGGCCGGGCTGGTGCCGACCCCGGCGCTCTACTGGGGGTTGCGACATCTTTCCGGGCCGGTTGCTGGTTTGATGATTACGGCCAGCCATAATCCGAAAGAATTTAATGGTTTGAAATTAAATCTGGGGACTAAATCTCTCTTTGGAGCCGAGATCCAGCGAATTTATGAAATCAGCCAGCAATCAGTCCAGCGGTCAAAAAAAACGCGAGGGAAATCAACTGGCCAGGTTAAAGAATATCCGTTGCTGGAAAATTACCGCCGATACTTAATAGAAAGTTTTTCCCGGCGGAAAGTTTTTCCCGGTAAAAGAATAAATATCGCTCTGGACTTTGGCAATGGCACGGCTGGTCTGGTCCTGCCAGTGGTCTTAAATGCTCTGGGGATTGCTCACCACTCGCTTTATCCCGAACCCGATGGCAATTTTCCCAATCACCATCCTGACCCGACGTTAGAGGAAAATCTTTTGGCTCTGCGGCAACTGATTAAAAAAAATCATCTGGACCTTGGTCTGGCTTTTGATGGCGATGGCGACCGGCTGGGGCTACTGGATAGCCGGGGGAAAATTATCTACGGCGATCAGTTATTGTATATTTTCAGTCGCGGTATCTTAAAGAAAAATCCCGGAGCGAAAATTATCAGTGAGGTCAAATGCTCGTCGGCGGTGCTGGCGGGGATAAAAAAACTCGGGGGAAAACCCCGGATGGGGCCGACCGGACATTCCCGGATTAAGGATTTACTCCGACGAGAAAAAGCCGTTTTAGCCGGAGAGATGAGTGGCCATTTCTTTTTTAATGACCGTCCGGATGCTTTTGGTTATGACGACGCCATTTATGCGGCGCTGCGGCTTCTGGAAATTCTGGCAACCGAAAAAATAGATTTAGCCAGTGTTCACCGGGAAATTCCGCCGACGGTGGCCACCCCGGAGATAAGGGTTTTTTTGCCAGATGAGAAAAAATTTGCTACAATTAACAGACTGAGAACGATTGCCCGGGAAAAATACTGTTCAGCGCGAATAATTACCATAGACGGAGTGCGGGTGGAATTTGCCGATGGCTGGTTTCTGGTGCGGGCATCTAACACCCAGCCAGCGTTGATTTTACGGGTGGAAGCAGAAAATAAGAAAATTTTGAACCGATATTTTGGTGAACTGAAAGATTTGTTAAAAAAAGCCGGAGTAAAAAATGTCTTCTGAAAATGTCAAGGCCTTTGTCCTGGCCGCCGGGGCCGGAACCCGCCTGCGCCCGTTAACCTATGCCATTCCGAAGCCGATGGTGCCGGTGGCCAATAAACCGGTTCTGGAACATACGGTGGAAAATCTATCTCGCCACGGTATCCGGACGATGGTTTTTAATCTCCATCACTATCCCCGGATGATCAGAGAATACTTCGGAAAAGGCGAGCGCTGGAATGTAGATATCAGTTACTCTTATGAACCGCGACTTCTCGGGACGGCTGGTGGTCTGAAAAAAGTGGAAAAATTTTTCCGGGATGGGACTTTTCTGGTGATGTCCGGAGATGGTTTAAGTGATATTAATCTGGGCCGGGTTCTGGAATTTCACCGACGAAAAAAAGCCCTGGGGACAATGGTTCTCAAGGCCGTGGACAGCCGCTTTGAGTATGGTGTAACTCTGACCGATAAATCCGGACGGATAAAAAAGTTTATTGAAAAGCCCTGCTGGAGTGATGTTTTTTCCAATAAGGTCAATACCGGAATTTATGTTTTTGAACCGGCGGTATTTAAGTATATTCCGAAAAACAAATTTTATGATTTTGGCAAGGATGTCTGGCCGGATTTATTGCGCCGTCGTCAACCAATTTATGGAATAGAAATTTTTGACTACTGGACCGATGTGGGAAATCTAAAGGAATATCGTCAGGGAGTGCGCGATGCCCTGGATGGCCGCTTAAAGATAAATATTGCCGGCCAGCAACTCTATCCGGGAATTTATGTCGGCGAAAATACGAAAATCAGTCGGGGGGCCCGGTTGATTGCTCCCTGCGTCATTGGCCGCGATTGTCATATTGAAAATAAGGCAGTGGTCGGGCCCTATACTACCCTGGCGGCGAAGTGTCAGATTGGCCAGGGGGCGCTGGTGAGTAATTCTATCCTCTGGGGCCGGGTCCGGGTTTTTCGCGGTGTGAAATTAGACAATTGTATTATCGGTTATCGCGGAGTGGTTTCCTCCAATATTACCGTCTATGAAGGTTCGGTCTTGAATGTGGCGTTTGGTGGAAAGGAGATAGCAAAATGAATCGGTTTATCTTTAGTTCCGAGTCAGTGTCTGATGGACATCCGGATAAGGTCTGTGATCAGATTTCCGATGCTGTGCTGGATGAAATTTTAAGAAAGGATGCGGCAAAAGAGAAAGCGCGGGTGGCCTGCGAAACATTTATTACCATGGGCCTGGTGATTGTCGGCGGCGAGATTACCACTGATGCTTTTGTTGATGTTCATAAGATTGTCCGCGGTCTCTTGAAGGATATTGGCTATAACCATCCAAAGTATGGTTTTGATTTTAATACCTGTGCGATACTTAATGCCATTCACACGCAGTCGCCGGATATCGCCCTCGGGGTGGATGCTGGCGGGGCCGGAGACCAGGGGGTAATGTTTGGCTATGCCTGCGATGAAACGAAAGAGTTAATGCCGCTGCCAATAATGCTGGCGCACCAGTTGATGCTGAAGCAGAAAGAAGCCCGCCAGAAAAATATTCTTCCTTTTATCGGCCCCGACGGGAAATCCCAGGTGAGCGTGGTTTATGAGGATGATAAACCGAAATATGTAGAAACAGTTATTTTTTCTACCCAGCATACCGAAGAGGTTATTGACCCAAAAACAGACAAAATCTCGGAAGATGCTCGCCAGCAGATTATTGAAAAAATTATTCGTCCAACCCTGGGCAACTGGATAGATAAAAACACCAAATATCTCATTAATCCGACGGGAAGATTTGTTATTGGTGGTCCGCAGTCCGATACGGGAATGACTGGAAGAAAGATAATAGTGGATACCTATGGTGGGATGGCCCCGCACGGTGGGGGAGCATTTTCCGGAAAAGATCCGACCAAAGTTGACCGCAGTGCTACCTATATGGTCCGACACATCGCCAAGAATATTGTTGCCGCCGGTCTGGCCCGAAAGTGTCTGGTTCAGGTGGCCTATGCCATTGGGGTAGCTGAGCCGGTGAGTGTAATGGTTAATACTTATGGCACTGGCCAGGTCAGTGATGAGCGATTGACTTCCGTGATAAGAAAGCTATTTGACCTTACTCCCCGCGGGATAATCAAATATCTGAATTTGTTACAACCGATATATGAAAAAACCGCAGCCTATGGGCATTTCGGTCGGCAGGATGCGGGTTTTCCCTGGGAACAAACTGACCGGACTGACGAATTGTTGCGGGCATTAAGATAGGAGAGTTTATGCGCTATCATGTTAAAGATTTAAAACTGGCCGGGCTGGGGCGAAAAAGGATTGAGTGGGCCGAGAAAGAAATGCCGGTTTTGCGGCAGGTTCGGGAGAGATTTTTGCGACAGAAACCATTGCAAGGTATAAATATTGCGGCCTGTCTCCATGTAACAACCGAAACCGCCAATTTGCTGATAACCCTGAAAAGCGGCGGGGCCAGAGTTGCTCTCTGTGCTTCCAATCCGCTGTCAACTCAGGATGATGTTGCCGCGGCGCTGGTAAAGTTTTCGGATATTTCGGTATTGGCCATAAAAGGCGAGGACAAAAAAACTTATTATCAGCATATCCAGTCGGTCTTAAAAATTAATCCCCGGATTACTATGGATGACGGGGCCGATGTCGTTTCGGCGGTTCACCATCAGCCCCCGCAAAAATTTTCGATTATCGGTGGCACCGAAGAAACAACCACCGGGGTTATCCGGCTGCGGGCAATGGCGAAGGACCGCATCTTGCGCTATCCGATAATTGCGGTCAATGATGCCCAGACCAAACATCTTTTTGATAATCGCTATGGCACCGGGCAGTCAACTATTGACGGGATTTTGCGCTCAACCAATATCCTTCTGGCCGGCAAAAATTTTGTTGTCTGCGGTTACGGCTGGTGTGGCAAAGGCGTGGCCATGCGGGCGAAAGGGATGGGAAGCAATGTGATTATTACTGAGGTGGATGCGGTTAAAGCCCTGGAAGCGGTGATGGATGGTTTTCGGGTTATGCCGATGAGCGAAGCGGCAAAAATTGGCGATATATTTGTTACCGTTACCGGCGATATAAATGTAATCGGTAAGGAGGAATTTTTGCGGATGAAGGATGGGGCGATTGTGGCCAATTCCGGTCATTTTAATGTGGAGATAGATATCGCGGCCCTGAAATCAGTAAGCCGAAGTTCTCGTCGGGTTCGTGATTTTGTGGAAGAATATATTCTGAAAAATGGCCACAGTATTTATCTGCTGGGTGAGGGTCGGCTGATAAATCTGGCGGCGGCGGAGGGTCATCCGGCCAGTGTAATGGATATGAGTTTTGCCAATCAGGCCCTGGCGGCGGAATATCTGGTGAAAAATTACCACCGGCTTCGTCCGGATGTTTATTCAGTCCCGGCGGCGATTGACCACCAGATTGCCCGATTAAAACTGCGCAGCATGGGATTAAAAATTGATTCGTTGAGCCGCCGGCAGAAACAATATCTGGCCACCTGGCAGGAAGGAACCTGATGAAGAAAGTTTTTAATCTATCCGGGGTAAAGAAGGCAATTCGGGATTTATTGATTGCTTTTGGCGAAGATATTAACCGGGAGGGAATTCGCCGGACGCCGGAGCGGGTGGCGGAATTTTATCAACAGGCCCTGGCCGGAAATCGGATTGAAGCCAGAAATGTTCTCACGGTTTATTATGAGACGGAAAACTATGAAGAACTGGTTCTGGTAAAAGACATCACCTTTTTTTCTCTCTGTGAACATCATCTTTTGCCGTTTTTTGGCAAGATGCATATCGCTTACATTCCGAAAAGTTCGCGCCTGCTGGGAGTCTCCAAACTGGTACGACTGGCCGAGATTTATACCCGAAGATTACAGGTGCAGGAACGGCTCAGTCAGCAGATTGTGGAGGCGATAATGGAGTCGGCCCGGCCATTCGGGGCGATGGTGGTTATTGAAGCCGAACATTTATGTATGACGATGCGCGGGGTTGCCAAGCCGGGGAGTAAAATGGTTACCTCGGCAATGCGGGGGATATTTTTGAAAGATGCCCGCACCCGAAATGAGGTTTTAAGTTTACTCAATCGCCATGGATAAGTATAAAATCACGGTAATTTCGGAAACTGACCGGGAGATGGTTAAAAAGCAACTTCAGAATATCCGGATAAGCCCGGAGTATTTCTGGGGCCTGCTGGCAAAAAATATATTTCAGATTGTCCGGATTGAAGAACTGGATAATCGGGTGGCCGCAATTTTAAAACAGGAGATGCTGGCCGCCGGGGGAGAAGCGGCGGTAAGCCGCGAGGTGGCCAATTTTCGTCGGGGAAAAAGTGCAGTTTTGCTATCCGGGACCCTGAAAACTTACAAAATAGTTCTGGAAAAGTTGCGGAAACAACCCTTTGGCCTCAGAGATTTAGCCCACCAGTTAAGTTACCATTTGCGGATTGACCTTACCGGCACTCAGGTTTATGAACTAAAATGCGGTCGGTATAATCTTACTTTAAGTCCGCAAAAACCCCTATTGATGGGAATTCTCAATGTTACACCGGATTCATTTTCCGACGGGGGAAAATATCTGACTCAGCGGGAAGCAGTCAATCACGCCCATTATCTGGCGGCCAACGGTGCTGATATCATTGACATCGGGGGCGAGTCCACCCGTCCGGGAGCGCGAAAAATTTCGGAAAAAGAGGAAATCCGCCGGATCATTCCGGTAGTTGAAAAACTTAACTCGCAGATAAAAATTCCTATCTCCGTGGACACTTATAAGCCGAAAGTTGCTGAGGTGGCCATAAAGGCCGGAGCCTGTCTTATCAATGATGTTACCGGTCTGCGGTATGAAAACGGAGCAATGGCAACGCTGGCGGCTCGTTATGACCTTCCGGTAATAATTATGCATATGAAAGGTAATCCCCGGATGATGCAACTCAATCCGTATTATCAAGATACCGTGGGAGAAATTAAAAGATTTTTTGAATCCCGGATAAAATTGGCTATTAGCCGGGGAGTGAACGAGAAAAAAATTATTCTGGATCCGGGAATTGGTTTTGGTAAAACATTACAACATAATCTGGAAATCTTCAATCGCCTGTCGGAGTTTTTGAGTTTTGGCCGGCCGATCCTGGTCGGTCCGTCCCGAAAATCGTTTATTGCCGCAATTGTTGGCAATATCCCCCCGCAGAAACGGGAAGGGGGAACCATCGCCAGTTGTCTCTGGTCGGTTTTAAACGGGGCCAGTATCTTAAGGGTTCACGATGTTGCGCTGGTGCGTCAGGCCCTGCTGGTTTTTAAGAGCATTTCCACGGAGAGGCGATGAAACTTCTGCGGCGAATTTTTATCCCGCTGATTCTTCTGGCCATAACCGTTATTTTTTTATATTACCAGACACCGTCAGGCCAGGTAGTTACAATTGATATCTATTATACCAATGATATCCACGGCCGGATTTTTGCCCGGAAAAATAAAAAGTACGGTCCGACCGGAGGGATGGCGGCGTTAAAATCTTTTCTTAATCTGGCAACCACCCCGTATCTTTTGCTGGATGCCGGAGATATTTTTCAGGGGACACCCGAGGGCGATTTGACCGGCGGAGCGGCTCTGATAGATTTAATGAATCTGGTTGGTTACGATGCGGCCGAAGTCGGCAATCATGACCTGGATCAGGGGATAAAAAATTTAGCCAGTATTTGTCAGCGAGCAAAATTTCCGCTTCTTGGGGCCAATCTGGTCAGTGACAAAAACCAGCAGTTACTGCCATTTCTTTCCCCCTGGACTATCAAAGAAATTAAAGGAATAAAAATCGGAATAATTGGCTTAATAACCAGTCGGTTGAAAGAGGTTGTTTTGCCTTCGGCTATCCGTGGACTATCCGCCCGACGGGAACTGGATTATGCCCAGAAGTATATTAAGGAATTACAGCCGAAAGTTGATTTGATTATTTTATTGACCCATGTCGGGATAGAAAGAAACCGCCAGCCAACTACCGAAGATGATAAATTTCTCGCCGATAATCTGCCGGAGGTTGCGGCAATTATCGGAGGACATTCTCATACTTACCTGAAAAATGGCTGGCGCTCCGGGCGCACCGGGGTGCTGGTTTGTCAGACCGGGGCCCAGTTGCAAACCGTGGGAAAATTGACTCTTTATCTGGATAAAAAAACCAAAAAATTACTGAAGAGCCGGACCAGGGTTTACTGGTTGAATGTTAATGAATACGGGGAAGATGAGATAATTAAGGCCCGGGCCGCCTATTATAAAAAATTGGTCGGCGGGCAACTGGACCGGGTTATTGGGTCAGCAGCAATAGAACTCCGCCGGAAATCAGACGGAGAAAGTTTACTGGGAGACTGGCAGACCGATTTAATGAGAAAATTTACCGGAGCCGAAGTCGCTTTTCAGAATTCCGGGGGAATCCGGGAAGATCTCCGGGCCGGAGAAATTACTTATCGGGATATCTATCAGGTTAGCCCGTTTAATAATACAGTGGTATTAATAAAACTTAGCGGTCGTCAGATAAAAGAAGTCCTGGAACAGAGTGTTTCTGGTTCAGCCGGATTTTTACAGGTGAGTGGTTTGAAATTTAGTTATGATGTGCGCCGGACGGTCGGCGAGCGAGTAACTGAAATAGTTGTTGGTAATAAACCACTTGATTACAACCGCACCTATCTGGTGGCCACTAATAATTTTGTGGCGGAAGGTGGCGATAACTATCCGCAATTTAAAAATGCTTCGGCCAAAAAAGATACCGGAATTCTTCTGCGCGATATAGAAATTGAAGAAATCCGCCGGCATTCGCCGATCAAAGCCCGGCTGGAAGGAAGAATAAAAAAACTTGACACCCGGGAATAATAATGAAAAAGTAAAGTAATAACAATGTTTGACAAAACAAAACAAGGAAGCGATTGGAAAAAACTGCGTCTGGGGTTGATAGCTATATTAATTTTGGGGCTGGCGATATTTATTGTAATTAATAGGCGACAAAATATAGGCGAAAATTGGTCCTACTGGCAGGAGGACTGGTATAAATATATTGATGGAGTTGAAGAAGTGGTTCTGGTTACTCCGACAGTTGATGATATGGTTACTTTTAAAGTTAATTTTTCGTCTCCACTAGTAAATGATTTGGTAAAGAAACTAAACTTTTGTAATGAAGAGATTAAATCGTTAGGAAAAATTGCCGAGTTGCTGGCTGAGGTAAAACAGATAGAAAAGGAATTGTGGTATTTAGAAACTCTACCAGGTAGAATGCCTGAGGAAATTAGAACTAGTGAATGGTCGGCAGCAGACGAGATAAAAAATAAACAAGAGATTGATAAACGTAAAGCCAGATTGCAGAAGGTATTGAGATTTATGAAAAAAGAGGTTGTTGGTCTACGAACGACGCTGAGAAAAAAGGGACAAGAATATAAGTTTCGGGAATGGGTGAAGATAAAGAAAAGATAACAAGTAAAGAAATAAATTTTGTTAATGAACTTTAAATTTTTATCTTATGGCATGATATTAGTAATATTAGCACTAAGAAAGGGGTTTAGTGATTATAGAGTAATGGCTACCTTAGAGGGATTGATTGGTCGTAAAACAGCTAATGGCCATGTAATTGTTAAACATGACTGGTTTGTTGCTTTGCCGTCGGTGAAAATTTTATCTAAGAATTTTTCTTGGGATTTGCGAATACGAATAACAAGAGGAAACCGCTCAGCAATAGTTCCGGTCTGGGATGTCGGACCCTGGAATGAACTGGATAATTATTGGGATATAAATAGAAACACATGGGGAGTCGATAAACACTCACTGGTGAATGGTTTTCCAAACTTTGGTGTACCAATGTCTCAGGTTTCCTACACACATAATTGGCATTATGGATATACCGTTTCCAAAAGTGGTTATATCAATAAAAAATGGGAAAGAATTCCTTATGATCCGATTTCGGGAAATCCTGGTACTCAGGAGAAAATAAAAAACCCCTCAGGTATTGATCTGGCGGATGGAGTGTATTATTTAGGTTTGCAATTGCGCGGGAACTCGTTAGTTAACTGGAATTTTACGACTGAACTTCCCCGGGTTGAGAGGATAATCATCCAGCAAGGTTCAAAAACGATATACGATTCCCAGACTGGAATATCTCATCCGGCGCGGGAAGGGGTCTTAACTTTTAAGATTATTTTTAGTGAAACAATGGAAACGCAAAATTTTCCGGTACTTAGTTTTGGTAAAACATCTCCCTATAACCAGAATGTTGTCCGGAATGGATTTTGGTCACAGACCAGGTATGAAAATGATACCTGGATAGGCACGACAAATATAGGTGCCAGTAGTGACGAAGGACAATATACAATAAGCATAACTGCTCAGGATTGTGGGAGAAATCAAATTGACAGAGATGGGAACATTGCCAATGGTTATCAGCCCGGCAAAGACATCCGGCATAGTTTTGTAGTTAAAAGTTCAGAGTTAACCAGCAACTGGCAAGGGAGGGTGCGGGTTGAGTTTGAAGAAACCAGGTATTCAGTGACCTGGTCATTTTCCGGTGGAGAAGTTACTTATCTCAAATATACCTCTGACCGGACGGATGTTTTAATAAAATTGGGGCTGGTTGCTGATGGAGACAATTTTAACGGGGTGGCCAGAATCAGCGGGAAAAGAGAACATCGACACTATCAGGAGGGATGCGCCGATGACTGCGACGATACCGATTATGAAAAAACATATCCGGAGGTTTCGGCATTAACTGAATGGCTATACGAGAAAGGCAATAATTACCGGATTATTTTCCGAGGACTAACCGATGAGTGTTTAAGCAAAGAGATTGGGCGGGATATAGTGATACCGATAAAAGAAAAAGATTCGGGAAAAATTGTTTTGAGTCTCAGTGAGGAAAAAGATGAGAAAATGTCCCGAACGATTCGGAAAATATCTGGTGAAATTATCAGGCAACAATAATTATAATCTGGTGTTGTATCTTGGTGAGGAAAATTGGTTGGGTCTCTCACTAATGTCATCCAGTAAGCGTACTGGACTAGAGTGGATTCCCGATAGAGGCATTCGGGAATGACAAAATATATGAGATATTCGCGAATGACCGCCTCCGATTTTAGTGGGAGGTTTTAAAGGAGGAAAAGTGGAAAGAGAAATTAGTTTTATTGGCCTGCTGGTTTTAATTGGTATAGCGGTGCTTTTTTCCCGCAATCGGCGCCGGATTAACTACAAGACAGTGATTATGGGTACGGTTTTACAATTGATTTTTGCTTTATTGGTTTTGCGGTTTCCACCGGGAAGAAAATTTTTTCAGATAATGAATGATGTAATAATAAAGTTGTTGTCTTTTAGTGAAGAGGGTGCGCGATTTTTATTTGGCAATCTGGTAAGTAATTATATTCCGGTTGGCACTTATGACGGACTCGGTAATTTTAGCGGGATAGCCGGCCAGGTTGCCTATGCCGGGGCCTATTTTGCTTTCAGTGTTTTACCGACGATAATTTTCTTTTCCTCGTTGATGGCGGTTCTGTATCATCTGGGAATAATGCAACAGGTGGTTTTATTTTTCGCCAGAATTATGACCAGATTTATGGGAGTTTCCGGGGCCGAGTCACTTTCCTGCAGTGCGAATATTTTTGTTGGCCAGACCGAGGCCCCGCTGGTGATTCGACCGTATGTGGCCGAGATGACAATGTCCGAGTTGCTGGCGGTGATGACCGGCGGGATGGCGACAATTGCCGGCGGAGTGATGGCGGCTTATGTGGGAATGCTCAAGGATTATTTTCCGATGATTGCCGGTCATCTTCTCAGTGCCAGTATTATGTCGGCGCCGGCCGCTCTGGTGATGGCGAAGATAATTTTGCCGGAAACCGAAGAGCCGCGGACCGCCGGGAGCGTAAAAATCCATTATGAAAAAACCGATGCCAATGTTCTGGATGCGGCGGCCAACGGGGCCACCCTCGGATTACAACTGGCCCTGAATGTTGGGGCCTGTCTGGTGGCCTTTATGTCTTTGCTGGCGTTATTAAATTTTATTCTCGGACATCTGGGAGCAATTTTTCACTATAGCGCTTTGAGTTTACAAAAAATTTTCAGCTGGATATTTGCCCCACTGGCCTGGGTGATGGGGGTGCCGACAAAGGATATTTTTATCGTCGGTGACTGGATGGGACAAAAAACAGCGATTAACGAATTTGTCGCTTATTTTAATATGGCCCAGTATATCCGGGCCAATCCGGCAGGTGTAAGTGAACGGGCAGTGATAATTGCGACCTATGCTTTGTGTGGCTTTTCTAATTTTCTTTCAATTGCTATTCAGATTGGTGGTATCGGCGGGATTGCTCCAAACCGTCGGCATGACCTGGCTCGCCTCGGTTTGTGGGCGGTTCTGGCCGGGTCCCTGGCCTGTTTTATGACGGCGACAATTGCCGGAATGTTGATATGATATGCGACTTTCTTTGCGGCCAAAAATTATTTTAACTGTTGCCGGAGCGCTGTTGGTCCCGGCGGCACTGATCCTGATAGTCCTGGTCAATTTAACCTCCCGCCATCTCCGGCAGATCGCCCTCCAGAAAGAATATTCACTGGTCCGACAGATTGCTACTACCCTGGATACCAGTCAAGAGTTCGTCATCTGGCAGATTGAAAGTGTGCTGGCTGGAAGAAAAAATCCCTCAGAGATTATTCCGGAGTTAAAAAATATTTTTTCGCGCCGGAATATAGTTGCTCTTCAGTTTTTTTCGGCAAAAAACAAAAAAGAATTTGTTCTGGTTCGTCCGGGTATTTCCCGCAAAGTGCTGGAAGAGAAAATGCCGGTAAATAAATCAGCAGCAGTGATTGATGAGAGAATATTTTACCGACGCAATATCGGGACCGATAATCGGGTGGTAGTGTATCTGGAGATTTCGGACTTCAACGAAGTTTTTCTCGGCTGGCATCCGGAAAGCGAGAGTGGAACAGTTTTTTATATTCTGGATAAATCCGGAGAACTGCTCCTTCATTCGGATCGGGAGCGCCAGGCCGCCCGGCCGGACTTCCGACAATTGCCCGCAGTAAAAGAATATCTTTCGGCTGGTTATCCCGATATTAAACGGGAAAACATCTACCGGAACTGGCGGGGAGAAAAAGTGATTGCTTTCTGGTACCCGTTAAAATTTATTGACGGGGCGCTTTTCAGTGAAGTGCCGGCGCCAATGGTTTATCGTCACTTAGGCCGGGCTTTACCGAAACTTCTGATAGTGGTAGCGATAATTTTTTTGCTCTTTATTTTCTGGAGCTGGTGGGTTGTGGAAGGGCTGCTTCAGCCAATAGAAAAACTTTCCCGGGCGACCGAGCAGATTGGTCAGCAAAATTATGATTTTGACCTGACGGTAAAGACCGGAGATGAAATAGAAATTTTAACAGGGAAATTTCAGCAGATGGCCCGGGAATTGAAAAAATTTCTGGAGTGGCGGGATAATATGACCCAGATGATTGTCCATGATTTGAAAAATCCGCTTTCCAGTATAATTACCGGGCTGGAATATCTGAAAAGTACCTCGGAGGTTTCGGCGGAGCAGCAGAAAGTAATTAATGTGGCGTTGAGTGCTGGTCAAAAACTTTTTCGGCTGATTCGCAATCTCCTGGATGTGGAACGGCTCCAGGAAGGTAAGTTTCCAGTCCAGAAACAGGAATTTAATCTACTGGCGGCGTTGACCGAAACTCTGGAATCGTATAAATTATTGGTTTTAGCCGAAGATAAAGATTTTGTCTGGGATATTCCGGCCGACTTAAAGTTGGTTAGTGACCGGGAATTACTCCTGCGGATTATTGATAATCTTTTCCAGAATGCCCGACAGCACACTGGCCGGGGTGGAAAGATTAAACTCACGGTGAACCCGGCCGAGCCCGATAAAAAAGAAATTTTATTTGTCGTTGAAGACAATGGGGCGGGAATTCCGCCAGAGATTATTGACCGGATATTTGATAGATTTGTCAGTGGTCGGGGACAACGCGGCACCGGGCTGGGGCTGGCCCTGGTCAAACTTGCTGTAATTGCTCTGGGTGGCAAAATTTGGGTAGAGAGTCAGCCGGGTTCGGGGACAAAATTTTACTTTACCATCAACTCATCTGGAAAAAATGCTTAAATGTCCTTATTGCGGTCATCTGGTTCGTTTAAATGCCCGGCGCTGCCTGTTCTGTTTTCGGCTCCTGGATAACCCGGCTGAATCCGAAAAACCAGCAAGAGTTTTGCGGAGCAACTGGCGAACCCTGCTGATCCGGGCCCTGCTGATTTTAATAGTTATTCTGATTTTGCTGATTTTTCAGAGAGCCGCCCGGCTGTCTCTTGGGCTGCGTTAGATTTTTTACTGGGGAGAGATTATGAGTCAGAGTGTTCGGGGAGTGCTTTCCCGTCAGGAGATAATCCAGCGGCTGGACCTGATTGAAGATGAAGGTCTGCTCTATGCCGAGATTCTGGATTATCTGAGTAACTACCAGAATGTTTTCCGGGTATCAATTATGCGGCCGGACCAGAATAATTGTTTACGGGTAGTGGCGGCCAGAGGAATTTCCACCAGGGCCTGGCAAACCGTCTCGTTAAAAATTGGCCAGGGCCTGGCGGGTTATGTCTGGAAGAATGGGCAAGATATTTTTGTAGAAAATACTGCGGCCTGTCCGGATTACCAGAAATTCTATCCGCCAGATAAAAAGAATATTCCGGCCGAAAAAATCTGGGTCTGGCCGATAAAGTTTCAAAATTCGGTTCTGGCAATAATTAATTTACACGGAGTTGCTCCGGCGGATATTGCGGATATGCCACTGCTTTCCCGGCTCTGGGGTCTGGCTCTGAAAAGGATTCAACAGCAACTTAACTATGATGCCCTGACCGGTCTCTGGCGGCGGGAACTCGGGCAGAAAAAACTGGAAGAGATGCTGGAACGGGCAATTTTTTTCAAGTTCAGTCTCGGTATTTTATTATTTGATATTGACCATTTTAAAAAATTTAATGATACTTACGGACATCTGGCCGGCGATGCGGTTTTGTCTTCTTTAGGGAAAATTGTCCGGAAAAATCTTCGACCGGGCGACCTGGCGCTGCGCTATGGCGGCGAGGAATTTCTGATTGCCATAGCCCGCAGCAGTGAATATGCCATTTGTGCAGTCGGGGAGCGTCTGCGGAAGATTGTGGCGGCGGCCCCAGTAATTTACCAGAAACAGAATCTGGCGGTAACTATCTCTCTGGGGGCAACGGTAAGTGGCAGAAAAAATTGTTCAATCAGCCAGTTAATTCAACGGGCCGATGAGGCATTGTATGTTTCTAAAAATAATGGCCGCAACCGGCTAACCTTTCTTCCCTATCCGGGGTAGGGACTTTTTTCTAAAAAAATACCCGAAAGTCCTATGGACGGTTTGAAGAAAATTGTTTATAATAAATTCAGTAGGACAGATTTTTTCCGATTTATGTTTAAAGGAAAATACTTTCTCAGTTATCGGACAAAAATATTATTGCTACTCGGTGGGCTGGGATTTATTTTTGTTCTGGGAACAATTATTTTTATAGAAAATCGGCTGGAGCGGATAGTGCGCCGGCAGTTAGCCGAAAAACTTCTGGCGATAGTCAGTTCAGCAGCCGAGAGCATTCCGGGAAGTGAACACTCGTTACTGGTGTCCAGTGAGCAGGAAAATAGTCCGCAGTATCAACGGATAAAGTCCTATCTGCAAAATGTCCGGCAGAGGTTTAGAGAGATTAAATATATCTATACTGCCCGGATTAAAAACAACCAGTTAATCTTTGTGGTAGATGCCGATACCAGCCGGACTGCCGGGGAGAAAAATTTAACTGACCCCTCAGCCGCGATGGTTCATATCGGAGATATTTACGATGCCAATCCGGAAAAATATCCTGAGGCCTTAGCTACATTTTACGATGGTGTTGCCCGGACGACCTCCCGGATTGTCCACGACCGCTGGGGAACCTGGTTGAGTGCTTTTGCCCCGATTCGCGACCAGTCCGGCCGGATCGAAGGTATTCTCTGCGCGGATATGAGTGTGGACAATGTCCTGACGGCAGTCGGTCGAATTCGTCGGGAAGTTTTGATATTATATCTGTTAATTTTTTTGCCGGGAGTGATTCTGGCCGGCTGGTTGATTGGCCGGAAATTGTTTCAGCCGATTCAGAAATTGGCCCGGGCGGCAACCTTGATTTCCTTCGGCGATTATTCCCGGCTGGTGAAAGTTGAGAGCAACGATGAACTGGGTTACCTGAGTGAAGTGTTTAACGAAATGGCGCACAAGATTGTCCGGGAGCGAGGGCGGCTGGCCGATGAATTACATGATGGCCCGGCGCAGGTTCTGGCCAGTATTAACTGGAAACTGGATATGGTCAGTCGGCTGATTAAGGAAAATCGTTTGGAAGAAGCCAATCAGCTTGTAGCCAGCAATCAGCAGTTATTAATTACGGCAATCGCGGATATCCGCAAGTCCATATATGAATTACATCGGCAGGAGATTTCCCAGGTTCACTTTCAGGATATTGTTAAAAAACATTTAGAGGATTTTACCCAGGAGACCGGAATAAAAGTGGAAAGCCAGGTAACCCTGCCGACCGATATTCCGGTGGAACTCAAAATTGACCTGTACCGAATTATCGGAGAGATTTTTACCAACATTAAAAAACATTCCCGGGCGAGTTGGGTACAGTTTAATTTGCATTTCACCGGTGACAGCGATAAAAGTACGGGCGATTTAGTTTTATCCATAATCAACGACGGAACCGGGTTTGACCCGGACCGGACATACCCCGGGCATTTTGGATTAAAATCCATAAAAAATCGGGTCAGGTCATTTGGCGGCACGATTGACATTTCTTCATCCCGGGGCCCGGGAAAAACCAGAATAGTTTTAACCATTCCCCTGAAAACAAAAAACGATTTATGGACAAAAGTTGTCAATTCTTTATCCCTGGAGGGTGAATTATGAATAAGAAATTTTTTAGATGGCTGGTTTATCTTTTACTCGCTTTGATTACCGGAATATTATCGTTTGGGGAAGCCCGGATTTATAAAAGTCAGATAAAAAGTTGTCCGAAAGCCGAAATCTCGGTTCGGAACAAAAAATCAGCACCAAAGAAAAAATCCGGGAAAAAATCCAGTCGGTCAAAGAAATCCCAGAAAAAAATTCTTTCCCAACAAAAGAAAAACTAAGTTATTGGTTTGCTACCCATCAGTTAAATTTTCGGTTAATCCGAATACCGAATAATATCATTTAAATTGTGCCACTTTCCATCTATAACAAAAGCAAGACAAAAGACCTTCTCATGTTAGCGAGAACATGGGAAGATATTTGTTTAAGAACTTCTCACATTTGTGGAAGTAAAAAAATTATTTAGCGTCGGAAATGTTAAAATTATTAGAAGATTTTTGTCCAGAGAACTTCTCTAATTTGTGAGAAGAACTATCTCAGGAAACTTCTCATGTTAGCGAGAACATGAGAACTCAAAAGCTGGATAGATTCCCGGCAGAGACATTCGGGAATGACAACCTCAGTGTCATACCCGAAAGTAGTAGTCGGGTATCGCTCTCGGGAATGACCGAAAGTGCTGATGCTTGGAAATGGCGATGGTGGTGGAAGATCCGGGGATGTCCGGGCACCCGGGCATTGGTAATGGCCGATTCCAAAACCTGGTTAAGTTTTTTGCTATAATCTAATATATGGATTTTTATATTTTTGGGGAGATTAATTTATGAAAGTAAAATCAGTATTTCGCTGTCAGAAATGTGGTTACACCTCGGCCAAATGGCTGGGAAAATGTCCGGATTGTGGCCAGTGGAATACATTTATTGAAGAACAAGAAAAACCAAAAAGCGAGCCGGCCAGACGGCAACTGACCCCGTTTTCCTCCGAAGTCGTGGAATTGTCGGCGGTCGGGCATAAAGAAAATATTCGGCAGATGACCGGGATAGCCGAGTTCGACCGGATTCTTGGCGGAGGGATTGTTGACGGTTCGTTGATATTGCTGGGTGGGCCTCCCGGCATTGGTAAATCCACCTTAATGTTACAGACCAGTTATGCCCTGACCCGACGGGAAAGAAAGGTTTTATATGTATCCGGCGAGGAGTCGCTGGAACAGACTGCCCTGCGGGCTCGCCGATTGAAATTGGGTAGTGATGGCATTTATTTGCTGGCTGAAAATAATCTGGAAAATATCCTGGAAGCGATTAACAAAATTGCTCCGGATTATGTGATAGTGGACTCAATTCAGACGGTATTTCATCCGGAACTCTCCGGGGCCCCGGGAACGGTTGGTCAGGTGCGCGAGTGCGCTGCTGAGTTTTTGCGGCTGGCCAAGTCCGGTCACCGGACAATATTTTTGCTCGGCCATGTGACCAAAGAAGGTGATATTGCCGGGCCGCGGGTGCTGGAGCATATTGTTGACACGGTCTTATATTTTGAGTCGGAAAAACAGCAGGTGTATCGGATTTTGCGGTCCTATAAGAATCGTTTTGGACCAACTTCCGAAATCGGAATTTTTGAGATGACCAGCGAGGGTCTGGTGGAAGTAAAAAATCCCTCGGCATTATTTCTGGCGGAGAGAACCCCGGATATTGCGGGCTCGGCGGTAACGGTAACCATGGAGGGGACCAGGCCGTTTTTGGTGGAGGTTCAGGCACTGGTGTCGGCAACCAATCTGGCAATTCCCCGGCGACAGGTAAACGGGATTGACTTTAACCGGGCGATATTATTGATTGCTGTTCTGGAGAGACGGGCGGGGGTGCATCTCGGGAGTTCGGATATATTTGTAAACATCGTCGGCGGAATGAAAATAAAAGAAACGGCGATTGACCTGGCGACCGCGATGGCGGTGGCCAGTGCCCAGGGCAATTTTGTTATTCCTCCGGATATAATTTTTATCGGAGAAGTTGGCCTGGCCGGAGAGGTGCGCTCGGTTATCCAGTTAGCCGAGCGACTGAATGAAGCGGAAAAACTCGGATTTAAGGTTGCAGTTATTCCGGAAAAAAATCTCCGGCATAAACATCCGGGAAAACTGAAAATTATTCCGGTAGCGACGGTTGCCCAGGCAATTGCTGCCGTGCGATAACTTTTTTGGGAGGTAGAGATAATGTTAAAAATTACCTATGCCGGTGAGTCCCACGGTCGGGCGATAGTGACGATAATTTCCGGAATTCCGGCTGGTTTGGAGTTAACTGCTGGGGATATTGATAAAGAACTTTGGCGACGACAACAGGGCTATGGCCGGGGCAAAAGAATGAACATTGAACAGGACCGGGCGGAAATTCTGTCCGGAGTGCTGGATAAAAAGACCATCGGTTCACCAATAGCAGTGGAAGTGAAAAATCGCGATTTTTCTATAGACAATCAGCCGCCGATTACTGTTGCCCGACCGGGACATGCCGACTTAAGTGGTGCCCTGAAATATAATCAGAAAAACATCCGATCTATTCTGGAACGGGCTAGCGCCCGGACAACCGTCGGCTATGTCTGTGCCGGGGCGGTGGCAAAAAAACTGCTGACGGAATTCGCGATAGAAATTTTTTCTTATGTGGAACAGATTGGAAAGGTAAAAGCCAGGGTCAGCCCGGATAAAATCATTTCGGCGAAGAAAAATTTCTGGGAGAATACTGAGTTGCGATGCCCGGATAAAATTGCTACTGCTGAGATGATGAAACTGATTGACCGGGCAAAAGACAATGGCGATACTCTTGGTGGAACTTTTCGGCTAATTGCCCGTGGGCTTTGTCCCGGGCTGGGAAGTTATGTTAGACCGAATGAACGACTGGATGGCCGAATTGCCGGGGCGCTTATGGCTATTCCCGCGATAAAAGGGGTAGAAATTGGCGCCGGGTTTAAGTCCGCAGAAATTTCTGGCAAGAATTTTCACGATGAGATTTTTTATTCACCCGGAAAAGGATTTTATCGTCTCCAGAATAACGCTGGTGGTCTGGAAGGCGGGATAAGCAATGGTGAACCGCTGATTATTCGGGCGGCGATGAAACCAATTCCGACTCTGGCCAAACCCTTGCATTCGGTAGATATTGTTACTGGCAAAGCCGCTCGGGCGCCGGTTCTGCGGGCTGATGTCTGTGCGGTGTCGGCGGCGGCAGTGATTGCCGAAAGTGTTCTGGCGATAGAAATAGCCGGTGCTCTGATAGAAAAATTCGGCGGAGATAATTTATCCGATATGAAAAAAAATTACGATTATTACCGGAAAAGAATAAATAATAAAAAGGTCAGGTGATTGACAATGTTTGACAAAACAAAACAAGGAAGCGATGGGAAAAAACTGCGTCTGGGGTTGCCCAAAGGAAGTTTGCAGGAGTCAACAATGGAGTTATTTCGCAAGGCGGGCTTTCGGATTTATCCCGGAGAACGTTCGTATTTCCCCGCTTGCGATGATGAAGAACTGGAAATTGTTCTGGTCCGCAGTCAGGAAATGCCGGTTTATGTTGCCGATGGGGTTTTTGATGCCGGACTGACTGGTTATGACTGGATTTGTGAAACCGGAGCAAAGGTTAAAGAGGTCTGTGAACTGGTCTATGCCAAAAGCGGTTTTCGTCCAGTGCGCTGGGTAATTGCGGTTCCAAAAGATTCGCCGATCCGGTCGGTAAAAAATCTTCGGGGAAAAAGAATTGCCACTGAGTTAGTCGGGGTGGTGAAAAAATATCTGGCCCGGAAAGGGGTGAAGGCCCAGGTGGAATTTTCCTGGGGAGCAACCGAAGCCAAAACGCCGCTTCTGGCTGATGCAATTGTGGAGTTAACCGAAACGGGTTCTTCGCTGCGGGCAAATAATTTAAGGATTGTTGAAGAGGTCTTGAGTTCTACCACCAGATTTATTGCTAACCTTAACTCCTGGAATAACCAGTGGAAAAGACAGAAAATAGAAAATATTGCGATGCTGCTAAAGGGGGCGCTGAACGCCGAAGGAATGGTTGGGTTGAAAATGAATGTTTCCGAGAAAAATCTTTCCCGGATAAAAGAGATTTTACCGGCCTTGCGGCAGCCGACTGTTTCTCCCCTGGAAGAAGCCGGCTGGCTGGCACTGGAAGTTGTTCTGCCGGAAAAGATAGTCAAAAAAATTATTCCGGAGTTGAAACGGGCCGGGGCCGAGGGAATAATTGAATATCCCTTAAACAAAGTTGTTTATTAAAAATTTTACCAGATTATTGTTGGTTAAACTCAGCCTTCTGTCTCTGGTCACTTCCATTGTTCTGGCCAGAACCGTAAAGGAAATAGAGGACGACCTTCGCCATGGTACTGGCCCGGTGCGGATTAAGGCCACCGGGGAAATCTCGCCGAAAGATTTTTTTCTCTGGGAAATAGCAATTAAAGATAACGAAGCCGCAGTGAGACAGCAGGCGGTGAAAATTGCCCAACAATTTCCGCCGGAGAATGTTCTGCCGGTGATTATTCGTTATCTGAATGATGACTCTCCGGAAGTAGCCAGTGAGGTAGAAAAATATCTGAGTCAGCAAAAGTTTTCCGCCACCCATATTGATTTATTGAAAGAATTAAGCCGAACAAATCCGGATGTTGCCGCCAAAATCCTGCCGATTATAATCCGGATTGCTCCAGATAAGGTTACCGATTTATTCCTGTCAGGTTTTGTCTCCGGTAACGATTTTGTCCGGCTGGCTCTGGCCAGATCGCTGAAAACACTTAATCGGGATTATACCCGAAAAGTTCTGGGTGATTATCTTAACGACGAATTACCGGAAATTCGTCTGGCGGCGGCCCGCTCGTTGATTGAAATGCAGGCCTGGCCGTATTTGCCGAAAATAGTCTGGCTTCTTACTTCCCATCGTCCGGAGATTTATTCTCAGGCAAAAGAGATTATTGATACCTGTCCGAGAACTCCGGAAAACGCCATTTTCTGGGCCCAGGCATTAAGTCCAGATTTACCGATCCCGGCCCGGATTCTGGTGATTACGGCAGTTGGTGACTGCAATAATTCCCGGGTAATTCCGATTCTCTGGGATTATATTTTTGACCGCAACCACGAGGTCCGGGAAAAAGCCGTCGCGACTATTTTACGACTGGCTGGTGATGAAGAGCGGGTGTATTTTATAGAAAAATTATTCCGAAAAAACCGAACGGAAAGGGAGATAGCAATAAATTATCTTTCTCACCGGAAGGACTTTTCTTTTTGTCTTTTCGCCTTGAAAGCCCTGGCCCGGGAAAGGATACCGGAATTAAAAGAACAGTTAACCGAGATTGCTGTTAATAATGCTGATCGACCGTTTCCGGAAATTTCCGAAATGTTATTTTCACCGAATGAGGCGGTTCGGCGGGCGGTTTTACGGATTATTGCCAATTTGCGCTCGGGAATGTATCTGGACGAACTGGTAAAATATCAACGCTGGGAGAAAAATCCACAATTGCAAAAAGAGTTAGTGGAAACCCTGGGGGTGATTGCCACTCCGGCCGCAGTGGAGTCGGTCAATAATTTTTTGTTAAGCAAAAATCCAGAGATTAGCCGTCAGGCAATTGCCGCGGTGGAAAAAGTTGGCAACTATACCTCCCTGAATAATCTATTGTTTCTGCTGGATAGTAAAAATGAAGAAATTGCTGCCGCGGCCCGTCCGGTCCTGGATAAATTGATTGATGAAAATTCTTTTTCCTATGTCTGGACTTTGACCCAGACTGGGGTAATCCCGCTGGTCGCCCGAATATATATTTTGGAAAAAGCCAAAAAATTTTTGAGCCAGATCAGTGAAAAAGAAATAGAAAGTTTTTTTACCAGTCCCAGTGATGATATTGTTCTGGAGGCGCTGGAACTGGCCCGGTTGAAAGCCACCGTGGCAATTTCCGCCCGGAGTGAATTGCTGAGCGGCGTAATGCCGTTGATTTCCCACCGCAATGAGAGTGTCCGTCAGGGAGTGGCCAGTTTCTTAGAACAGTACGGTGATGAGCAAACTGCCCGGGCAGTATTCAGGCGGGTAACCGAAGAAAAGAATGATTTAGCCCGTCAGGCGCTTTTGCGTTTGCTGGTGCGCTTTCCGAAAGAGGAATATTTTCCAACCATACTTAAACTTTTTTCTTTTGAAGACGGCTTAACCCGTCAATTATCTCTGGATATATTGCTGAGTTCTCCCCGGCCGGATTATATTCCTTTTGTTACTGCCCGGTTGACTGATAGTGAAACAGCAGTTCGGGCGCGGGCAGTTCAGTATCTCGGCCGGCTCCGGTCGCCGGTGACACTGAAATTTCTGATAGATTTTGTCCGGCAGGAAAATTCTCCGGACGCACTGGCCCAGGGGTTATGGGCCCTGGGGGAGACCGGGGTTTCCAGAAAAGAGATTCTGGATATTGGAATGAGTAATTTAGCAAATAATAATTCTCTGGTGCAAAAAGCCGCGGCCGATATGCTGGATAAATTAGTCACTGCTGCCGACACTGAGTTTCTGGTTCGGGCGTTAAGTTCTTCGGAAGGTTCCGTGCGCCAGTATGCTCTAAAAAAGATTGCGGAGTTTAAATTGGTATCGGCAATGCCGGTGCTGTCTTCGCTTCTGGCGGCAAAAAAGTCCGATACCAGTGGCCAGGAAGAGATATTACTGGCTATGGAAAAAATTCTGGACTGGTCAAATATCGCCGAGCTGGAAAAGATATATGTACCGGACACCAGCAAAAAAGTCCGCCTCTGGATATTGACTCAGGTAAGGCGTTTTCCGTCACCGGCAGAAAGCCGGCGGATTATCTTAAATGGTTTGCGCGAGCCCGATGAGGAGTTGCGGGCCCAGGCAGTGGACGCCTCAATAAATATTTCTGATAAAGAAATTATTCAGCAGTTGGAATATCTGGCGAAAAATGATCCTTCAGAAATTGTCAAGAGTAAAGCCGTCGCCGTCTTGAAACAGCGGACTAAACCATAAAGTGTGACAAAAATCACATTGGCAAAAACATTGACATCTTCCTTAATTTGTGCTATAATAATGGTGAGGAATAGTCGGTAGTTAATGACCGCACTGGCGAGGGATAATGGTTCTCTGGTGGGAAAAATTTAAGCACTTCGCGGGGCAAAAGTATTGTTTGGTTGCCTGCCTTTTGATATTTTTTTCTTATCCGCTTTTGGCCAATCTCTTAAGTAATCCGGGCTTTGAAAATGACGGAGCCGGTGGGGTAGTCCCTTCGTCCTGGTCGGTTCCGGGCTGGGCGTTTATCCGGGAGACAAGTGTTGAGCAGATTCACGGGGGAAGTTATTCCTTAAAAATTTCCACTATTGCTAATTCCACCCGAAATTATTTTCTCTATCAATCGGTAAAAGTTGAGCCACTGGCGACTTATATTTTAAGTGGCTATGTCTATAAAAATGACGAGCCCGCCGTAGGAATGAGTACAGCCTCGCTGGTGATAAATGGCGGTTCTTCACCGATTGCTTACAACAAAACCATAACTTCGGATATCGGGGTCTGGACGATAGATAATTTATCTTCGTGGCAATATCTGGAAAAATCAACGACCGTTCCCTTAGGTATCACTACGATGACTGTGCATTGTAATTTCCGCGGTCAGTTAAGTTATTCGGCGACGGTTTATTTTGACGATATTTCTCTGGTTAAAGAATCCACTCCGCCGGCGGCAATTACTGATATCTCGGCGTATCCGGGAACGAATGGCGGAACGGTTGAACTCAACTGGTTGTCTCCGGGAAACGATGGCAATAACGGAAATTTATTGCCGGGCAGCGAGTTCATCATAAAATATACTTCGGATATTGCTCTGGTGGATACTGTTTTTGTTTCTACCACTAATCCCAATGTTTTAATTTCCACTTCTACTTTTGCCGGACAG
>Ga0123519_10001256_pt1 | contig 43740 bp, 35 predicted proteins | sample YelNatPaOPRAMG02_FD_87396 | JGI IMG/M metagenome (GOLD analysis project Ga0123519, IMG submission 87396) | Hot spring microbial communities from Yellowstone National Park - Yellowstone National Park OP-RAMG-02 (version 2) | ecosystem: Environmental > Aquatic > Thermal springs > Hot (42-90C) ...
GATGTTGAAAATGATTCAATAAAAGATGAGATTTTCTCTTCTACTTTGTACTTTTCTGTTTCTGGTATCTCTACAGTGCTTAATTTCTCTGATATATTTTCTGATACTCTTCTTATCTCATTTGAGATGACAGACAATTTTTGTTTGTTATATTTTGTTTTTGCTAGTTCTATATCTAGCGTTACGCTTATGTTGGCTAATTTGAATCCTATATTTTTAATTTCTCTTATGTAATTAAACATTTTATCTATATCATTGAGGAGGTTTGGCATATCTCTGGAAAATAGAGGCATGTTATCTTGTATTTTCCTTAAGCCCTCATTTACAGAATTGAGTATTCCCAGTGCTTTGTTCATCGTTTCTCCTTCGTTTACAAGAATTTGGGATAATTTTTTTGTTATATCCTTTTCATCGTTGTTTAACTTCAAAGGAGTTATTGAAATGCCTTTAAGGGATTCTATGGAATTTGTTACTATTTGTTCTATGTTTTTTAGGTTGTGTTTTATTGATCTTATTTCAAGTTCTTTACTTTTTTCGTGCTCACCTATCGTCAATAAGATTGCTTTGTAATTTTCTTTGATTTTGTTCAGAGTTGATATAGTGCTATCAATTACATTTTCAACTAATGAATCCTTTAATTTGAAGTCTGCGCTTATTTCTAAGGTAACTTTTGGTACATCTCTTAATTCGTCTGTAGTAATTGTTTTTTCCAATTCTACCTGCTCTTCTGTAGCTAATAACAAAGATCTTTTTATCCTTTTTATATCTTTGCTTATCGTGTTGTACACTTTTTTTAGAGTAATAAACACTGAAACGGCAGTGAGTAAGTTTAGAATAATCAAATCAAGTATTGAGAAATTTGAGTTTGAGTAGGTGTTTAGTAGTATTATTGAAAAAATTAGGATTACTGACCCTAAAAATGATATTACTGTGATTGTTACAGGTATTCTTATGGTGCTTACACCTTTCTGCGATTTTCGTGGATCAAAGTGACTATCTATTAATATTCCCAGTGATAAAAGTGATAGTATTGTTGTTCCAGATAGGAATGCAGATGTTAATAATCCAATATCTGTTAAATTAAATTTATCAATTATCAATTTTACTGTTATGAGGCTTAAGAAGAAACCCAAAGAATAAAATGGAATACTCGTGAATGCTAAATAATACATGAGATTAAGGTTATCAATGTTTCTTTTTGATAACCAAAATATTGATATGAACCTTAACAAGGTTAAAAATGGCAATAAGATTAGTAGAGATATTACTATTTCAGTTACTAACAATTTTTGGAGTAATGCCTTTGCTATTAGAAAAGCTGAGAGTATTGCTAAAATCGGTATTTCTGTTATTAACAGGTTGTAAAATGATTTACTTTCTTCTTTTGTGCTTTCTCCCATTTTAACTATCATAATTATGAATTGAGTTTTTTTTCAAATTGATGACTATTGAATTTGATATTACGAATTTTTGTGATTATCATATTATTAAAGTTTTATTAAAGAGGGGGAAAATATGAGAATTGCTGTAAAGGTAATTTTTGGAGGTTTGTTGCTGTTATCCATAATGTTATCTTCTTGTGCTCCTAACAAAAGTAGTCAAGTTACTCAAGTCCCCAACAAGTTAGATGGTAGTAAGCAGTACGATGTTGTTGGTGTTGGAGATGAGTACTTTGAAGCGAGGAATAGAGCTATAATTGATGGTTTGGCGCAAGCTTCTGTGGATATAGTAGGTAGAGAAAAATTTGAGGTAAATAAGGATCTTATATTCAAAGAAGCTAAGGATAGGGGAGTAGTAAAGAAGTTGGTGGAATTTCATAGTACTGAGTTAGGTTCAAAAGGCGATAAAAAACTTGTTAAGGGGTATGTTATTGTTGATATGAGTGGATTACGAGAATTTCTTAATTCTTTACCTCTGGTTGAAAGCAAGGTGGAGGAAGCAAAACCCAAGGAAAAAGAGTTGAGCGTATTATTGCCTGTTGTTAAAGATAAGGGTGAGGGAAAAGAGGAGGAGGAAAAGGAATTTGAATTGAAGGGGGATTCACCTATTAAGGATATGGTATTTTTGGTTTTACCACCAAATGAAAAATTATCATCATTACAAAATGATGAAGATTTGAAGTTATTTATTGAGATGGTTAATGCCGAATTGTCAAGGTTAGGGTTGAATTATATAGATTTAAATAGGGTTATTGAGCTATCTAAGAAATTTTCCTTGATATATGAAGAAAAAACTGGTGAATCTATGTCTGTAGCTCAGTTAGTTGCTCAAGAGGTCAAGGCACCTGTTTATCTTGAGGTTGATGTTAATTTTGATCCCAAGTTCGTTTCAGGTGATTATGTTGATCTTGCAACATCTGCTACCGTAAAGGCCTATGACTCCTCGACTGGTAAGGGGCTAGGGGTGGTCCCATTCAGTAAAGAAATAAAATCTGGTAAGGGGTTAAATCAAACAAAAACCGATGCTATGAAAATTGCCGCAAAGATTGGTGTTAATAGAATACTTAATTATGCTGAGAATTATTTCTCTTCTGGGATTTCAATATCAGTTAAGGTTGTTGGATTTAAGGGAATTGCTGGTGAAAAAGATTTCTCTACATTTTTGGATTCTCTTCCTGGTGTCAATTCAAAGAAAAGGAAGAGCATATCGGGGAGTGTAGCTGAGTACGAAATTAATTATAAAGGTGGTGTTTCATCTTTTGTTGATGACCTTATTGATAAGGCTTCAATGGATCCGAAGTATTCAGGTATAGATGTTGATCAAAGTGGTAATTTGGTTATAATAACGATAAAATGATAAAAGTAGGTGTTGATGTAACAAATATAGCAAGAGTAAAGGAATTTTTTGAAAGGAAAGGTGAGAAGTTTATAGATAGGATTTTGACACCTAAAGAAAAAGAATATGTGATGAAACACAGAAATTTTTTGATCAACTTGGCTGGTAGGTTTGCGGCCAAAGAGGCGTTTTTCAAAGCGATAGGCACGGGGATATTAAACTTCCAGGAAGTAGAAATATTGAATGACTCAACTGGGAAGCCTTTTATAAACATATACGGTAAAACTAAAAGAATATTTGATTCAATTACCCCCAAAAACTTTGATATATCGATATCACACACTGATATAGTCGCTGTGGCGGTGGTAGTTATAGAAATATAATTTCATAGAAATATAATTTCATAGAAATATAATTTCAAGGAAATGGTATTTCGTGGAAATGGTATTTCAAGAAGAAATTAGTTGATACCGATATTTTATTTTGATTATATTAGAAAAGTATGATTTATGATTACAGAAGAGGTTATTGATGACATAGACAGAATATCAAAGATACTTGGTTACTTTAAGGAAAACGGAAGTTCTTTGATGATAAGGACAGAAAATGGGATATCTCTAAGCTCTATAATAAGTAATTTAAGCCCTACATCTATAGAAATAAAAAGTGCAAGGTTGATTACGGAGAATTCTTCATTGGATGAATGTATAGGTTATAATGCTGAGGTTGAAGCAAACTATGGAGCAAATACCGTAAGATTTGAAACAATTTTTCTGGACAAGAGCAACATAAAATACCCATATAGATTGATAATGCACCCTAAGAGGAAGTACCCAAGAGTGAAGATAAAAGATAATCCACTTGTGACTAACATGTATGCTATATATTTCATGAAAGTTATAGATCCTACCATAAAGGATAGTACTCTCCAACAAAAGATAGATGCAATACTAAAGACGATAGAAAGTAATATTAGAAGGAGTGAAAACTATGACTTTGCGAAAGTTTTCCTTTTTGATGACTCTCACGAAAAGAATCCCCTCTACAAGATGATAAGAATGTTAAAGAAACCATTTGCGGTGATGGATACATCAAACATAAAACTAAAAGAAGATTTCATAATAACCTATGAGGATTACATAAAACTCCTTGCGCAAAGTGGCAAAAGTTACTCGGAAATAAGCCAAATAATAGAAGAAGTTAGGAGTTTTTACGCTTCAAATAATATAGTAAGTGAGGCTATAGTACCTATCTTCTTTGATGAGGAGGTTATAGGTGTAATAAGAGTTCTATCAAAAAAGCAAAAAATGAGCGTAGGTGCAATTAAGAGGCTTGTTTCATTATCACAAAATGCTTCGTTAAAACTTGAAACAGAGGGGGCATTTGAGATTATAACTAAAGACCCTCAAGAAATTGTAGATCTCAGTGCTGGTGGAATGAGGACTATAATAAAAGATCCGAATTTTTGTAATTATATAAGAATGAACAAGAGAACCTTTTGTCAGATATACTTTCCGGATAAAACTTATGTAAAAGTCCTTGCCGCGGTTGTTAATGTTTATGCGAAGGTATCTGATGAGGTGATAGATGTGGGAATGAAGTTTTCAGGTAATATGGATTGGAAAGACAAAACTAAAATTGAAAATTTCATAAACTCTATACTTGATTTGGAAAAGAAAGGAGCGCACAGAATAACAAAAAAATAATATAAAAGGAGATAGATCATGAGAAAATATGTTCTGATAATGTGCCTAGTTCTTTTTGCTTTGATTCCAAGTATTGCCCTCAGTGAATATGTAATAATAGTGATTGATACATCACTCAGTATGAATAGAAAAGTTATTGATAGCCAGAGACTCTATGATATAGCACTAAAGTCATTATCAAATGCCATATATTCACTTGCTAGAGGAGATATTGTTTACATTGCTGACTTTAATGAAAAGACATACATCAGAAGTCCGATAGAAATAAAAGATGAACATACGAAAGAGGTTATTGTAAAAATTATGTACGGCGTACAGCCGTACGGAAAATGGACATATACTTATCAAATGCTAAAAGATATTTCATTTCTTGTAAAAACGAACAATCTGCCTCCGGATAAATCCAAAATTATTATAATTTCTGACGGTATAGATGACCCACCAGTAAAGACTAAAACTTACCTGATGGAGCTCGAGAAAGTTTCTTCAATGTTTGAGCCGTCTCAATTGGTTTATTATATATCTTTGGAAAATCTAGTAAAAAGCAGTGGAGGAGAAAAATCAAGTATAAAGGAAAAAATTTCTAAGAATTCCAATATATCGGTGGTAGAAGTTGAGAAACCTGAAGAGGTGACAAAAAAAGTTGAGGAAAAGTTAAAGGGGGGTGTTAATCTTAAAACAGAGATAGCATTAGTGACTTTGCTTTTGTTGATTTTAGTGGTGTTTGCTTTGCTTAACATGTCTGCAGTAGTTTTATCCAAGAAGAAATCAAAAATATCAAAGGTGGTGTGTACATCAGAGAGGGGTAAGAGATCATTTATTATTCCAAGTTTCAAGAAGAAAATAGTGATAAGTAAAGAAAAAGGTGATATAAAACTTAAAGATTGGAATTATGATGGAGATATAAACATAAAAACTTCGTTTTCGGGTTACAAAATATTTGTAACTGACACCTCAAAAGTTATTTCTCCATTTAAGAATGGAGAGGTTATAAATAAGGGGTATAAGGTGGTGGTATCAAACTATACATTTGAGTTTGAATGATTAGTGTGTTACTTTTTCCCTGAGTATATTGAGAAATTTATACTATTCTCTATGTTGTTGAATGCTCTTAACCATATTATATTTCTTTTGTCAGCAAACTCGGGGGAGGAATTCAGTTTTTTTATAATACTCTCATACTTACCTTTAATTGATTCGTATGTCAAGAATGTTTCCATTTCATCTATTGTGAGAAAATTGGATGGTTTATCATGGACAACTGATGTAAGAATTTTATTGTATTCCAAGAATACATTTAAGTAAACTTCATAAATGGCATTACAGTATTCCTTTATGAGTGGATCAAATGAATCAATTTTATTTATCATATCTATGGTCATTCTAAACCTTCTTATGAAGGAGTGAAAATCCTTTGAATTTTTGAATGCATACTTAATATGAAGAAACGATGTTGATATGTAATCATTTGAAACAGTTATTTTTTCAAGTTTATCATCATAAACGATAGTTATTTCTTTTTCTATTCTAGGCATATTCTCAGCGACTAGCATCCCAATATCGCATAGTATGGGTAGGACATTACTTTGCCATTCGTTATTTTTTATAGATTCGTTGAGTTTTTTTATATGACCTGCTATTAAGTCTTTGTATTTTTCTTCGTCTTTGGAGTATATTTCGTATACCTTGAGTTTACCACCTTTGAACTTTATCTCGCCGTGATAGAGAAATTTTATTTTTTTTAGTATTTCATTATTCTTATTTTGAGGTATTGATGAAATGAGTTTATGATAAACAATTTGGTCTATGACTATTTTTGTGCTTTTGGGTGCTATGGTGTTGGCGCGTGATTGTAATCTTGCTGCGAAGTTTATTATAAATCCTTGTAAATCTCCGTTCTTACCAATTATCATTGGCGAGAAGGTGTATCCACCTGCAATACCTCCTGATACACTAAAGGCAGGTAAGAATGTCTCTTCGCTAGGTTTTTTTACATCATCATTTACCTTCATTGGCTTTGAGAATAAATCCACTACTTTAAAAGTTGCGTTCAAGATTGATAGAGCATTTGTTCCTATGAGGAGGATTTCATCTCCTCGCTCTCTTATTGCTAAAATCCCTTCTTTTTTAGTAGTTTCCTTTATATTTGCTTCAACAAACTTGTCTAATCTCTGAAGTGAGGTTATGTTTTTCCTTGTTTTCTGGCAAAAAACGGTATAACCATGGATATCTAGTAATGCTATGAAAATGTTAGATATGACCATGCTTTTTTTTAAATCGCCGTACATTGTAGGATATTGGGGATCGGGTATGACTAACTCTTTCCATAGATCTGGGAAATCTTCATGATTTATTTCAGCAAATGCTCCCCAATGAACCTTCTTGATTGTGTTGAACAGAATGTCTAACTCATCTTTTGTTATCGTTACCTTTGAGGAAACTAAGTGAGATTTTAAGTCGGAAAAAGATGAAATGTCACCGTTGACTATAGATTTGAGGATGAAGAAAAGGGAGTTAGATTCCATTTATTAATTTTTTTACAGAGGGGGAGTATTCCCCCTCTAAAGTAATTACATTTGTATTGTATCTTCAACATCTGCTTGAAGTTCCTTTAAAGCTTTATCAGCCTTCATTTCGTTGTTCAAAACTTTTTGAATATACTCATCAAGGATATCTCTTATTTCAACCCAATAAGGTGGTCTCTTAAATTCAGGAGCATATTTTATAGCATCAAGGTACACTTGACTGTCTACTTGTGGCTGGTTTTTAACTATAGCAGGAGCCTTAAGAAAGGCATCAGAATAAGCAACAGATTTCCTTATAGGGATTGCAAGTCCGCTACCGGCAACATCTTTCTGAATGTCAGGACTTGATAAGAACTTAACAAGTTTCCAAGACAATTCTGGATTTTTTGTTTTAGCGTGGATGCAGTATGCTACGGTGAACAATGTGGACGCTCTTCCTCCTTTGCCTTTTGGCATTTGAGCAACATTCCACTTAAATTTTGTTATGTCTCTATACCTAAGAGTGACCCACCTACCGTAAGCGCTCATTGCAGCTCTACCATCAACAAACATAGCATCACCACTACCGAAATCTCTTGCAGCCATTATACCGGGAGCTACTTTATGAACATTTATGAGATCAGCTAGGAATTGTACTGCTTCAGCGTTTTTCTCTATGTAGCCTGGTTTGCCCAAAACAAAGTTACCATCTTTATCAAAGAATGTACCACCATTTGCATAGACCCAATTCCTCCACCAGTTTACCCAAGTTTCAAGAACGAATCCGTACTGATCAATTTTACCATCCCCGTCTAAATCTTTGGTGAGTTTCTTGGCAGCATTCAAGAAATCATTCCATGTCCAGTTATCGTTTGGATATCCGACCTTATACTTATCAAATATGTCCATATTGTAGTACAAAACCAATGTTGTGAAATCTTTGGCTATACCGTATAACCTTCCTTTGTACCTAAATTCATTAAACGGTGCTTCGAAGAAGTCTTCAGGCTTAACTTCGTCTTTGTCCCTGTTCAAATAATCGTCAAGTTGTAGGAGTTCACCCCTTGCTGCTAACCCTGAAAAATCCTCAACATCAAGATAAAACACATCAGGTGGCGTTCCACCAGAAATCATTGTCTTTAGTTTTTGTCCAAAACTGAGAGAATCAACATGTATAGCTTCTATCTGTACATTTGGATTCTCGTTAGTGAATTTGGTAATGTAGTTTAGAACTGTCTCTTTCTCCTCAGGTGTGCCCCAGTACATGAACACTAGCTTATTTCCACCAACACCGCAACCTGCTAGAAACCCAACAGTTACGGCAAAAACTAGGATCAATAAAAATATTCTTCGTAGACTCATAACACCCCTCCTTATCTTTTAAGTAATTATAATTATAAGACTAGCCTTTGTAAAGAAAATTTAAGGGTGTTCCAAAATTTGATTATGATTACTCCCAAACGAATACCCCCCTAGTCATTCCGCCTTTCCCTCGTCATTCTCCTATCCCCCGTCATTCTGCCCCTTCCTTTGTCATTCTGAACGGAGTGAAGAATCCCTCGAGTGATTTTGTTGAAAAATTCACAGGTTTAACCTGACACAGGTTAAACCTGCCTCTTTCTTTATTAAGAATTTAGTACATTACTTTAAGCAATTCCCACCCACCCGCCCTATTTGTTGAAGAGAGGTTTCACCTCTCTTCACTCTCCGGAATATATTAATAAGAAGTGTTTTTAATCTCTTAATTAAGAAGGTGCTATGAAGCACACATTTTAAGTCTGTTTCTTATTCTTTTGATTAAGAAGATGTTATTTAGTATATTATTAAGCACAAATACTTTAAGCAATTTCCCACCCACCCTAAAATTCTAAGGGAGGCTACGCCTCCCTTAACCCCTGTAAAAAACATTGTTAGAACTAGTGCTATTTGGAACAATTACCTTTTAGCAATTAGGAGGTGCTATTAGCACGAGGTGATAATTATCACAATCTGATAATTATCACAAGGTGTTATCAAACACGAGGTGCTACTTATTACAAGGTGCTATTAGCACAAGGTAATATTTAGCACATCACTTTTAGTATTCCTACCCCACCCACCTTATTTAATGAAGAGAGGTGAAACCTTTCTTTACTCTCAAGAATGTGTGAATAAAAATGTGGCTATAATCTAAAAGAAGATGATTTCTCTACGAAAATTAAATTAGGTGGTTGTGTATGGTCAGATCTTTGTGGATTGGTGCTTCGGGAATGATAGGTGGGCAATTCAATATTGATGTTATAGCGAATAATCTTGCCAATATAAATACAACAGGTTACAAGAGGTCAAGAGCGGAATTTGAAGAATTACTTTATCAAACTCATCGTTTGGCAGGTACTCCTTCTTCTGAGTTAACGATATATCCTGTTGGCATTCAGGTTGGTGTTGGTGTTAGGCCATCGGCTACGCTTAAGTACCATACTCAAGGTGCTTTACAGAATACCGGTAATAAACTTGATGTTGCCATATCAGGTGAAGGTTACTTTAGAGTAGTTTTGCCTGATGGTACATACGCTTACACAAGGGATGGCTCATTTAAGCTCGATGCGAATGGTGAAATTGTCTCATCGAATGGTTATAGATTTGAACCTCCCATAGTCCTGCCGGAAGGTTCTAGGGTTGAAACTGTAAAGATATCTGATAATGGTGTTGTTTATGTTAAAGTTGGTGATTCTAATGAAGATGTAGAAGTGGGGAGAATAAACCTTTATAGGTTTATAAATCCTGCAGGACTTGATAGTATTGGAGAAAACCTTTTTAAGGAAACAGTTGCTTCAGGCCCTGCGTACGAAGGTGTCCCGTCTGCCGAAGGTTTTGGCAAAGTACACCAAGGCTTTTTGGAGATGTCCAATGTAAATCCAGTTAAAGAATTTGTTGATATGATTGTTGCTCAAAGATCCTATGAATTCAATTCAAAAAGTATTCAGACAACAGATACTATGCTTTCAACGGCAGTTAATCTTAAGAGGTAATTGAGATTTTATTCTCGTTTTACAGGGAGGCTTCGCCTCCCTTAACCCAAAAAATTAAGAAAGTGTTATGAAACACTCGGTGCTATTAAGCACACCCACCTACCCAATTAAGTAAGGGATGCGAAGCATCCCTTAACCTTGTAAGTGATTATTAATTTAAGAGTGTTTTAAGCACAGGTGCTACAAGCACACGGTGTTATGAAGCACCCACCCTATTTGCTGTAGAGAGGTTTCACCTCTCTACACTTTTCAGAATATTCAAATAAAAATGCGTTTTAAGCACCTACCCTCCCACCCATTTTATCGCAGAGATGCGTAGCATCTCTGCACTCTTAAGTGATTTTACTAAAAAAGTATCCCAGGCAGTACAAAATGTAAGTAGTTTGGCAAGTTCAAGAATTGAGTGTTAAAAACACTGAGTGTTAAAAACGCCAAGTGTTTAAAACACTGAGTGTTAGAAACACCAAGTGTTAGAAACACCAAGTGTTAGAAACACCAAGTGTTTAAAAATTGCACAGCCACGAGAAAATAGGTCTTTTTTATTACACAGTGCTATGAAACACCCCACCCAATTGAGTAATGAAGTTACCCCTTTAAGAAGTTTTTCTTTCAGGAAGGAAATTGTGCAAGAGTGAAGAGAGGCTTTGCCTCTCTTCAACCAACTAGGGCGGGTGGGCGGGACCACCAAAAGGTGCTTTGTAGCACCTTCTTAATTAAGTGTTTTAAACATAGGTGCTATTAGCACAAGGTGCTACTAGCACAAGGTGTTTTAAACACAAATTTTTTCAATTGTAATTTGTTGAAATGTTTTTGTGGTTATTGTGATAATTCAGTTGTGAAGTACATTATAGCGGTGATAAGGCCTGAGAAGTTAGATGTTGTTAAGGAGGAACTTAGGAAAATAGATGTTTCTAGAATGACTGTATCTGAAGTACAGGGATATGGGCGTCAGAGAGGGTATATAGACGAAAGTGTAGTAGGACCAAGTATAAGGTTTGTTAGGAAGGTGAAACTTGAGATAGCGGTTAATGATGAGTTTGTCGAACCTACAATACAAACGATACTTAAGTATGCTAAAAGCGAAGGGGAGGGTAGGATAGGTGATGGTAAAATATTTGTTTTACCGCTTGAGGATGTTATAAGAGTTAGGACCGGTGAAAGAGGTAGAGAGGCGATTTAGTGTAACTTCTTTCTGATTTTTTTTATCTTTATTATTATGAGAAATTTATGGATATTGAGCATTTATTATCTGATGCTTTTGAGGAGTTTAAAAGTATGTTGACAGGTTATTTTGTTTCAAATAAAGTTAAAATTCATGATGTTGAGGACTTGGTAAATGATACATTCACTTTGGCTTGGAAGTACAGAAATACGCTTAAAGATAAGGATAAAGTGAAAAGTTGGATTTTCTCAATAGCAAAAAATGTGCTTGTTGGGTATAAAAGAGAGTTTGCAAGAAGGAGAAGGAAGGAAATTACACTTGATGAATACAATGAAGATATGGTTGAGGCTCCGATGGTAGAGGATGATCCTTATGATGAGGATGTGAATTTGGTTTTGGATTTAGTGAACAAATTGCCATCTAAGTACAAAGATGTTTTTATACTTTTTTATGTTGATCAAAAGTCAATATCTGAGATTTCAGAGATTTTGGGGATATCAGAAGAAAATTGTAAAGTTAGGCTTTTTAGGGCAAGAAAAAGGATGATGGACATTTTGGGGAAAGAAAATGAAGCATAAGGATGTTATTGATGAAATAGAGAAGTTTATTTTTTTTGGTACTCCCTTGAGTAATGATGCTATTGCTCATATAGAGCAGTGCTTGGAATGTAAGAATTACTATGAAAAGGCTTTGAAGTTTAATGAGGGGTTAAAAAAATTGAGAGATGTTTCATCCAATGTATCATCTAAAATTAATCTTGATACCAAGAAGATAGATTTGCTATCTACTAAAAAGAAGGTTGGTTATCTTTCCTTTTTGGTTTTTACTGGGAAGATCAGAAAAATCTTGATAACTTTTTCTATTGCCTTAATAATATTGATTTCTTCATTTTTAGTGAATGTTTCTATTCAGGATTACTGGTCTAATAGCGCTGATGAAGTTGTTGGAAATGCCTCTATGATAATGTACGATACTGTTTACTCTGGCCTTGAAAAAGATGAAGTTCTTTTAGAAGAGTGGTGATGTCTTATCTTTGTTGTAAATTTGCGATTATTTGTTGTTGATGTAGGGCATTATTTTTTTGTTAAATTCTTCGAACATTTCGTCAAGACTGGAGGAGTATTCCTTTTTACCTTCTTCTACTTCGTCCATTATTTTTTCTATGTGACTTGTTCTCTCTTCTGATATAAAATCACTGAATTCATAAGAAAGTTGCTTAAATACCTCAATTCCCAACTTTGTTGGGATTAGTTTATTATTTTTTGATATAACATACCCTCTTTGTAAAATCGTTTGTATTATTTTTGAGTATGTTGATGGCCTTCCTATGCCTTTTTCTTTCATTGTTTGAATTATGTCAGATTCTGAAAGTAGAAAAGTTTTCGGCTTTTTGACGAACTTTATGCTTTTTACTTCAAGGATTGGTTCTATTTTGCTTTCTATTTGTAGGTACCCTATGGTTGACCAGCCGGGGTCTATTATTTCAATATTTCTACTTACACTTATAACTTTTCCGTTTAAATTTATCTCATAATTTGCATTTTTTATTGTACTTTTCTTCATTTGGGATGCCATAAATCTCTTAAATATTGCTTCGTATACGAGTAAGTGTCTCTTTGTTATTTCTTCATCAATTATTCCTTCATATATCATCTGCTCTAATGTGCTTCTATCTATTGGTTTTGTGGGTCTTATACATTCATGTGCTCCCTCTGATGCCCAACTCCTGGGTTTAAATAATTCTTTTGATTTTGTTGAAATGTATTCTTCCGCTACTTTTTGACCAATCAGTGAAACTGTTGTTGATTCTGTTCTGTGGTAGGTTATTAATCCCTCTTCAAATAATTCCTGTAGTATTCCCATTGTATCGTTGGAGGACATCTTAAAAAATCTATTTGCATACGAAAGGATAGTGTCTGTTGTGAATGGTGGTAAAGGTTCTAAATCTATCTCTTTTTCTTCTACCTTCTTTACATTTACTTTGTCTCCTACTTTTAGTTTTATTTCTTCTTTGTTCCCTTCTATGGAGAGTTTTATCTCATTTTGCTTTGAAGTTAATTCAAGTTCGCAAAAGGTTGATTTTGATTGATTGTACTCTTTGTATCTTTCTATTATCCAACCGAGTACAGGTGATTGTGCTCTTCCCGCTGATATATTATCTCTCTCAAATTTGTCTTTTAAAATGCTACTTAATCCGAATCCGATCAATCTGTCTTGTATTCTTCTCAATAATTGTGCTTCAACGAGTTTTATGTTAATTTCGGTAGGATTTTCAATAGCTTTTCTTATGGCATTGTATGTCACTTCATTGAATCTCATTCTTTTAACATTGCCGTTTAGTATTTTCATGTAAGGTAGTATTGAAAGTAGTATATCAAAACCTATTTTTTCTCCTTCTGTATCTGGGTCAGATGATATTAGTACTTCGTCAACTTCTTTTGCTAATTCTATGATTGATGTTAAGTCTTTATATCTATCGTTTACATTTTCACTTCCGCAGTATGTACACACATTTGAACTGCTTACGAATGTTTTACCACATTTGTTACACCTTTTTATAGTGTCATATACAGGTATTGGTGTATTTCCTATTATCCTTAAGCCGTAAATATCCTCTTTATCGGTTGTGAGTTCAAAAATGTGCCCTTTTGATGAGGTTATTATGAATGTTATATTACCTGAAGTGACTTCATAGCAGCTTAATCCCTTCACTATCCTTTCTGTGGGTGTGCCAAACATCTTTGATATTGTTTTTGCCTTTGTAGGTGATTCTACGATTATTAATGTTGTTTTGTTCTGTAGTTTTATCTCGTTGGATACTTCACCTTTTAAAACTTTCAGTAGTTTTTCCCTGTCTTCCTTTGCTTCCTTTAAGTCCTCTAGTAGTTTTTCTTGCGATTTTTTTAATTCCATCCACTCTGTTTCTTCAATGATTTGATACCTTTTTGCTGCTATACCTATAAGTTTTGGGTTATCATCTATTATTATTGATATTCCTCGCGTCATTCCTCCGGGGTATAATCTTGAACATCTACCGCTGCCTTGTATGTATGTGTTTAGATCCGGTATTAGTATTTGTTTTCTCTCTTCTTTTATTTCAATGAGTATATCATCAGAATTTTGTAAAATGTTGAGATATTTTTCATCCTCAAGTATCGTTTTTACTATGTTGTTACCTTCTTCAATCAAAGGCTGATATGTTGGGCTCTTCCTTATTCTCCTTAATAGCGATTCTAAATTTTTTTTCTTTTTTGGATCACTTTCGTAAGGAAGTATCTCGGATATTATCTTTATTATTTGGTATGTTGATAATTTTAGATTTTCGGTATTCAGAGGTACTCTAAATTTTGGAAAACCGACGAATATGGAGTATATTATCCTTTCTGGTATATCTATTCCTCTTATCAGTGATCCATAGTAAGTTGATACACCTACAAGTATGTTTACATTGCCTTTTTTAAAGTTTTCTATCTCTTTTTTGCTCTCAGTTAGGGATGATATGACCCTGCTCTTGTAATTAGTTTTTTTATTTATTAAGTCTGAAATGAACTTTGCATACTCTATACCTTTTTCTATTGATGTGAATATTAGCCCACCATCTCCTAGCGTTTCTATTGATTTCACCAAATCTTCTTCCATGTTGGAAGTCGTGAGATAATAGTTTCCTATGTTCCTGCTAAATTCAGATTTTACACCTACCTCAAAGTTAAATATTTCTTTGAATAGTTTTACTCTCGCACCTCTCGGTTTTGCTGTGGCACTTGATAGGACGATTATACCCTTATCTTTTTCTTTAAACCTCTCTATCTCCTCTGTAATTTCTTTGTATTTCGTTAGGTTTTCTTCCTTTTTTTCTTTGTCTCTTGAAACTGCTAACAAAAATCTTGTTTTTATAAGTTCTAGCGATTTGTCTATATACTCTCTTGATACTCCTGCCAACATTATAACATTTTCAATGTTTTTTGATTGTTTGAGTAACGAATCTACATCATCAGCGAAAATAAAATCAAATCTTATATTTTCTGATATTGAAACTAAGTTTTTTACCATGTTTGAGGTTATTATCACTATGTCGTAGTTCCCATTTTTAATACTCTCTTTAAATTGCTTTTTCTCCTTTTCTTTAATTTTTGATGAGTACATTTGTATGTTTGCTTTTATCTTTGTTTTTCGTGAAAATAATTTTAATTTTTCATAAGCCTGATCCACTAAATTGGTAGTTGGTAATATGATTACAGATTTTTTGCCTTCTTTTGCTAATGCAAGAGACATTATCAATCCAAAGGTTGTTTTTCCTACACCTGTTGGTGCAACTAACGAAAAACTTCTTCCTAGTATAACTCTCTTTATCCACGAAGCCTGGACATTCCAAGGTGCACTTCCAACACCTTTTCTAAATATCTCTGATATTTCTTCAATTTTCCTCTTTGTTTTAAATATGTTTGATATATTGCCTACTAAATTACTTAGATCTATCTGGTTACTTTCCTTTGGTAAAGGATCGGGTAGACAGTTTTTACAAGGTAACCCCATTAGCGCTCTGTAGTCATCTACTTCACCACCGCAATTTATACAGATTTTTTTGTATATACTGTGAACTTCCATCTTTACTCCTTATTCCTCTTAAGTATATCTAAAACATGGATTTTTCTTTCAACTTACAAAATTACAAAGAATTAGATTAATCTAACTTTGTTTTTATATAAAAAATAAGTTTGATTTCTTGTAATGATTTTATTATAATTTTTTAAGGAGGTTTTATGAGGGATATTTTCTTTCTTGTTAAGGATTTAGAGGCGAGTATTGAGGGGAATAAGATTCTTAAGGGTATAAATCTTGGTGTTAATAGAGGGGAGATTCACGCGATAATGGGTCCGAATGGTTCTGGTAAAACAACTCTTTCAAATGTTATTATGGGTAATCCTCTTTATGATTTTGGTTCTGGGGATATTGTCTTCAAGGGTGAAAGTGTTGTTGAATTGCCTCCGGATGAGAGAGCTAAAAGAGGAATATTTTTGTCCTTTCAGTATCCGGAAGAAATTTCTGGTGTTAGTATGATAAATTTTTTAAGGTTATCTTATAATGCTATAAATTCATACAGAAATCCTAATTTCTCTCAGCCTAAACCGATGGAATTTAGGAAGTTGGTAAAGTCAAAGATGGAAGTTTTGAAGATAGATGATTCTTTCTTGTCCAGGTATCTTAATGAAGGGTTTTCGGGTGGTGAGAAGAAGAGGTCTGAAATGTTACAGATGCTTTTGTTAGAGCCTGAACTTATCATTATGGATGAAGTTGATTCGGGGCTTGATGTTGATGCACTTAGGGTTGTTTCTGATGCTGTTTCTTCGTTAAATGATGGTAAAAGGTCGTTCGTTATAATAACTCACTATTCTAGGATTCTAAAATATGTTAGGCCCGATTTTGTTCATGTTATGGTTGGTGGTAGAATTGTTAAGACAGGGGATTATTCTTTGGCTAATGAAATTGAGGAAAAAGGGTATGATTGGATTTTGAAGGAAGTGAGTGTTTAGGAGAATTATATGTCCAAAGATGAAATTAAGAGAATTAAAGTTGATTTATCAGAATATGATTTCAAAGATCCGGAAAACTACGCTTTTAAGTTTGAAAAAGGCATAAATGAAGAGGTTGTTAAGCGGATTTCTGAAATGAAATGTGAGCCGAAGTGGATGACTGATTTTAGGTTAAAATCTTTTAGAATTTTCCAAAGCAAGCCAATGCCAACATGGGGTTATAAACCTTATTTAGATGAAATTGATTTTAATGATATTTACTACTATGTGAAGCCTACTGATAAACAAGGTAAGTCTTGGGAGGAAGTGCCGGATTACATAAAAAACACATTTGATAGGCTCGGTATTCCTGAAGCTGAAAGGAAGTATTTAGCAGGTGTGGCTGCACAGTATGAATCTGAGGTGGTTTATCATAATGTTAAGTCTCAGTGGGAGAGTAAAGGTGTTATATTCACTGATATGGATACTGCTGTTAGAGAGTACCCTGATATAGTCAAAAGGTATTTTGGTACTGTTGTTCCACCGAACGACAATAAGTTTGCTGCTCTTAATAGTGCTGTTTGGAGTGGTGGTAGTTTCATTTATGTTCCTAAAGGTGTTAGTGTTGATATTCCTCTTCAAGCATACTTTAGGATAAACACTCAAAATATGGGGCAGTTTGAGAGAACTCTCATTATAGCTGAGGAAGGGGCAAGCGTGCATTATATAGAAGGTTGTACTGCTCCTGTATATTCTACGAATTCTCTACATGCTGCTGTTGTTGAGATAATAGCTCACAGAGGTGCTCATGTTAGGTATACAACTGTACAGAATTGGTCTAAGAATGTATTTAACCTTGTTACTAAGAGGGCTTTCGCTTACGAAGATGCTAGAGTTGAGTGGGTTGACGGTAATTTGGGTAGTAAGCTAACGATGAAGTATCCAGCTGTTTATATGCTTGGTAAAGGTGCTCAGGCAGAAATTTTGTCAATTGCTCTTGCAAATGCTGGGCAGGTTCAGGATGCCGGTGCTAAGGTTGTTCATGCTGCACCATACACAACATCAAAGATAACTAACAAATCTATCAGCATGGGTGGTGGTATAACGGTATACAGAGGACTCGTTAAAGCTATGAAGGGGGCAGTGGGCTCTAAGAATCATACTTCTTGTAATGCTCTGATTATTGATGAACTCTCAAAGTCTGATACTATACCTCATATTGATATAAACGAAGATAAAGTTTCTTTAGGGCATGAGGCTACAGCCGGTAGAATAAGTGAAGAACAGTTATTTTACCTCATGTCTAGAGGTTTGAGTGAGCATGAGGCATTGGTTACCATAGTTAACGGATTCATTGAACCTTTTACAAAGGCTTTGCCTTTGGAATATGCGGTAGAATTAAACAGGCTCATTGAACTTGAGTTAGAGGATGCTGTTGATGCAGGCGCTAGGAAGGTGATTTATTAAGGAGGATTTATGTTTAGGGATTACATAACACACTTTGAAAACAAGCCAAAATATTATTCAGAAGTCATTCAGAGTGTTGTAGATGAATTTGAAAAGTGGGGCAGCTTGAATCTACCAATAATTGACAAGACTAATCCTAAGTATAATCTAAACTTCTCAAATAAGTTACCTTACGATAATTCCTTGTATCTAGTTAAAGTTGGTTTTGAGGTTTTGAATACAGAAAATCAGGTTGATTTAGAGGTGTTGGATTACGAAAAGGTTAATGTTAAGGTATCAAAAAATTTGGTAGAGGCTGGGTTCTTTGTGAAGGATTTGTATCTTTCGGTGATTTCTAACAGTGATTTCGTTAATTCAAATTTTCTGAGTATTGTTGACCCCAATGATTCAATGTTTTTTGGATATGGTATCTTATTCATCAAGGCTGGTATTCTTGTATACATTCCTAAGGATATAGGCAAGGTTAATATCAACATTGATAAGCGTTTTACCAAGGGTAAAAATGGTGCTCTTTACAACATGCTTTACATTGACAGTGGTAATGATGTTAATGTTTTTGAAAGTATTTCTTCAAGTGGTGATGAACCAAAATTCATTTTTGAATTTTCTGAAATTTTGGTAAAGGATGGCTCTAATGTTAATTTCCATTACTTACAGAATAATGATTTAAATACTGAATATTTTGTTTCAAGGAAGGTTGTACCTTTTGGTAATAACAACATTGAGTTTAATACCGTTTCGTTAGGTTCTCTTTATCAAAGGGAGGAGAATAGAATTTTCATGAAAGGACCTAATGTTGAAACCAAGTATACCTGTATTTACTTTACAAGTGATTCAAAGAGGTATGACCTTATAGCGAATATTAGGCATGGTAATTCAAGTCAAGGTGCCGATGTCATAACCAAAGGTGTATTGGATGATAAATCAAAGGTTTATTTTAATGGTGTGCTCAAGGTTGATAAAGGGCTAAAGCACATAAATTCGTTTCTAGGTGGACATTCTTTACATCTTTCTTCTGAGTGTAAATCTGATAGTGTACCTTCTCTTGAGGTAGATTCTTTTGATGTTAAGTCTGGTCATGCTGCTTCTTTTACTCAGCTTGACGAAGAGAAACTATTCTACATGATGTCTAGAGGGCTTTCTGAGGAGGAGGCTAGGAAGGCTATAGTTTATGGATTCATTGAAGGAGCTATCAGAAGAATTTCTAACGAAGAGTTCAAGGCGAAGATTAGAGAGTTACTCATAAGGAAGGGATTAGAATTACCTTTAGAGGTTGAGTATTAATTTTTTTACCATGAGGGCGTAGCCCTCATGTATATTTTTTTATTATTACCTAATTGGAAAATTTTTAAGTATTTAGGAGTAATTTGATATTTTTAAAATGTTGTTAATAAAATTGTAAAAGAATATATGTATTGTGAATTTCTGTTTGAGAGTGGTGATAGTATGGTAATAGAGGATAGGAAGGAAAAGGAAAGGTATCAAATTGAGGAGATAAAAAACAAAGTTATTTGGGGAGATACTTTTGAGGTTCTAAAAAAAATGGATGATGAAGTTTTTGATATGGTTTTTATTGATCCGCCTTACTTTCTTCAGTTACCAAGTAAAGAGTTAAGGAGATGGACAGTAAAAACTGTTGTTGAAGGAGTAAACGATGATTGGGATAAATTTTCTTCTTTTCAAGAATATGATAATTTTATCCAAAGATTACTTACAGAGATAAAAAGATTAATGAAGCCAACTGCTACAATTTGGGTGATTGCTACTTATCATAGTATTTTTAGGATTGGAAAGATTATGCAAGACTTGGGATATTGGATACTCAATGATGTGATATGGGTAAAAACAAATCCTATGCCAAATTGGTTAGGTGTAAGATTCACTAATGCAACAGAGACCTTAATTTGGGCGGTGAAAGATAAAAGTGCCAAAAGATATACTTTTAATAAAGAGTATGCAAAAGAGTTTGGCATCGGTAAGGTGGGAGCAAATGTTTGGGTTTTACCACTTTGTTGGGGGTATGAGAGGCTTAAAGATGAGGAAGGGAAAAAATTACATTCTACACAAAAACCGATAGAATTGCTTAAAAGAGTTATTCTTACATCTACAAAGGAAGGAGATTTAGTTTTAGACCCTGTAGCAGGAACTGGAACAACAGGATATGTTGCAAAAGCGCTAAAAAGAAATTTTGTTATGATTGAAATAAACCAAAAATATGTGAAAGGTATAGAAGAAAGGTTAAAATATTCATTAAAAATAACGGATATTTCTAGACCAAGCAAAAAGTACATAAACAATTATATCAAAATGGTGTAATTAAAATAACTAAAAATTTACCTAATTGGAGGATAATTTCCTTTCTTAAGTGGATAAAATTGAGGTAATTAAAATTCAACAGATAACAATATAAAATTCAGAGTTATAAAAGTTGCAGATTTACCTGAATATTCTGAAGAATATTTTATAAGAAGATATGAAGAACGAATAAAATGTATAAATTTTGAGGAATGTTATGAAGTACGAAGAATTCTGTGCAATTTTGAACAAGCACATATTTGAGAGCGAAAAGAAAGAACTTTTAAGAAAAGTTGCGGATAATCCAGAGCGCTTTATAGGGTTATTTAGACCAACAAAACCTGGTGCTAAAATTTTACAGCATCTTCTTCAATCTCATGAAATTCGTATGGGAGATGCCCTTGAAGAGATTATTGAAAAGATACTCGAATCTCTGGGGTACAGAACGCTAGACAAGCGTATCTCCACAGATAAAGAAACACTATTATTAGATCAATATTTTACGGATGGCGAAAGATATTGGTTTATTGAGCAAAAGGTAAGGGATGATCACGACTCTACAAAAAAGCGAGGGCAGGTAAAAAACTTTGAAGCGAAACTTGATATTTTATACAAGACACATGGTTCAAACTTAATTGGGATTATGTATTTTATTGACCCAGACCTTACCAAAAACCAAAATTATTATCTTCAAGAACTACAGAAATTTAGTAATTTTTACGGAGTTACACTTTATCTTTGCTATGGACGAGAATTATTCGACCGCTTATTAAAACAGCCACAAATTTGGGATGATATCGTTTCTTGGTTAAAACAATGGAAAGACAGTTTGCCAGAATTACCAGAAATAAATTTTGATGAAGCACCTGAAAAAACTTTTAACGACATAAAAGATTTAGAAATAAGAAGTTGGAGAAAAATAATAGAAGATGATAGGCTATGGAAGGAAGGAATTATTAAAACATTATTTAAAGAGGGTAGTACCTTAGAAATTTTGCTAAAGTTTTTTGAAAAACAAAACAGTTTTCCCTATAAGCAACTGGTGGGTTTGTTGTCTCAAAGACTGAATGAATATTACTAATCTTTAAAACATTTTTTTGCTAAATAGAATTTTAATTTGGAGTGGTACTATAATGTTTAGCATGAGTGCATATAATTTCTCTGAAGTTTCCACTAAGTACGAAAACTATTCAATAGTGCAGAAATCCGCAGCAGAGGTACTTTTAAAACTTCTAGAAATTGGGAATACTAATTACAAAACAGAATTTTGAAAAAGCCTCTGTGTTGATTGTTAAATGGTGTTGAATTTGTTATAATTTATTCATGAATGATTTTGAATCTTTCTTGAAGTCCTTACCTGAATCGCCCGGCGTATACATAATGTATGATGAAAAAGGCAATGTGATATACATTGGTAAATCAAAAAATCTAAAGAACAGAGTATCCTCATACTTCCATGACAAAAACCTATCACACAGAATAAGACAAATGGTAAACAACATCAAAAAGATAGAATACATAGTTGTTAATAACGAATCCGAATCACTAATTTTAGAGGCTAACTTAATAAAAAAGTATAAGCCAAGATACAATATCCTAATGAAAGATAGTAAATTCTACCCATTCGTTATGATGTCAAAAGATGAATACCCATTCATAAACTCAACTAGAGAATATGAATCAGAAAAGTATGAATATTTCGGACCTTACACTGATTCTAGAATACCTTACAATTTAGTTGATGTCATACAAAGAGTTTTTAAGATTAGAACTTGTAGGAAATTACCAAAGAAGTTATGCCTTAACTATTACATTAACAGGTGCTCCGCACCCTGTGAAAACAAAATTTCAAAAGAAGAATACACAAAAAACTATGAAATGGCTAAAGAAGTTTTGAGAGGAAATGTGGGAAATGTAATAGATTATTTGACTGAAGAGATGAAAAAAGAGGCTAAAAACCTAAACTTTGAAAAGGCCTCGTTCTATAGAGATAGCATAAGGCTACTAGAATCACTTGAAGAACAGAAACAAAATGTTTTCTTACCGGGGAGCAATCTAAACGCTGATGTGATAGGAATTTTTGAAAGCGAAGAACTTGCTAGTTTCTTTGTATTATACATAATCAATGGCAAAGTCTCGGGAAAAACCGCTATTACAGTTAACAAAAATGATGAAGAAGATTACATTGAAAAGTTTCTTAGTGATCTGTACTTAATCGGTGGAAGATTGGAGATTTTTAAATCTTTTGATGTACAGGTAATAACAGTTCCTTCAATTAAGGAAAGAATCGCTAGATTCTTTGAAAAAATAGGTACAAATGTTTTTGTCAGAGAACCAAATGACGAATCTGAATCAAAAATATTAGATACCGCTACAAAGAACGCTGAAATTTCATTTAATAACCACTTCTCAAAGTTTGATATGTACTCAAAGGAAGGGAAAGAGTTAGCGAAAATTCTTAAAATTGGTGATTACATATCAATAATAGATGGATTTGATATAGCGAATTATAGTGATGAAATGGCTGTAGGCTCATCTGTGAGGCTAATTGACGGCACCCCAAGCAAGAAAGACTATAGGATTTTCAAAATGAAGTGGACCACGGGACAAAACGACTTTGGAATGATAGAAGAAACAGTATTCAGACACTATAGAAGGGTACTAAAGGAAAATAGACAACTACCTGACCTAGTTTTGATAGATGGTGGTAAAGGGCAATTGAACGCAGCAATTAGTGCATTAAGAAAGTTAAATTTAGAATTACCAACAATTTCGCTAGCGAAGGAAGAAGAAAAAATAATTTTACCCGATGGTGATGAACTCATTTTACCCAAAAACTCGTATGCTTTGAGACTACTACAAAGAGCGAGAGATGAAGCCCATAGATTTGGTAACTCATTCATAAGGAGGATGAAACTAAAAACCTTATTTTAGTACCACTACTAAAGGCTTTTCTGTACCTAGAACCTTTATTATCTTACCGATAACTTTCTTTTTCATGTTTTTTAGATGAGTAGAACTTACTATTATGTATTTACCCTTTGGTAAAGGTTTCTTAGCAATGTTTATTCCTGTCCAGTAAACAGTTAACTGACTCCTCCTATCAACTATACTTATATTCCTACCAATACCTATTAGGTACTTTTCTATAAGGTATTTCTTGTACACTTTCGCTTTACTCAGAGGTACTGCATAAATGTTGTAGTCAGCATACCAAACATCCTTAGTTGGAAACAAAACTGTTGTTATTTTACATGGCTTGTCCTTAGAAACATAATCGTAACCATTCCTATATGAGAAATACACTTTTGTGTATGATTTAGTTGGATACTTACTAATCTTCTTAACTTCTTTTACTTTCTCCTTAACCTCCTTCTTCTCTACAACTTGAGGTTTTGTCTCTTTTGGTATTGACTCCGACAATGGTTTCACTTCTGATTTGGGTGATTTCTCTACATGAGGCATAGCCTCTTGATGCACAGCCTCCTGAGACATAGCCTCCTGAGGTTTAACCTCTTGAGGCATAGCCTCTTTTGATATGATTTCTTCATGTGTTGTTTGCTTTTTGAATGTTGGTGTTTCTGTTTTGATTTCTTTTCGAGGTGTAACCTCTTGAGGTATAACCTCTTGAGACATAGTCTCTTGAGGTTTAACCTCTTGAGGTTTGACCTCTTTTTTTGCTATTTGTAGTTCAGGTGTAGGTACATTTGTTTCTTCTTTTTCCATTTTTGCTTGTTCTTGAGTGATGAATGATGGGACACCTATGTTTTTTAATTCTTCCTCCTTTTGGGCTAGTTCGGATATTGTTTGTTCTGTTTGTTTATTTTGTTTGTTCTTGCAACCTGTTAAAGGTAGGTAAAGTATAAGTACGATTAGAGAAAGGATTAATAAACCTCTAGCCATAAAACTATTTTCGGATTTGCTTGAAATGTGCTTAAAATATAGATTTTTTAAAATATAGATTTTTGAGATTTAGTGTAAGAGATGGTGGGTTATGTAGTTTTCATTGGAAGTCTCTTTATCGTTTTTAACGAAGTTCTCAAAGTATTTTAAAGATTGCTCTGTTGAAGTAATATAGAGGTTATTAATATCCTTTTTTTCTTTTATACTTTTGTATGGTAGTTGTTTTAAACCTGATTTTAATTGTTTAAGTAGCATTTCTTCTCTTTTGTTTATCTTGGTAAGTTCACTTTTTATCTTTAGATTTAGCCATATGAGTAATATTAAGATGCCAACGACCAATATGATTCTAAACGCTATATTGATGACTCTGAGAAAGTTAGGTTTCGGGTAAGTGAAACCTACATAAAATAGATCTTTGTAAGGGACAACTTTGTTGTTGAAAACCTCGCCATAAATATTCATGGTACTATTAAAGGCATTGTCTTTTATGGTATCATTTATATCTAGCATAGAATAAAAGATATTTGTATGAGGATCAAGAATGTATATATTTTTGAAATCCTTTAATTCGCTGTTAAAGACTTCTTTGAAGAATAATTTACTATCTAAAAAGACTACCAGATACCCGTCTATAAAATCAACATCCTTCTTAAGCTCCTTGATTCTAGCGAAGTAGGGACCATTTAAAACCAATTGCTTTCTACTGTTTATTGTGTAGTTGACTATTTCACTCGGTATATCTTTACCATAGTATGTAATTTCAATTCCCCTTGCAGAATATATGCCTACCCCGATGAGGTAAGGATAATTAAAGTAATTACTTATAACTTCATCTAAAACTTGGCTCTTTCCTTTAATTATAGATTGTATGATCCAGGATTCAAACACGGGGTTGTTTGTAAAGAGATTTATATCGTTATCAATAGAGAAAACGAAGCCATCAAGTCTTTTTAGAATAGTGTCAGGCAATGTTTCATACTTGTAGTGATATCCATCGTCAGCGAGAAAATCAAAAACTGCAGAAAATGGGGTGTATACTTTTGAAAAAATGTCGTACGAAAGTATTGTATCTGAGAGGTCAACTAAATAATTTCTGACTTCGTCAGACAAGAACCTGGGTAGCTTATCGTTTTTTGCCAAATACAAGACAAGGGTGATGGTAACTAACAAAATCAAAAAGTATTTCGCGACTTGATAAGCAAAATATTTCATACGAAGTATTATTATGATCGGAAACTAATCTTCATGTTTTAGTATCCTATTCACAAATTTAGAAAGACTATTTGAATTGATTATAATTCATGCTCTATGGGTGGAGATTGTATAACCATTGAAGGAGCAAGGGAACACAATTTGAAAAGTATAAATTTATCAATTCCCAAGAATAAACTTGTTGTAATAACCGGACTATCGGGATCAGGTAAATCTTCGTTGGCATTTAATACGATATATGCTGAGGGTGAAAGAAGGTATTTAGAATCAATATCAACTTATGCCCGCCAATTTTTAGGTAAAATGAACAAGCCTGATGTGGACAAAATTGAAGGATTATCCCCCTCTATATCTCTTGAACAGAGTGCGGGGAGGCAAAACCCTAGATCTATTGTAGCGACTGTAACGGAGATATACGATTACATGAGGTTACTTTTCGCAAGATGTGGAACGCCAACATGTTATGTGTGTGGTAGAGAATTAAAAAAATTTTCTGTGGATGAAGTAGTTGAAAAAATCCTTTCAATGGAAGACAAAAAAATAACAATTCTCTCGCCAATAGCACAGCAAAGGAAAGGGACTTTCAAACATACCATTGAGGAGTTACAGAGAAGAGGCTTTTCAAGATTTAACATAGATGGTGAGTATATTGATTTAGAGGATTCAGGGGTGCCCGAACTAGATAAAAACAGAAAACATGATATAGAAGTTTTAATAGACAGAGTTAAAGTATCAAAAGACAATAGAGATAGAATATTTGATAGTGTGGATATTGCGTTGAATTTATCTGAAGGTAGTTGTATCGTTGAAAATTTTGAGACAAAAGAAAGAATTTTCTTTTCTGACAAGTATATATGCCCTGAACATCTTGTAGCCTACTCAAAAATTGAGCCAAACCTATTTTCTTTTAATTCGCCTATTGGTGCATGTCCGTCGTGTGGAGGATTAGGAGAACATTATGAATTTGATGTTGACCTTATAGTTGATAAGAATCTCTCAATAAGAGATGGAGGGATAAAAACGATTGGTAAGATGCAGTTTATATACTGGGATGAACTTGAAGCACTATCTAAGAAGTATAACTTTTCGTTGTATGTACCAATAAAAGACTTGCCAGAACATATATTTAAAATATTAATGTATGGATCGGAAGAAGAGTACAGAGTTATTCATTCATCATCAAAATCTTATTGGGAATACACAAATAAGTGGGAGGGAATAATTCCATCACTTGAAAGGAGATACAATAATGCCGAGAGTGATGAAGCTAGAGAATGGTTTATGCAATTCATGAAAGCAAAAGTATGTAGTGAATGTAATGGTGATAGGCTAAATAAGATGTCTTTGGCAGTAAAATTTTTAGGTATGAACATAATGGAACTGACTAAACAGACGCCGGTATTTTTGAAAGAATTTTTTACAAATTCAGAAGATAAACTTTCGGAGAAGCAGGAAATCATAGCAAGACCAATAATAAAGGAGATAATGAAGAGATTAGATTTTCTTATAAGCACGGGGCTTGATTACATAACATTAGATAGGAAGATTTCAACACTTTCAGGTGGTGAATTGCAGAGAATAAGGCTAGCGACACAACTTGGATCAGGACTTTCAGGTATAATATATGTAGTTGATGAGCCAACTATAGGACTACACCAAAGAGATACGGAAAGATTAATAAAAACCCTTAAAGGGCTGAGGGATCTAGGAAACACCGTAATTGTTGTGGAACACGATGAGGATGTGATAATGAATTCAGATTATTTGGTGGATCTAGGACCGGGAGCGGGAGTAAATGGTGGGTATGTAATTGCAAGTGGGTACACAAAGGAAATTATGAAAAATTCAGCTGATTCTCTGACAATCAAGTACTTGAAAGGAGAACTAAAGATAGGTGTACCAAAATCGAGAAGAAAACCACAGGATTATCTCTTGATAAGGGGTGCTAAAGAGCACAACCTAAAAAATATTGATGTAAAAGTACCTTTAGGCTGTCTTGTATGTGTAACAGGTGTTTCAGGCTCCGGTAAGAGTAGTCTTGTGATAGACACTATTTATCCCTTACTTCATAATAAAATTTATGGGACTAGTTATTATGAGGGCAAGCATGATGGTGTTGAAGGTTGGGAGATTATAAAAAGGGTTGTTATGGTGGATCAAACGCCTATAGGGAGGACTCCTAGGTCAAATCCAGCAACTTATGTTGGTGTTTTTGATGAAATAAGGAAAGTTTTTGCAATGACAAAAGACGCTAAAGCTAAGGGATTTACTCCTTCAAGGTTTAGTTTTAACATAAAAGGTGGTAGATGTGAGGCGTGTCAAGGGCAAGGAATAATTAAGGTTGGAATGAACTTTTTACCTGATGTGTATGTAACATGCGATGTGTGTGATGGTAAGAGATATAATTCGGAAACATTAGAGGTGAAATTCAAAGGCAGAAACATATACGAAGTGCTTGAGATGACAATAGAAGAAGCTTATATCTTCTTTGAAAATATACCTAATATCGCAAATAAGTTAAAGACTTTTATAGATGTGGGGTTAGGGTACATGAAACTTGGTCAACCAGCCACAACATTATCAGGTGGGGAGGCTCAGAGAGTAAAAATAGTATCAGAACTATCAAAGAGGTTTTCAGAACACACAATCTACATCCTTGATGAACCAACAATAGGACTACATTTCGACGATGTAAGGAAACTTATAGATTCATTACAGAGGCTAGTTGAACGGGGAAATACTGTTTTAGTTATAGAGCACAATCTTGATCTTATAAAATGTGCAGACTACATAGTTGATTTGGGACCTGAAGGGGGGGATAGAGGTGGCCAAATAGTTGCAGAAGGGACACCTGAAGAAATAGCAAAAAACAAAAATTCATACACAGGGTATTATCTGAAAAATTACATCAATATTGGTTAATTTCTTCCGTGGATAATAATATATTTTGGCATCAATGCTAAAGTCTCTTAGCGTTTTGCATAATATCTGTATGTCTTCAGGTCCTCCTGTGGCTTTGCATGGAGGGCAGACTATATAAACTTTACTGTTTTTAGTGAGTTTTATCAAACTCATTGGCAAATTTTAAGAAAGTAATTTATAAAATAACAAAGTAACTCAAAAGTGGTTTCTTTATTGGAGATTCTTTTTAGGAAGTAAAAAACTTTTTTATAAGTAAAGCCCTTTCTTTTCCAACGATGGAATCATTAGGAATTGAAATACCGGAATAAAGCATTATGCTTGTATCCCTGAGTAAAAGAAGCAAATAATTAATCATCTTATCCATGTCAGTTTCACTATAAGGGTCCTCTTTGCTGAAGAAGTTAATCATTGATAACTTTGACAGGGTGTTGATGAGAGCCTTGTAGTGCATAAATGTAATGGTTTTAAACGATTCTCTCATGTCTCTAAACTCTTTTGATAGGTTATTATAATTAACCTTTAATTTCTGTTTTTTCCTTTCTTCTATTTCACTTTCGTGAAATTTTTCAAGTAATGAAGTGAATATCTTCTTGTTTTCATACATGGATTTATTAGGTGAAAAGGTGTATGTAAACTCCATGAAATTCGTTTTTTCGTAAGGGGGATTATGAGAATAAGTAATTCCGTTACTAGCCATAGTACTAAGAACCGAAGAAAAAATTTGACTACTTCTAAGTCCCCATAAGTTGAGCAAAAATTTAAACTTTATGCCATGTCCAGCCAAGGATAAATCAGAAGTTATAAAGCCATAATTTTCATTGAAAATAGGAACAAAATTGTCATCGAAAAGTATTGATATGTCATTGATCTTGTTGTATATATTTTCAAAACCGTTTCCTATTGTTGTTGACCTAACTAAGAAGTGCTCAGAGAGGTTTAAAAAGAACCAGATATCATAATTATCGGTTGATATTATTCTTGTGGTGGAAGTACTTTGAGGTGTCATTGTCCTAAGTATATCATCCTCAATTATTTCCCTATCAATAAGCCCTAAAAGCGTTACATCATCCTCAAGTACCCTTGTTAAATCGATAATCTTGTTGCTAACATTGATGTTGTTAACATTGATGTTTGTTACAAAAGGAATAAGGAGTTTTATTATCTCCTTTTTTTCTTTTTCTTTGAGTAGTTCAGGAAAGTCATATCCTTCTATATTCCTTCCTAGATAACCACTCATGAAAACAACAAAGTCGTTGTCTCCTTTAACAATCTGAGGCATTATGTCATCTATGCTTATACTCTTAAAAATCATAATTAATTAATAATAAAAAAATATTTTTGTTTTTTCAAAACAAAGTTTTTTCAAAACGAAGTTTTTTTAAAACGAGGAAAATCGATCTTTACTAAAATCTTACATTCATTGATACATTGATTTTATTCTCTCCTAATGACACCTTTGTGTCAAATAAAAGTAATTCTTTTAATCTCCCGTTCCATTCTGCTTGGTACATAAAGGGTCTTGCTAGGTTATATAAATATCCAGCTATTGTAAGTATACCAAATGTTAATGTCATGGTATTATTGCTTTTCTGTGACGATATGGCACATATTAGAAGTGAGGAATATGGTGTTAAAAGGGTAAGTAAGAAGCCACTTGAATCACCTATTACTATGCTACCTAATCCCGGAATGAATGTATTGAGTAACGATCCTAGAATTGGTGAGCCAATCCCTAAATTGAAGTGTTTGTATAATTCTAATCGGGTTTCTTTGTCTAGTATTAATGCTTCTTCCTTTAGGATTTTGAATGAGTTATAATCAAATATTGCATAGGTTCTTATTCCCTTTTTTATGTCTTCGTATGCTTGGAATTTTGTGTATTTTGTGGATTCTTCGGATGGTTCTTTGGGTATGTTCGTCATTACATTTGTTATCACTTCTTTGTTTGTTATAACTGTTGAAATAACATTTGTCACAACATTTGTTATGACTTCGCTTTTGATTTCTGGCTCTTTGAGTTCTATATCTGCCGATTCATTATCAAGAAGTGTTATTTCTTTTTTGAGTATAATATCTTTAGTTTCGTCGTTCCTTAAGATGATGGTGTAGGGTGTTTTTGATATGATTTTTTGTGAAAAGTTTGTTACACCTTTTATTTGAGATAGTACTTCATCGTTTAGTATTAGGGTAAATGTTTTGTTTTCTGGTAGTTGGGATTTGAAGTTCAGTAGTGCAAATCCTTTTGCTCCGCCACCGTAGTACGACGATAGCCTGGCAACTATTATGTCTATTATATCAAAAAGATCCCCACTGCTTGCAGTGAAAGAGTTTTTTAATTCACCTGATCTGTCGTATATGTTTATTTCATAGACGAAAGTGTTTTTTTCTTTTTTGTATGTGCCAATTATGAATTCATCGTATGCTTGGAATAATTTTATCACTTCTTTGATGTCTCTACCTTTTGCATCAAAGTCGGACTTTGTGAATTTTGCAGTAGGTAAGAATTTTAGGTAGTTCATTACAGAACTGAGGACACCTATAGATGCTTCAGGTATATCTTTACCTTTGGTAAAGAATGGGAAAATCATTACATTTTTAATCGTTTGCGCGTTTACAGAAGCGACTACCAAAAAGAGGATAGCAGATAAAACAACTATTTTAGTTTTTCTCATAATAATAGTATAATCTTACTTTTATGATTTTTCAATAAAAATTAATTCTGTTGAGAAAATCTGTGTGCTATATAGCACTTGTGCTAAATAGCACTTGTGCTAAATAGCACTTGTGCCTTAAGCACAAAGTGTTTAAAACACAAATTACTTTTGGTGGTCCCTCCTGCCCACCCTTACTTTACGAAGAGAGACTTCGTCTCCCGGAGACATCGTCTCTCTTCACTCTCAATAATGTTGAATAAAAATGTGCTTAAAACACTCTTAAATAGGGTTAAGGGATGCGAAGTATCCCTTAAATAATTGGGTGGGAGGGTGGGAGTTTCTTAAGTGTTTATAGCACTTTTGTGCTTATAGCACTCTTAATAGGAAAAAACTACTTCCTTGTGGCTGTGTAATTTTTAAACACTTGGTGTTTTAAACACTCAGTGTTTTTAACACCTAGTGTTTTTAACACTCAATTCTTGAAACTACCAAATTACTTACATTTTGTGGTATCTAGAATACTTTTTACTGAAATCTCTTAAGAGTGAAGAGAAGCTTCGCTTCTCCGCAATAAGAATGGGTGGGAGGGTGGGAGTGCTTAAAACACGCGGTGCTTAAAGCACATGGTGCTAAAAGCACATGGTGCTAAAAGCACAATTACTTTTAGTGGTCCCGCCCACCCACCCTAAAATCCTAAGGGAGGCGTAGTCTCTACGATGCCTAGCATCTCCGATGCCAAGCATCCCTTAACCCTTGTAAAAAGCACTATTAGAACTAGTGCTTTCGGAACAATAAGTAGCACCATCTAACCCTATTTTATCAAGAGAGGCTCTGCCCCCAAGAGGCTTTGCCTCTCTTCACTCTTCAATCTTTATGCACAATACTTACTCCCTTTCTGAAAGAAAAAGTGCTTACAGAGTTAAGGGGTACTTTATATTCCTTACATAAAATTGGGAAGGATCTCCATAACACTTCTTAAAAAGGACTTATGAAGGTGTTGGAAGGCGAAGTAAAACTTGAATTTCTAAATATCATATCTCAAAATTCAATTCAGTGAGATGGGTATATTTTTTGCTAATTTTATCTTTTGGTCTAGTTTCTTTTGGGGATTCTAGCTTAACGGTAAGTGAGAAAATCATTTATAACTGCCTTTCATTAAGGGAGCAAGGGGTTTCTTTTTATTTACTTGCCACAACTAAAACGAATGTTCTCTTCTCATTCCAGTACACCAATGACGATATCAACTTCTATCTTGGTGACAATTATGTTTACTTTGGTAATGGATTAGTGCTTGGTGATCCAAAGTATAGGTATTTCATGAATTACTTGTTTTCGCAAAAATTTGTATCAAATGGGGTATATGGTTATAATTTTTACCAAAATGATAGAAATTTTGATGGGGTTTCAGATATTCCCAAAGGAATATACATTGATAAAAAATTTGGTTATGCCTCAATAGTGCCTTTCTTGTTTTTGAATGATATCCAAAATCTTTCTAGGCTTGGGTATGGGGTGTTTTTTGATTACAATTTACTTGGTGTTCTTTTATTATTTGATGATAATTTGTACCTTTCAGGTACAATTAAAAAAATAGATTTCCTTAATCTCGGTATGGTCTTCAGTGGCGAAACTGCAACATGTATTTCAACTAGTAACTATCAAGTTGGGTTTGGTACATCCGGGGTAATAGAATGGTACACTGGTAAGTTTGAGTTCTCTTTGAGTTTTAACTTTATGACCGAAAATTTTTATTCCCCTTACAGCAGTAGTTTTTATTCTGTCTCAAATAGAAATGGTGTGATATTTTCAATGATGTACTCTGATGGTAATAACATGAAGTTTTATGGGGTTAATAAACTCTTGATTTATGGTACAAATACCGAAAATGGGTTTTTAGAAAACGAGTTTTTAGAAAACGAGTTTTCTTTTTCGGTTATCAAAAAATTAGTGAAAAATGTGTTTTCGGATTTCAAACTTTCTAGGGAACAAGGATATATATTTTTTTCAGTTTATCCTTATTTTGATAATGGGGTAGTGAATTTCTACATAAAGCCGCAGATTGTTTTTTGTGATGGTTTTTATGATGGAGGTGAGGTTTCGTATACACTTGAATCTGGTTTCCAAATAAATTTTTGGGGCTTTGAGGTTGGTGCGAAGGTATTCACGCCGTTTAGTGATAATGTTGATTACTTTATATTTGTTTCAACGGTTATCAAGGATAACCTTGGTGAGAATGAGGATACAAAAATTCCTTTAAATGATACATCTTTTCTTGTCTTTGCTAGATTTATGCCTAATGAAAGCAAGAAATTGGGATTGCCGTTTGATGGCAATTTTGAAGTAAACTTCTTGATTAGTTTGAACAACTCACCCTCTTACAAGGCGATATTCAACATAAAGTTTTAGCATTAAAAGATTCTACAAGAAATGATAAAAGGGGAGGAAACTCCCCTTATAATATTAATATTCAAGATCACCCATTCCACCTGGTGTTGGTACAGCTTCCTTCTTCTTTTCAGGTTTTTCGGCGACCAAAGATTCGGTAGTCAGTAGTAATGAAGCAATACTTATAGCGTTTTGTATAGCGCTTCTGACAACCTTTGCGGGGTCTATAACACCGTCTTTCATAAGGTCCTCAACCCATTTACCAGTTAGAGCGTTATAGCCGAAGCCAAACTTGGCGTTTCTAACTTTTTCAACAGCCACTGCTCCATCAATACCAGCATTCTCGCAGATTTGCCTCAGAGGCTCTTCTAAAGACCTTTTTACAATTTCTATACCTATCTTCTCTTCAGGTAAATCTGTTTTTATCTCATCCAACTTATTGGCAAGGTATAGATAAGTTACACCACCACCGGGGACAATACCTTCCTCTACGGCAGCTTTAGTAGCATGTAAGGCATCCTCAACCCTACTTTTCCTTTCCTTAACTTCAACTTCAGTAGCACCACCAACCTTTATGACAGCGACACCACCAGCCAATTTAGCAAGCCTCTCTTGTAGTTTTTCTCTATCATAATCAGAAGTTGTTTCTTCAATTTGCTTCTTGATTTGAGCAATTCTTGCTTGTACATCTTTTTGGTTACCAGCGCCATTTATTATGGTGGTATTTTCTTTGTCAACTTTGACTTTCTCAGCCCTACCAAGCATATCAATTGTGATGTTTTCTAGTTTCATTCCCTTCTCTTCAGACACCACTTGACCATCGGTTAGTATTGCGATATCTTCAAGCATTGCTTTCCTTCTTTCACCAAAGGCAGGAGCCTTAACGGCAACACTGAGCAACCCACCTCTTAATTTGTTGTAAATTAGTGTAGCAAGTGCTTCACCTTCAACATCCTCAGCGATAATTAATAAAGGTTTACCGGACTGAGCGACTTTCTCAAGTAAAGGTACGATTTCCCTTACAGAAGAAAGCTTCTTGTCATATATTAGGATAAATGGATTGTCAAGTTCAGCCTTCATTGTCTCAGTGTTCGTAACCATGTAAGGAGAAATATATCCTCTGTCGAATTGCATTCCTTCGACAACTTCTAGTTGGGTATCAAGGGATTTACCTTCCTCAACTGTGATTACCCCATCTCTCCCAACTTTATCCATAGCTTCAGCAAGAAGTTCACCGATCTTGGGATCATTATTAGCGGAGATAGTTGCTACATTTTTTATATCCTCACTTGAAGAAACTTGTTTAGCAATTTTTTTAATCTCTTCGGCTATTTTATCTGATGCCTTATCTATTCCCCTTTTTATTATCATGGGGTTACTACCGGCTGTAACATTTTTAATACCTTCCTTAACGATAGATAAGGTTAGTAATGTTGCCGTTGTAGTACCATCGCCAGCAACATCGTTAGTTTTTGTAGCAACTTCCTTCACAAGTTGAGCAGCCATGTTCTCATAAGGATCCTCAAGGTCTATTTCTTTAGCAATAGTAACGCCATCGTTTGTTACGAGAGGAGCACCGAATTTCCTCTCAAGAACCACATTTCTACCTCTTGGACCTAATGTAACCCTAACGGTATCAGCAAGTTTTTCAACTCCTCTTAAAAGAGATTGCCTTGCAGACTCTCCAAAACTTATTATCTTTGCCATAAACACACCCCCTCAAAACAAAGACAAACTAAAATTTAGTTTTTAAAAATACAAAATTATTAAAAAAAAGTCAATAGAAACCTTTGGTTTCTATTATTTTATGTTTTTCACAAGAGTGAAATCTCTTGAAAAAGACCATGAGAAATTAACAAAATTATTTTATGCTTTCGGAGAAGGAAAAAAAAGAAATATTAAAGTTGGCAAAACTTGCCATTCAAAGTATATTCAAAAAAGAATTAATTGCAGAACTCACAAAGCAAAAAAGAGTTGTAAAGAATCTAGGACTCAGGAATGGCGTATTTGTAACGATAACTAAAAGGGGAGAACTTAGAGGCTGTATTGGTTACATACTTCCTGTAAGGGAATTTGAAGAACTAGTTGTTGATGCTGCTGTATCTGCTGCTATGAGGGATCCTAGATTTGATCCACTTACGGAAGATGAAGTTGGCGAAATAGAAATTGAGGTATCAGTGCTTTCTGAACCTAAGAGGATAGAAAATGTATCGGAAGTAGAGGTAGGTAAACATGGATTGATAGTGAGAAGAGGTCCTTTTCAAGGATTGCTTTTGCCGCAGGTAGCAACAGAGTACAACTGGGATAAATTAACATTTATAAGACAAACATGCATTAAGGCAGGATTATCGCCTGATGAGTGGAAGAAAGAGGGCACTGAAATATACACATTCACGGCAGAGGTTTTTAGTGAGAATGAATGAATATGTTATTCTATCATTGGGCAGTAATATTGGATCGAGGGAAAAGTACCTGTCAAAAGCGATAGAAGAAATTAAAAAATTCGTAGAAGTAGAAAAAATATCAAGAATTTATGAAACATCCCCAGTTGGGGTTGAGAATCAGGACAAATTTTTGAATCTTGTGGTAATAGGAGATACAAAACTATCGCCTCATGAACTTCTATTAAAACTAAAGGAGACGGAAAAGAGAGTAGGGAGGAAGGAAAGGTTTAGGTGGGGACCGAGAGAGATAGATATTGATATAGTGTACTTCAAAAGTGAGGTAATAAAAGAAGGCGATTTGGTCATCCCACACCCCGAAAGATTGAATAGAAACTTTGTTATAATCCCTATACTTGAGTTGTTACCTAACTTTGTTGATGTTCAGACGCAGATGCCTTTAAGGGAATTCTTAAAACAAAATCAAGAGGTAAGTGTATTTATTTGAATTTATCATTACCCTTTTATAGAATAATAGGGAGTATATCTTCTTATGGAAGAAGTTTTTTATCATAAACCTGTCTTATTGAGTGAGGTAATAGAGTATCTCAATTTGAAAGATGGTAGTAAGGTACTTGATTGCACATGTGGCGAAGGGGGGCATTCTTTTGAGATAGCAAAGAAACTCAATGGAGAAGGTATTTTGATATGTAATGATAAGGACAGTGATCTCGTTAAGATTGCTTCAAAGAGGCTTGAACAGTTTAAGAATGTTTACTTCATAAATGAAGGATTTGAAAATATTGACAAGATATCTATAGAGAGTGGGATTGATAAGTTTGATGCTATACTTGCCGATCTAGGAATGTCAATGTATCATTTCGCTAACAAAAGGAAAGGCTTTAGCTTTGATTCTGAGTACCCTTTAACGATGACATACGCTAAATCAGATAAAGTGAAGTATACTGCATACGAGGTCATCAATAATTTTCCTGTGAAGGAACTTACGAATATAATCTTTAAGTATGGCGAAGAGCCGATGGCGAGGAAGATTGCTAACCTTATTTGTGAGTATAGACAAAAAAAGAAGATAAAAACACCAAAAGAGTTGGCAGATTTAATAAGAATGGGGGTTGGTAGGTATTATAGAAGTAGGATCCACCCTGCTACTAAAACTTTTATGGCTATCAGAATATTTGTGAATGAAGAGTATGATGTACTTGAGAAATTTCTCTCAAAAGTAGGTAATTTTCTTAACTCAAATGGTAGGTTGTGTATAATAACATTTCACTCGGGGGAAGATAGAATAATAAAGAAGTATATGAACCAAAAAACTAAAGAAGGGCATTTTAGAATGATAACACGAAAACCGATAATAGCCTCAAAGGAAGAAGTTGTGAGTAATCCTTCTTCCAGATCGGCAAAGTTGAGGGTTTACGAGAAGGTATAGTATGAAGAAGTTTTGGGACCTGTTCATAATAAGTTTACTTACCGCATCCATAATGATAGTTTTTGTTAGTGAGGTTATCTATTCAAAAGAATTATCAAAACAAATAATTTTGTTAAATAATGAGATGGATAGCTTAATAGATGAAAGCAAGAAACTCACATACGAACTTGAGAAAACAACTTCTATTGAAAACTTGATAGGTGGTGATTTGTCAAAGTGTAAAGTATCCTTGAATAAGGTTATTGTTGTTCACCGGGATTAACAATAAGTTCTCCTAATTCATTTTCTAATTTTTCCTCTTCCTGTGACATCTTGTCGTACAAGTCTCGTCCCATTTCTATTACATCTGCTGGTTTATCGCTGCTTTTTTTACCGATACCTACGAATTTCGCTATATACCTCTTGGATTCTCCTATGATTTCCAATCTTTTTTTCGGATCTTCTTCCAAAAAAGAAAATTTGTACCTGAGGACAGCGTACAAATACAAAACTCCGTCAAATCCGAAATCTTTATCCAAGTCAGGTCCAAAGAACTTTATTCCGTCAATTGATTCCTCACCTTTGGCTTGTTTTTCAAGGAAGAGAGAATAAAATTCAAGTGCTTTTTTATAGAAAATTAACTGCACCTGTGAATATTCTGGCTTTTTCTCTTCTGTTTTCAAGTCATCAATTAGCCAAGCGGTTCTCAATGAGCAAACCGCCTTTTTGAAGGATGGGGATAATTTTTTAGATAAAAATGAATAAGTGCTTATTGCTAGTATATAACTTAAAATTCCGTGTTTTAGGTCACGAGGTTTCTCGAAATCAACATTCCCAACTACCTGTATGGCATAGTTTCCTCTGATTTCTCTGTATCTATCAATTTGCGATATGATGTTATCATCTAAGTATTTCCCAAAATCATCCTTTAGAGTTGCATAAAAACAATTGGGACATACTGTAACAGGGTAGAGTAGTGGAATGACCTTCCCCCATTTCTGGGTAGGTAAATAAAGCCTTCGGAGTTCTTCAGTCAGCCTACCTGCATTTAATCTGCCTCCTCCTGTCATTAGTTCTTCTCTTTTAAACTGATAACCGCATACAGGACATTCTATAGGATTTTTTGTGAAAAATGTTATAGCGTCTGCCATGATTACATTATGTTATAATACAAAAATTTTTTCAATTTTTGTATTATTTTTTGATTTTTTCTATTTTTTCTTTTACAGATGTATACTTAGTTTCAGGTGTTGCCTCTTTGTCTATTCTTAAATCTAATTTCATGACTACAACTATTCTGGGTGTGTCTCCACCAACAAATCTTGATATGGCATCATTCACTGCAGAAAATGCATCTTCTAATTCACCTGTTACTACCGTGCTTGTGGGATAAATTTCAACATCAACATTTTTGTGTTCCTTAAGGTAGGTAAAAAATCTTGCTATATCTTCGGATAAACTGGCACTTTTTGCATTTACTTTTACAGGTATCAAAGATACCTCTAATATTCCTTTCATAATAATGTCCTCCTCATGTATTGATAATTAATAAAACTATGTATTGAAATAATTCAACTATACAAATACCTTACTGATTTTGTGTGCTTGAAGCACCTTGTGCTTTATAGCACCTTGTGCTAATAGCACCTTGTGCTTGCAGTACTTTCTTATTCAAATATTCTTGAGAGCGAAGAGAGACTTCGTCTCTCTTCAACTTTATCAAGCATTCTACACCATTCTACACCAAAGAGTGTAGAGAAGCTTCGCTTCTCTACATCAAATAGGGTGGGTGGGCGGGGCTACTTAAAGTAATGTGCTAATTAGCACTTATGTAAAAGTACTTGTACTTAAAGCACTTCTTATCAGGGTTAAGGGAGGTGTTAGCCTCTCTTAGAATTCTAGGAGGTACTTAATAGCACTTTGTGCTTGATAACACTTTCTTATTGTTCTGGAAAGTGAAGGGAGGCAAAGCCTCTTGGAGGCAGAGCCTCTTGGAGGCAGAGCCTCTTGGAGGCAAAGCCTCTCTATGATAAGAATGCACCTTCTTATTTACATTTAACAATCTTATTCACAATTAGGTAATCATTATCTTTAAAAAAGCAGGCCAAGCCTGTGAATTTTTTGTAGTTTCAATTCTTCTTGACAAGAATGTTTAATTTGGTATATACTAAATTGTGAGTGGTAGCGATACAATTGTGTTTAGTGAGATGTTGCTTTTGTATGGGGGAAATGTATGTTTAAAGGATCAATGGTTGCAATAATAACTCCATTTAAGGGGCCTCAAAAGGAAGTTGATTATGAGACTCTTGAATATTTGGTAGAATTTCATATAAAAAACGGGACTAATGTTATAGTAGTTTGTGGTACAACGGGCGAATCTCCAACCCTTTCATTTGAAGAGCATACTAAAGTTGTGGATTTTGTTGTAAAAAAGGTTAGGGGTAGAATTCCCATTATAGCGGGGACGGGAACGAATTCAACTCAAGAATCCATTTATTTAACGAACGAAGCGAAGAAGAGCAAAGTTGATGCTGCATTAATAATAGCACCATACTACAATAAACCAACCCAAAATGGGTTGATAGAACATTTTTCGGCTATTTCAAAGGAGACAGGAGGTTTCCCACTAATAGCCTACAATGTGCCTTCAAGAACAGTCATAAATATTGAACCAAAGACTTTAGCAGAAATAGTAAAGAGGAACCCTAATGTTATTGGTGTTAAAGAAGCATCTGGGAATATAAAGCAATGTATGGACATACTTGAGTTTGTTGATAAGCCGGACTTCTTGCTAATATCTGGTGACGATGGTGTAAGCTTGCCGATCCTCAAAATTGGTGGTGTTGGAACTATATCGGTTACAGCGAACCTAGTACCTAAAGATGTTTCAGATATGATAAATTCATACTTAAGTGGTGATGTAAAGAAGGCTGAAACACTTGACAAAAAACTTCAAATACTCAATAGAGTATTATTTCTTGAAACAAACCCAATACCTGTTAAGAAGGCAATGGAAATTGCTGGAATAATTAAGGATGGTAGTCTAAGGTTACCGCTGACTGAATTATCACAACAGAATGTAGAGAAACTAAAAGAAGCAATGAAAGTCTATGGATTGATATCCTAAAATACCTCTATCGCAAACCCCATAGCCTTCTCGTCATAATTAAACCTTTGCGTTAAGTAATCGTATCTGCCACCTGTTGCTATTGGAGTAGTGTAATTTGAAGCATAAACAACAAAATACACACCGTTATAGTAATCCATTGATGGAACAAATAGAGGATCAAATATAATATTTTCACCGAAGTACTTCCCTAAAGTGTTAAAATTCTCTTCTGTGTTACTGTTTAAATCAATTAGATCGGAAACAAATTTAAAAACTTCCTTTGTACTTTTGTATAAGGAGTATTCAAAAATTTTAGAAATTGTGTTCCCTTTGCCATTGAAAAACTTTTTTATACTTGTTGTGTCCTTGACCCTTATAAGTTCGAGTACTAACTCTTTCTCTTCTTCATCAAATTCTTCAGTTAGTCCTTCAATAACACTAGCAAAGTTAAAAACAACTTTGTATTCTTCAATTATCTTGAGTTTATTAAGCTTTTCTAATAAATTCTTGAGTAGTGAGATTATTTCTTCCTCTTCATTAGAACCAATTATCTCAACACCAAATTGCTTTACTTGTTTTTTGTGCCATTCAGATTCAGATGACCTAAAAATATCGCCGAAGTAGTATAGCTTGATGGGTAATTCTAAATTGTTAATTCGTGGTGCTAAAAACCTAACTATCTGGGTTGTTATGTCATATCTTGGTACGAGGAATTCATTGTTTTCATCTTTTACAACGAACAACTCTTTCGTTGAGGGAGTGCCCAAAATCTTTTCGTAGACCTCGAAAAAATCAAACATAGGTGTATCAATATATTTGAAACCTTTAGTTTCAACTATCTCTGAAAGAATATTAAAAACATCTATGTAGTTCTTTTGCCTGCATGAAAAGCCCGTTGGAGCACCAATTATGTTATGTTTTGATAGTATGAGAGACTTAAGAAACTTTTTCATACTTATCCCTTATGAATTCAATGATTTTTTTACTATTATCACCGGAGAAGAAGAAACTTCCCATAACTATAATGTTAGCGCCATCGTTTATTAGCTGATTGATGTTGCTAGCGTTAATTCCGCCATCAACTTCTATGTCAATTTCTTTGCCTAAATTAGAGATTAGATTACTTAATTCCTTAACTTTGGTGACAGTTTCATGAATTATTTTCTGCCCTGAAAATCCAGGTTCAACAGTCATTACGAGAATGAGATCAACAATGTCCAAGTAAGGTATGATTTCATTAATGCTTGTTTTTGGCTTTATGGCAATGCCAACTTTGAAGTCATTCTCTTTTATAAAATTTATCAATTTTTTAGAAAAACCATTTGCCTCAATGTGTAATGTTATTATTTCAATTCCCTTGATGAAAAATTTTGAAACTACGCTCTCAGAAAGATCGGTCATAAGGTGAACATCACCTTTTATAAAAGTATTCTTACTTATAGTTTCAACTATAAGTGGCCCGAAACTTATATTGGGTACGAAGTGATTATCCATTATATCGTAATGGATGTAATCTACACCCAACTTTTCAAGTTTTTTTATTTCTTCACCAAGTTTCAAAAAGTCAGCCGCAAATATAGAAGGAGAAATCTTCACTTTTTTCATAAAGTACTTTCCTTTACTAAAATATCATTGATGTATACCTTAACATTACCAATACCTTGTATTTTTAGGGGTAGTGTCAATTTTGAAAGCTCTTGATATTCTTTAGTTATGGCTCTTTGCCCTGATGAATCACTAACAACAACCTTAACAATGAAGTAATTTGTTTTTCCTGTATTGGTATTATAAAGTGGCTTTAAGTCAAGAGAGTACAACAAGAATTTTGTGTTTTTTACATTTTCTTCGTTTCCTAAAACTGCTACATACGCTTGTACATTCATTTGAGGTGAGACCATATCACCCTCTTTAGGCATTTGATCAACAATTTTTCCATCTTTTTCGGGATCAGTAGTCACAACGGGCGTTATGCTAACATTTATGTTTTTAGAATCAAACATTAACAAAACCTGATCCCAGCTCATATCAATGATGTTAGGCATTGGCATTGAAGAAGAACCGATAGCAACATAAATATTTACTTGATCCCCGGGTTTGATTTTTGTCCCCGGTGACGGTAGGATCTTTAAAATACTCCCGGAGGGAGAATTTTCGGATTGAACATACTCTACATTTACTCTCATACCTTTTGAAGAAAGGTACGATTTAACTTCATCAACTGTCTTACCAGAGAAATCCGGTAAAACAATTTCGCCTGAACCAATACTAACAAAGAGTTTTATAATTTTCCCTTCCCGCACTCTACTACCTGCCGATGGTATTTGTTTGATTATTATACCTCTAGGTACATCGGGAGAAATAGTATAATCAACACTTACAAAAAGCCCTGCTTTTTCAATTTCCGGCAGAGCATCCAGAATGTCATTGTTCACAACATTGGGGACAACAGTTATGTTAGAAGGAGTTAGAAATATAGCCAAGACCAAAATGAAAAACACCACGAAAACGATAAAAGCAAAAGAAATAATAACGGCAAATTTCCTACTCTCGTTGGAAAAGAAATCAACTTCTTTATCCAAACCAACAATAAATAAAAAGAATTCGTAAATCTTACTAAACACAAGAGAAGTCAATCTCCACAAAAAACCCAATACCTTCCCTAAAACATCAACTAAAAAGTAACCGACCCTTTTAATCAAATTCATACTTATATACAATTTTATAAGTTTTGTTACTATTTACTCAATTTAAGCAGGTTTTTGAAATTGCATGATTAGTAACAAAGATCTATCTAAATGAATTTTAATAAAATTATGTTAACTTGTTTGTTTATAAAAACCAATCAAAACACAATCACCAATCCACAGTCCTTCCTAGACTAATTTCACAGTATTCCCCTATTAGGAGGATAAAAACCTAAAATTAAAAATGTACTTAAAGTACCTCGTGCTTTATAGCACCTTTTAGTGGCCCCACCCACCCTAAAATCCTAAGGGAGGCGTATCCTCTACGATGCCTAGCATCTCCGATGCCTAGCATCCCTTAACCCTTGTAAAAAGCACTATTAGAACTAATGCTTTCGGAACAATAAGTAGCACCATCTAACCTTATTTTATCAAGAGAGGCTTTGCCTCTCTTCACTCTCGAGTCTTAATAGGAAAGAACTACTTTCTTGTGGCTGGGTAATTTTTAAACACCTAGTGTTTTAAACACCTAACTCTTGAAACTACCAAATTACTTACATTTTGTGGTATCTAGAATACTTTTTACTGAAAACTCTTAAGAGTGCAGAGAAGCGAAGCTTCTCTACAATAA
>Ga0123519_10001260_pt1 | contig 43712 bp, 41 predicted proteins | sample YelNatPaOPRAMG02_FD_87396 | JGI IMG/M metagenome (GOLD analysis project Ga0123519, IMG submission 87396) | Hot spring microbial communities from Yellowstone National Park - Yellowstone National Park OP-RAMG-02 (version 2) | ecosystem: Environmental > Aquatic > Thermal springs > Hot (42-90C) ...
GTTGCAAGGGATTCAAAAGTGTAGCCATCAGCATGCCTGCTTTATGGTAACTATCTGAAAGGAGAACACTGCTCACCTTCGTGGGCAGTTTACAACAGACGTTAATGTTATCGACGTGGAAGCGGTTCTTTAAGATTTACTAAGTAAGAGACCACAAGGCGATAAGTATCATGAACTTTGAGTCGAGAGCTCTAGAAGGCAATGCATGAAAGGTACCTTCCACTACATTTGGATGCTTCAAACATAATGGTGTGATCCACTGTCAATGCCAAGCCAGGACCTAGGGTCGGAGTTAGCTAGGGCTTCATTAGGCATAGTCCCTGCCTCAAGCGTCCCAGAGATAGTGCTAAGCCAATTCTCATTGATCAGTTGGGACCATCAAAAGGTACCTGGCTTTTTTTGGAGGCTGCCAAGCCTAACTTGGCAGGACCTTAATGAAGGCAAGGTTACTTCCATCGATGGTTTCAAGGTCGAGAAATATGAGACCTTGGTTGTTTTGAGGGAAGGTAAGATAGTCGCCTTAGTTCCCGAAGGTTCGTGGGTGATGAAACCAGAGTCTGGTTTGGAGGGAAAGGAGACCAATGGTTCCTGGTTGGAGATCGTCTGGGTTGACCTTAGGCCCAAGACGTACGGCTTTGACGTGGACGAACTGCACGTCCAAGGCACGCGCTTTCGCCTTCAGGGGGAACTGACCATACGCATAGCAGATCCTGCCAAACTGGTTGAACATCTCCTCCTCATGCAAAGCAAGGACTTCATGTTTATGGACGATGTCCTTGAAAGGTTATCGATCTTGATTGGGGACGAAGCTTCCTCGCTGGAGCACCGCGATCCTTCATGGCAATCGAGCTTGTTGGAATCTGTGAGAAAAAAGCTCAGCGATGAGATCTTGGAATGGGGATTGGTTCTGACCGACTTAAAGACAGCTGGAGAAACGAGCGCCGTTGGAAGTTTTAGGGGCGAAGAGGCCAGCAGCGGGGAAGAAGGCAGGGTTGTGAAGGAAAGCGATGTGCGTACTGCCACTATATCTCCTCATGGAGCTATTGAAGCCTCGCCTGTGAAGAGTGCAACTATTGCAAGCGATAGCGTCATCCAGATGCTCGATTGGGACACAGCCCCAAAAAGATGGATTCCAGCAAGCCGCAAGGGAGAGCTCAAGTGTGATGGGTGTGGTGGAAGCTCTGAAACGTTTGCTGTTTGTGCTTTGTCTTGCCGATTCCTTCAGAAGTGCAGGCTGTGCAGAAGGTGTTACCCGCTTAGGAGAAGTTGCGCCTTCTTCGTCTCACTTGAAACTCTCCAGCCCAAGAAGAGAATGGTTGATGAACGTAAGGAACTTGCAAAGACCGATGCGGGTAGAAGGCTTGGAGCACGCTATTGAATTAAGCCAGGCATGAAGAGTGGTGGCAGGCTTTATGGTATTCAAGTAGAATACCTTCCGAAGATACCGTAGAGGAGCCTGCAAAGTTTTCCATTTGGACTCTGAAAACCTTCATTAGGGTGGCCTTCCAAGAAAGCGGCCGGTCACATGTCAACCAAGAGAGCCATAATCAGCGTGTCCGATAAGAGCGGTGTTTTGGAGCTGGCAAAGGCTCTTGCTGAGCACGGGTTTGAGATTATTTCGACTGGAGGGACGGCTAAGCTCCTTAAAAGCAATGGCATAGCCGTTAGGGAGGTCTCGGAGGTAACGGGATATCCAGAGATGCTTGATGGCAGGGTCAAGACGCTGCATCCTGCGATATACGGCGGAATCTTAGCGGACAGGGACAAACCAGAACATGTGATGCAACTCAGAAGGTATGGCATTCCTGAGATAGAAATCGTTGTAGTAAACCTATATCCGTTCAAAGAATCTGCCAGAAAAGGCGTTAGCATAGATGAGGCTATAGAGAATATAGATATTGGAGGGCCAGCGCTACTGAGAGCTGCAGCCAAGAATTACAAGAGCGTAGTAGTTGTTGTGGATCCAAGCGATTACGGCAAGATCCTATCTGAACTAAAGGAATTGGGGCAAGTGAGTGCGAAGACAAGAGAGGCTTTGGCCATTAAGGCTTTCGAACATACCTCAGATTACGATTCCTACATAGCAAATTATCTTTACAAGAAGTTGGCGGAGCCACAAAGGTTTCCTTCGACTCTCAGATTGAGATACGAAAAGCTTGAGGAGTTAAGGTATGGAGAGAATCCCCACCAGTCAGCAGCGCTTTACAGAGATGAAGAAGTTGTTCCAGACTCCATTGTTGCTGCAAGAAAAATACAGGGAAAGGCTCTTTCATATAACAATATCATCGACCTTGACAGCGCCCTTGACCTTCTTAGAGAGTTTGAAGAAAAGACCGTTGCCATAATAAAGCATACAAATCCTTGCGGAGTTGCATGCAGCCCAATTACATTAGAGGCATATAAGAGAGCTTACGAAGCCGATACGATGTCAGCATATGGAGGCATAATAGGTGCAAACTGTGAGATAGATGGCGAGACAGCGGAATTCATTACGAAGAGCTTCTATGAGGCGATCATTGCGAAGAGATATGATGAGGAGGCGCTTCGAGCATTTGAAAGAAAGAAAAACCTTATCGTATTAGAGCTTGGAACCGAGATAAGGAAAAGAACGGGGTTTGCGATGAGGTCTGTGATTGGGGGGATCCTGATCCAAGAGGTTGATGTGCATGAAATTGAAGCTTCGGAACTGAAAACCGTGACGGAAAGAAAACCCAGTCCAGAGGAGATCGTAGATCTCGTCTTTGCATGGAAGGTCGCTAAGCATGTTAAATCCAACTCCATAGTAATAGCGAAGGGAAAGCAGACCTTGGGGATTGGGGCAGGACAGATGAGCAGGGTGGATTCAGCAAAGATAGCGATAGCAAAAGCTGGGGAGAAGGCTGTTGGAAGTTGCTTGGCGTCGGATGGATTTATACCTTTCAAAGATACTGTCGAGGAGGCTGCAAAGGCAGGAATCTCGGCAATAATCCAGCCTGGAGGTTCGATAAGAGACCAGGAGGTCATAAGATCAGCGACGGAAAATGGCATTGCTATGGTTTTTACCGGAATAAGGTGCTTCAGGCATTGATCCTTGCTCCCCGAAATGCAACTTGCTGTCCTGCGTTATCATTGCAGGAATGAGTGGCCTAAAGCACAGGGTTCCTCGAAGCCTGGATTGAGATGTCCTGCAAGTTAACTATCATTGATGAGAATGCGAATTTAGCTACTTGAAGACCCACATTGCGCGCTTCGAAATGCTTTCAAGAGGAGGGGGCTGACAGTTTACATACGAAAGTTTAAACTCAGGTTAATCTATCATATATTATGGCTAGCTGGCCAACCGCATGCCCTTGACCTTTCTGACAACTTCCCTCAGCACAACATCGAACCTCTCGTCGCCCACATCGAACTTGTCGTCCCTTGTGACCAATGGAGCCCCAACGACGATCAGTTTTGCACCCATCTTTAGTGTCTCTACCGCCTGCTCCACGGTTAAGCCTCCAACAGCTTGAACTGGAATCTTTACAGCCTTGACTATGTCTGGAAGGTCGGAGAGCGGGCTTGCACCCACGTTATAGTGCCGTTCGTCGAAACCTGTGTGAACTATGATATAATCGACTCCAAACTCCTCCATCTGCTTGGCCCTAGATACCTTGTCCTTCACGGCCAACAGATCTGCCATTATGGCAACATCGTATTTTCGGGCGTACTTCACAGCTTCCTTGATAGTGGCATCGTGTGCAGCTGCCATTACGACGATGACATCTGCCCCAGCCTTGGCTGCCTGCTCGGTCTCCAAGCCACCTCCGTCCATGCTCTTTTGATCAGACACTATGACCCTGTCGGGAAAACGTTTCCTCAAGCTGGAGACCGATCTGAAGCCCTCACTCAGGATGAGGGGCGTTCCAGCCTCGAGCCAGTCCACACCAGCTGCGACAGCTTTCTCGGCCACGAATAAAGCCTTATCCACCGTTTCAACATCCAAAGAAACCTGGACTACGGGGTATGTCGTTTTGCTAAGACGGATCGAAACCAAGGATTTGCCCGTCCAGTACATGCAAATAATGGAGAGATAAATGGTTTTTCGGAAACGGTTCCAGAAATACTCACAACTCTGGGTAAAGGATGATCTTGACAGATTCCTGGCGCTCCATAAGCTCGAAAGCTTCCTTCCATCTTGAAATCGGAAGCCTGTGTGTTATCAGATCCCTGACGGAGATCTTGCCAGATGCCATCTCTTGTAGGGCCCCCTCCCAGTTCTTCCATGTGTGGCTAAATGTACCCTGGATCGTGATCTGCCGAACGGTGATTGGATCAAGGTCGATTCTCATCTCGCCAGCGCCATGGCCGATTCTAGTTATCTGCCCGCCGCTTCTGACCATCATGATTGCCTGTCTCATAGCCTGCGCTGAGCCAGAAGTCTCGAAGACGAGGTCTGCACCGTACTCGCGCGTAAATCTTCTTACCTTTGTAACGGCATCTTCGCTCATAACATCGATCGTCAGATCAGCTCCCATTCTTTTGGCAAGCTCTAGCCGCTTTGTGTCAGAAGGCAAGCCCGTGATAACCGTAAAACCAGCGCCCATCAATTTAACCATCTGGAGGGTCAGGAGGCCTATTGGCCCTGGGCCAAGTATCACGACCGAACATCCGGGAACTAAAGGCGTGCGATCGACTATCGCATGGTGGACCACAGCAACCGGCTCGGTAAGGGCACCCTCGTCGAAAGAAACATTCTTGGGAAGCTCATGAACTCTGTTGGAAGGTGCAGCGACATAGCTTGTGAAGGCCCCGTTCGTGCCGTAACCGAAAGCAATTCTCTGCATGCACAGGTTGTACTGGCCTGTGTTGCAGAAAATGCACTTTCCGCAGACCCTCGCGTGTGTCTCGACGGTTACCCTGCTTCCTAACTCCAGTCCATCAACACCTTCGCCAAGTTCCACAACTGTGCCAGAGAACTCATGGCCCAATACAACTGGGGGATTCAGGTAGGCGTCGTATCTTCCTCGATAAAAGTGAATGTCACTCCCGCAAATGCCTGCAGCCTTTACCTCGACCAAAACTTGGCCGGGGCTTAATGATGGTTTTGGTATTTCAATATATTCGACAGCACCATCTCCTAACCTTGTCTTAACGACAGCCTTCATCGAGACTTGACCATATGTTTAAGACTATATAGTTTGCGAAAGCCATCTAGAGAAAGTATTCTATGAGGAAAGAGTTGGCAAGCTCAGCCACCATATTCGCGGATCTTCCTTCTGAGGAAGGAAGCGGAATCCCTGATCTCTTCCAAACCATTCATACCATCCTCTATGGAGATCCAACCTTTGAAGTCTACACTCTGCAAGATCTCGAAAACTTTATCATAATCTACCATCCCTTTGCCCACAACACCGTGCTTCAAGATCTTGGCATATCCAATTGAATCTTCCAACTTCCTCAGGTCCTCGATCGTGCCACCTTCAAGGTACCTGTCGCTGGCATGCATGCTCACCAGCCTGTGCTTGATAGCCCTGAGCAGTTCGATCGGATCCTCTCCCGCTATCAAAGCATTGGAAGGGTCGTAGTTAACGCCAAACCACCTCGAATCTATCTGATTTATTATCTCAAGGAAAATGTCCGATTTTTGAGCAAACTCTGGATACTTCCAGTAGTTGTCCTTATAATGATTCTCCATAGCGAGAATGAGGCCTAGCTTCTCTGCATGCGGGAGAAGCGAACGGATCGCCTCAACGACCCATCTGATCCCGTCCTGCCTTGAGACTGAAGGGTAGCGCTGGCCCGAAAGAACTCTGCAGGTTCTTGCCCCGAAAAAGCTTGCAACATGCATTATCTTGATCTCAGCCTCGATCTCCATCTTCCTTTTGGATGGATCTGGGTTTGTGAAATCCGGGGAGTAGCAGAACATAGGCATGGCAAGGCCCTCACTATCCAAAGCGTCCCTAACTTTTTGTAGGTATCCGATATCGAAGCTCTCAAAGAATCCATTATAAAATTCGAGCCCCTCTACGTCAAGAGTACGCGCCATTTTTATCCAGTCGAATATGCTCATCGTCCTCTTTACGCAGAGCTCGTCCATGAAGCACTTTGGGAAAACCGCAAGATGGATCTCCATGAAGATATCAAAATCAGTTTGACCAAATAGGCATATAATCCTTTACATTCCTTGACATGCGCTTTTTGTAAGGGCGTTTCCAGGTAAAGTTATGGATTCATATATCCCAGCTTTGTACTTCGTACCAAGCTTTCTATTTCAAGCAGGTGCCCCCTATTCAAAGAGCTAGTAAAGAAAATCGATTAAAAAATGCAAATTCCTCCTAAATCCCCTAAATGTCTGTAAAATTTCACGATTACAAAAACTTCTGGGAGAGAAATCCTACAAAAATACTAATCACCTATAACGACATTCGAACTTAAAATGAGCAAAGAATGAAAGCACTTTTGACATAATCCTTAATTTGTGGCAATGGCACATTTCCCTGTGCCAAAATTGGTCAATACATACTTATCTGAATATATTGAGAAAACAGACAGATCATGCAGATGGGAGCTACTTGGCTCCAAAGAGGTGGTCGAGGGGACTTTGTATGAGGTTGAGCTGATCTCTCAAACATGGCATAACATCGATTGGAAGCATAGGATTAGGATCGTGGTCCCGAAAAAGGCAGATCGACCAGATGCCATCATGATGGTTACTGGGAGTGGAGATGGTAATGAGGAGCTCTACTTCTGCAAAGAGCTTTCTAGGCTCACGGGGATGGTTTCCGCAGTGCTACACGATGTTCCGAACCAGCCTCTTTTTGGAAACCTCTATGAAGATGCGTTGATGGCATACACCTTCGCCATGTTCATCGAATCTGGACAGCAGGATTGGCCTCTCCTATTTCCAATGGTAAAGAGTGTCGTAAAAGCGATGGATGGTCTTGACTGTTTCCTTGAGGGGTTGATAGGGAAAAAAGCAAGCTATATCGTCACAGGTGCCTCGAAAAGAGGATGGACTTCGTGGCTTACGGCAGCTGTTGATGGGAGGGTTAAGGGTGTAGCTCCAATGGTGTACGATAACCTAAACATTCCATTCCAGATGAGACACCAAATCGAATGCTACGGGTCATATAGCGAACAAATTTCGGATTACACGAAAATTGGATTGCTGGAGAAGCTGGATACAGAGGCTGGAAAATCTTTGATGGAAGCTATCGATCCATATGTTTATAGAGAAAAGCTTGGTTTGCCAAAGCTCATAATCAATGGGACTAACGACCGGTTCTGGACGATCGACTCCCTGAACCTTTACTATGGAGACCTGTTGGGCGAGAAAAGCGTTCTTTACGTTCCAAACTCCGGTCATGCGCTGGAGGACAGGCGCAGGGTTTTGAACTCTTTGGCAGCTTTTGCCCTGGGGGTATCGGGAAGGTCGCCCATGCCAGACATAAGAACAAAGTGCATTGGAGATTCTGAAATAGAAGTGGAGACGAGTAATAAATCACTTCACTGCGATGTCTGGTTCGCAACTTCCATGGACATGGATTTTAGAGATTCTAGATGGGTTTCAGCACCGGCTGAAAGAGTGAGTGAGGACACATACCGCTACTGTTTCATTCCTGTGAACGGTCGAAGGGCATTCTTTGCAGAGCCTTGCTTCACTGCCGGTAAATTCAATTTCACCTTGTCCAGCCAGATCTACATTTCCAAGAGCCAGCATTGAGATCTTTAACTCCCTCGACTGTGAAGCTTTCTTCGCTATGCCATTATATAATTATCTTCTGTTCGTGCCATATTTTTCCTTTAGGTATGGTAAGACTTCCTTACCGTAACGCGTGATGAACTTCTTCTCGTCAGGGCTGGAGCTGTTCAGCTGGATCCTATTGAAACCAAGTTTTATGTGGTCCTCGATCACCTTGATGTGGTCCTCTGGATTTGTAGTAATGTGCCAGGCCCTGATGTCGCCTTCTTTTTTCCCAAGCTTTTCCAGTTCCCTTGGATCTGATATTGGGAGGCTTATGACGTTTGGAACCTCGTTTGCCATCCAGCACCTGCAGCTCTCCTCGGCCTTCTCGTAGTCCTCATCGAAAGAAAGCTTCAGCTCCACCATCTTCTCCATTTCGTCTGGATCCTTTCCAGCTAATCTGGCTCCCTTCTCGAAGGCCGGAACGATCGTTTGTCTGTAATACTCAGGTGACAGGACAACGGTGAGAAGACCGTCGGCCAACCTTCCAGCTAGCTCGGCTGATTTCGGACCCCCAGCTCCGACGAAGATCGGAATAGGTTTCTTTTGAAGTGCATAAATTTTAGCATTTCTGAGCCTGTAAAATGTACCCTCGTAGGAGACAAACTCTCCGCTCCAAAGCGCCCTAATCACCTCGATAGCTTCCTTCAGCCGATCCAGCCTCTCTTTGAATTTCGGCCAGCCAAAACCCAAAGGCATCTCGTTCATTGCTTCTCCTGTGCCAACTCCGAGGATTATGCGCCCTGGATACATTGAACCGAGCGTGGCAAATGCTTGCGCAACTATTGCAGGATGGTACCTCATGGTTGGTGCTGTTACGCCTGTTCCAATCTCCATTTTTCTGGTCCTTTCGGCCACAGCAGCCATCCAGACCCAAGCGAAGCCGGAGCTGGCTTTCGTGTGAAACCAGGGATGGAAGTGGTCGCTTGTCACAACGGTTTCGAATCCATGCTTCTCAGCAAGGACCGTGTTCTCGAGGAGCTGGTAGGGTTCATATCTTTCCTGAGGTGCCCAGTAGCCGATCTTGACGCTCATAACCTCGCACGCTTCTCCAATACCTTTGTCAGTGTCACGCCTGCATATACAGTTCTGAACCCATACTTCTCGTAACATTGGATCGCTGCGATATTCTCGGCATCTGTGGAAACATCTATCCTTTCGGCTCCCTTTTCACGGAACCATTCGAGGGCTTTGGCAAGGAGAATGGAACCGATTCCCTTTCCCCTTGAATCTGATCTAAGGGCGAATGATGCTATTATTCCCCATCTTTGCTTGAATGCGCTGCTCAAGAGCTCGTCAATCCTTAGAACTATGTAGCCCAATACTTGGCCTCCATCTTCAGCAACATAGATATTGAACCTGTCCTTGTTCTCAGATAGCTCCTTCTTGAAATTATCTATCTCAGCAATATAGTAGTCCTCCACGCTCTTCCTATCGAGACTATTGTCAGTCCAGTATCTGTGCAATTTGAAAGCAGTCGAGGCGATATTCTTAATCTGTTGAATATCGCTTTCTTCGACGTTTCTAACCCTCATCGGCGATACCCAACCCTGCGTTTCTGTAGCCACGCATAGCTACTACTAGAGTTAGACGTGATATAGCGGTTTCGGGAACATTTTTTATTCACTATTTCCTTGCCGAATGCCCTTAAAATATAACGGCGTTATATTTATAAGCTTGCTCCAGCTATTAACGGAGTTAAAGGCGAAAGAGACTATGTCCGTAGCTGAAGAAAAGCTAGAGCATGTTTCTAGAGGCCTGGAAAAGGCAACGAATCTAGAATCTGAAATTTGGTTGCTCAATGCTATTAAGAATAGGCGCAGGATAAAGCTGGCAAGAATACTTCTCGATGGACCACAGGATATAAGGGAGCTACAGCGCAGTTTGAAGAGGGAAGGTTACTACCATAGCATTGGCACAATAAAGAAGAATTATGCTGGACCTTTAGAAAGGGCAGGAATCATTGCCAATGAGAACGGAAAGTACAGATTGACGGATTTGGGAATGGAGCTGACCAAAGAGCTGGGGGAGGTAGATCTTGAGGAGATGTTTCCTCATGGTTCAAAATGTTATGAAGAGTCATGCTTGCTTTCGCTTAAGGAACCTAGAAACTATGACGAGATGCTAAGACTAATGCCAAAGGCCGATCTCCAAAGGACGATCAGAAGGCTTAGGACGAAAGGGCTTGTAATGAAGCTCAAGCCTGATCGTCACGTAACCTACCGAATTACGATAAACGAGACTGAGGCACCACTGTCCGAAACAGAGGAAAGGGTTCTGAGATCGATATCCAAGGAAGGAAGTGGGGTTGCGGAGATTTCCAGAGAGGCTGGGATAAGCATGAGAAGAACATTCAAGTACCTTAAGAGGCTCAGAGAGAAGGGACTGGTATCAAGCAATGAAGATTTCGTTCTTTTGTCCCTGACCGATGAGGGCAGGAAGGTGGCTGAAAAACTTCAGAAAGTAATGAGCATAATTCGGATCAAGCATCTCATCAGGCAACCTCCAGATGTTGAGAGTCTCCAAAAAACGTTCAGCTCAGAAGATGTACAAAAATCTGCATCAATTATTCCTAATGATAGAGCACCGCAAATCAGGCGGGGGAGATTTACGACTAAGAGAGACTTACGTGAAAAACAGTTGTATGAACTCATACTTGACTCAGGAGAGGAGGGCATCATGCAGGCAAGAATTGGTACGCTACTTCAACTTCCAAGTAGAGAGATATCAAGGATTATAAGCAGACTCGAGACTTGGAAGCTCATTAGAAAAGAGAAGACACTTTTCTGTGGCAGAAATACATTCAGGATCGTCTCGACCAGAAAACCGCCATCACTAAAATCAATCCTTGGAGCACCTTGCATAAATTGTCCAGACGCAAATAGATGTGAAGGAGGAAATGAGATTGGATTTTATGGGGAAGTATTTCCTCAGGAATGTCTCTCTCTGGAAAAGTGGATAATGAGTCCAGAGAAAAACTCGCAGATCGAGAATTAGGTTTCCAACAAAGCTACTTAGAAATAACCTTTGTGCACTGTTATTATAAAAATTACTATAGCACGATCTTAGTGCCATCGTTTTTCACTTTTTGAAGCTGACTATTTGCCGAACGAAAAGCAAGATGGAAAATCGCCGCAAAGGGTTTATACTTGTAAGAAGAGCCTTTGTGATTCGAGGCTTTAGGATGAAGAAAAATAGGGTCAAGGAAATGCTTAGGGAACGAAGGACGACGGTAGGTGCTTGGGCCACGATAGGGCATGCCGATGTTGCAGAGATAATGGCCCAGCAGGGATTCGATTGGATAGTTTTCGATACCGAGCATGCTCCATTGTCAATAGGCACTGTGCAGAACATGATGCAGGCCACAAGCAGCAGCGATATAGTACCGATTGTGAGGGTAGCGTGGAACGACATGGTACTGATCAAATTAGCTCTCGACACCGGCGCCTTGGGGGTCGTCGTTCCATGGGTCAATACAAAGGAGGAGGCGATAAGAGCTGTAAGGGCCACGAGGTACGCGCCCCTTGGGAACAGAGGGGTGGGACCGAGGAGAGCTGCCTCATACGGAGCTGAGTTAATCGATTATCTAAGATCAGCAGACGAGGAGATGCTGGTTGTCTGCCAGATCGAGACTCAAGAGGCCATAACGAACCTTGAGCAGATACTTTCCGTGGAAGGTGTCGATGCTGTCTTCATTGGTCCCTCTGACCTTTCAACTTCGCTGGGCCACAAGGGGGATTGGCACCATCCAAATGTTGAGAGGGCGATATCGAAGGTTCTTGATGCTAGCATGAATGCTGGCGTTGCAGCTGGCATATATGCTATGAGTATCGAGGACGCCGTGAGACACGCTGCTGACGGATTTAGATTCATAGCGCTGGGAAGCGATACAGGTTTTTTGGTATCAGGCTGTAAAAGTGCCCTTGCGGCTCTGGGAAGAAAAAAATGAAAGTTCACAATCAAACAGAAGACGAGCTGATAATCGAGGCCGAAAGAAAGAAGAAATCCAAGAGGAGAAGCAGGGGCCCTTATAGGAAGTCAGCGCTGTATAAGAAGAAAAGGCTAGCGGTCACTTGAGCACTTCCCCTGTCTTGGCGCTCCAAAGAACAAGGTCAAGAGCTTCTGGCCTGATGCCGATTCTGCTGGCGAAATCCAAGTAGGCTTTCTCGATTTCCAAATACCTCCTCCTCGTCATCGACTTTGGTATATCGCCTATGACACCAAGCTCAGACAATCCTCTGAGCACATGCCTGTCAAGAATCGCTAGACCATCATATCCTATATTTCTCAGGAAATGGCTTGCCTCCTTATATCCAATACCCTCGACATTGTCAGCTAGGAAGGCCCTTGCTTCGTGAGGATCGGATGGAAGTCTGGACTTTATTTCTATACCATTTCGCGTTGAGAAAAAAGCCCTTGCCTTGACTATCCTCTTTGCCTTTACCTTTGCATAGAGAACGCCTACCAACAATTGCTCGACCTCCTCCGCGCTTCCATGTAAAAGAAGGCATTTTTCCTTTAAACTCTTGATAGCCCTATCGGCAGCCCTAGCACTGCTCTTTGCGGTGAGTATGCAGTAGACTAACTCTTCGAATATTGATTCATCAGGTTTGGCTAAAACCTTTTTGAATTCCTGGAGTTTTCCTTCGATCTCCTCCTTTCTTTCGTCATAAATCTTATGCAAAAGCTCAAGCGAAAGCTTCATGGTGCTTTATGTCTAAAGGAAAGAAGATAAACCTATCATAGAATTGCCAATGGGTGAATGCGGTCGGTCTTCACTTTTCTTGAAAAAAGGATGGAGCTGCTCTACGCGCTCCAAAGAAATGGCTATGAGGCAAGATTGCACAGCTATGAATACTTCGTTAGAAAGAAAAAGTTCGTCTCGATAATAGTGCTCAGTCCAGAGTGGAACTTGGCAAGAATCAAGCATGTGGCGTGGAACTTTGAAGAGTCCGTTTTGGCTGTGAAACAAGTAGAAGCCATAATAAGGGGCATCGATCCAGGAATAGCGATCGAGATATCTTAAGCGTCAAAGAATGTAATTGTACAACCTCCAATTTGACGCGATGACCCTTATATTGTTGTTTACCAAAGAAGGTTCTCGAAAGCATTGGTTGAAACATTCGTTGCAAGTTCTTGAATCGTGGGCTTCCCAGAAAACTCCATTACCCGAGTTCAAGGTTATGTGTTTCTTGTTGAAGCAGGGGTGTACAGAGCCAAACCAATCTATCCAGATGACGGCCTCGCCTGCGCGGCAGGGACTGACTTTGAGCCCAAGCGCATATCCTGCTGCCTCCCTTAGGAATTCTTCCGTGTTAGCTATTTTTGAGCCGTTCTTCTTTAACCTTATGACCTCTTGGAAGAATCTTGCGATATCATGCGGCGTCAAAGCGCTGACGACGTTAAGCCCCTTGTCGTAGTACCCACCGTTATCGATCATCGGATAGCAGAAGCCAACCGGGCATCCAAGTTCGTTGTTAACATAATCGATATACTCTTCTACCCGGTCCTTTATCATCTGATTTGGGGGAGTGTTCACGACTGTTTTTATTCCAAGATCGTGGCAGACCTTTATGCTCCTTAGGACTTCATCGAAACAATCCCTCCTGCCCCTGTTTTTGTCATGCTCATCTGGAATGTGGCTGTCAAGGCTGAAGCCAACCAAATCGATCAGACCTCGAAGTAGCTTAAATCGGTCTGGCATCGTTCCGTTCGAGGCGATGTGTACAAACATGCCCTTCTCTCTCGCGTAGCTGGCGATCTCCCTTAATTCTGGGTGCAGCAGGGGTTCACCTCCTGTGAGTGAGATTGAGAGAACGCCGTTTTTGAAACATTCATCCAGTATTTTTTTGGCCTCCTGGAAAGGAATGGCGTATTTTTCCATCTTTGGTATGCCGCACATGGAACAGCTACAGTTGCATCTTGTAGTGATGCTGAAGATTGCTGTCTTCCTGCTTCCAGCCAGATATCGTGATAGGAGCCTGCTCTTCTTCAAGACCAGGTCCCGATCGCGAGCATCGAGCTTATAAATATCGAACCTAAAGGTTGTGAAGGGATCAGGATCGGGAATATTCCAAGAGCACTTGTTAGATTAGGCATTTTCAGATAAGCATATGAGGTGGAGAAGTACAGCAAATGAAAGGCTTGAGTGCCGAGTCGGTGATATGGTACGGAAGCCGAGACACCCGGCTGATGAAGAGCATGCACCAAACGGCCAAGAACCTCAAGGAGATTATGGAACTAAATTATGGGGCAGTTACCCATATATCCATTGATAGGTGGCTGACAACAAGGAGGTTGAAGTGAAGGTGAAGGTTGGGCTGTACTCGGTCACATATTCAGGGGCTTGGTATAGGGGTGGAGCGCTCACACTTGACAAGTTCATATCGAAAGCAAAGGCTATGGGTTTCGATGGAGTGGAGATAGGAGCGAAGAGGCCACACGGAAACCCACTTGACTTGGACAAGGATGCAAGGAAAAAAGTAAGGGAGCAGATTGAAAGCGAGGGATTGGAGCTTCCTGCGATCGGGGCGTATACGGATTTTACGAGCCCGGTTGAGGAGCTTAGGGAGAATCAGATGGTGATGATGAGGGAGCAGATAAGACTGGCAAAGGACTTGGGAGCAAAATATGTGCGAGTTTTCCTAGCTTGGCCTGGAGTTACGCTTAGGGACGGTCTGGCAACTTATGACATGACTCGGAGGTACTCTGAGTTCAACTATCCGGATGTGACAAGGCTTGAGAAGTGGAACTTTGCGAAAACATGCCTAAAAGAGGCGGTGAAATATGCAGAGGAGGATGGCATTGTATTAGCGCTTCAGAACCATGCTCCCCTGGTCAGAAACCACAGGGACGTGCTCGACATGGTTAGGGAGGTCGGTTCAGAGTACTTGAAGGTCTGCCTGGATGCGCCACTCCTTACGCGGCAGGAAGATGATTGGGTCGCTCAGGCGGTAAAGGAAGTTGGGAAACTCCAGGTCCACTCTCATTTTGGTGGAGAGTTCGAAAGGGGCAGCGATGGAAAACCACGATTGCTCCCATTCGAATTTGGAAAGCCTTTGATCAACTATCCTAGGTTTGTGAAGGCTCTGGACGAGATTGGATATAAAGGCTACCTATGCTATGAGTTCTGCCACCCTTGCCTTGACGAGATGCATCAGCCAGCGGGAATAGAGAGGATCGATAGCCAAGTGAAGATGGCGCTCGAATACATGAGGGACCTCTTAAGCAGACTATAGTTCGCAAGCAGGTTATAGTCCTGTACGCCCTAGGATATAGTCGAGAGCTGTAGAGGTATTCCTTATCCTTGCCATTGGATGGTGCCTGTATAGAGGGATCATCTCTGCTATGAGGTAACTTCTATACTCTATTTCGTCCAAGGCCTTCACGACTTCAGGCCAGTTTATGTCACCTTCCAAGAGGTCGACGAAACCCTCTATCGTTCCCACCGCTCTCCTGAAGTCCTTCACATGTATCCTCTTTATCCTCTTACCCAATATCCTGATCCATTGCTCCGGATAACCGAAAGGCACGATGTTGCCGGTGTCGAAGAAGATCCCAACGTATTTGCTCTTAAATGAGTCCACGAAGTTCTTAACCTCCAAGGGGCTGAGGAAGAACTTGTTCCACACATTCTCAAGCCCAATCGCAACGCCATATTTCTCGGCAATAGGCAGAAGATCCTGAACAGCCTCCTTTAGCCTTTCGTAGACGACATCGTATGGAACAACCTCGCCTCCTGGCATGAAGAAGACATCAACGGCTCCAGGTATAATGAGAATTGTGTCGGTTCCAAGCGCTGATGCTGCTTCGATCTGCTTTCTCACAATTTGCCTGGCCCTCTCTCTTATCGAGGGATCTTCGCTCGTTAGGGAAAAGTTCCACAGCAAACCAGATGCAAGGCTGCTGATCTCGACGCCCATCGCATCTGCATCTTTTGCCAACCGGTCCAATTGCCTGTAATCCGACTCAAGGCTTACCTCGCCTTTCTCGGAAAGACAAAGCTCTACTGCATCGAAACCGAACCCCTTCGCTTCCTTCAAGCATTCCCGGATGTCCTTAGTTCCTTCTAGTCCTCCGGGAAATGACCAGTAGTTTATCGCCTTCTTGATCATTTGAACCAAATTGCATCACTCAATAGATTGTAGCACTGAATTTTGTCCCTAAAGCATATATTGGTATCTATTGATGGTAGGTTAAGTCATTCTTGCTTATACCTGTAAAAAGAGGATTCGAGCGGTTGCTTACGCCTATCATGATACAAAAAAGCGGCGAAGTTAGCTTCCCAAATAGACCTGCCAGAGTTTACTTAAATGCTCGAAGAGCATATATATGTGCTAACGTATGTATTGGAAAGTTTTATAATCAAATAATATAAGCGGCAACTTGGGGTAATGAAAATGACAACTGAAGAGGTAAAAGTGGAAAAGGTTCCTTGGATTTTCGTCATAATCTTTGCAGCCGTTCTAGGATTCGGTGGAACTTGGTGGCAACTCACGACAGCTGCTGGCATAACTGGAAGACCTGCGCAGACAGGAAGCATCGGAGTACCAACGGTCTGCATGTCTGGCATGACGACTCTGCCCTACATGGTCTTGCTAATAATGGGAGCGATGGGCAGATTCCATCTATTCAGAGGCAGGTTGACACCCTCTACCCTAACATACATCTACATCGTTTCTCTTGTCTGCTCTTTTGGAGTTGGTTGGCTTTCACCGTGCTCCAGTTGGGGAGTATATTATGGAGCTAGGATCATAGATCCAATAGCTACGGAAGAGTATATTCCCTTGTTCATGGCGCCTGCGCCAGACATTGCCCAGATGATTGTCTCTGGAGGGGTACCGGTTCCTTGGGCAGATGTCTTTCCTAGCATGATGTTCTGGTGGCTCTACACAGTTCTCAATGCAATAATGATGCTTTCATTGGTAATGATTTTCAGGAGAAGCTGGGTCGACATAGAGAAAGTTCCGTTCCCACATGTTGTTGCGGCATATGAGCTTTTGTCCAGAGGCTTGCCAAAGGAGGAGGCAAAAAAGCGCGTGAGCTTGTTCTCCCCCTTTGTACTTGGAATGATATTGGGCGTTGCATTTCAGTTCCCGATATTGATGTCCGACCTCTTTCCCTGGTTCCCAGATATATATGGTTGGAGAACTAACACATGCACTTCAGGTCAGCAGTGGATAACGGCAGACTCTCCACTGGCTGGAATAGTTGGTGTCTCAACATTCCAGAAAGATCCGCTTGGTATGGCCATAGCATACCTTGCACCATTAAGCATACTCTTCAACATATGGTTCTGGTACCTCATCTGCATCATCATACTTCCTCAGATCGCGTACACGATGGGATACTACACAGGCATCACCGGGCTTAATGGGTGTGGAAGGATATGGTGTGGCGAGATGCTAGCATTCGGACCGCCATTCAAGTGGATTGCGGTATCGACAGGTGCAACACTCGGACTGACTGTACTTATAGTTGTCCTTAATTGGAAGTATCTTGTCCAGACTTTCAATGCTGCCCTTGGAAGGTTGAGCTCTGAGGAAAGAACAAAGCTTGAGGAGAAGGAACCTGTACCATACAGGATCACATATGCCATGTTAGCTGTCTCCTTCATACTACTACTTGCCATGTATCTTGCAACTGGAATATCGGTCCCTTCAGCCATCGTTGTGCAGCTTACTTTCGCCGTCTTCTGGTTTGCGATCGTTCGTCAGGTTGGAATGGCAGGCTTCTTCTTCAGAGGCACCGACAAGGGCATAACCCTTGCAAGGCTATTCCTTTGGCCAACAGCTCCAGAGCAACTGAACCGCGACTTTGTGCTAACAGCACAGTTCACAAACTTCTTGGTCGATGCTCCTGAGAACGGCTTCCAAGTTGGTGGAAACTTCATCGCGTCATTCGAGGCTTTTCGCATGGCAGATCTAACATCAACGAATAACAGAAATACGCTCATGGCGATGCTTGCAACTTTCATCATACTACCACTATTCTCCCTAATTGGTTGGTACTATACAGTCTACACGGTAGGCCTTTCTAGGATACCTGGTAACTGGGGAAGCAGGGGATGCGATCCGCTCCTCAGCAGGAGTGCTCTTGCAAGCAATTGGAACCGTATGCCTGGCACAGACCCATGGGTTCCGCACTTCCTTTTGGGCTTTGTGATAACGGCAGTACTAAGCATTCTGCACTCGAGGTTCATCTGGTTCCCATTCGAACCTGTAGGTTTCTCTCTTGCTGTGAGCTATGCTGGCACATCCTTTGGCATCTGGTCATCAGCTCTAATCGGTTGGATTTTAAAGACCATAACTCTCAGAATTGGTGGAAGCAAGCTCTACGAAGAATGGGGGGTGCCTGTCGTTACAGGTTTCATAGCTGGCTACATGGGTCTTCTGATACCTGGCACGATAATAGCGCATATCAAGTTCTGGTTCCCGTTCTAAGCCCAGCCAAAACAGATGGCGCCTCTCATTTTTCCTTTTCCTATTTCATCCTTATGAATCTGAATGCTTCACTTGCCTTATAGAATTTTGGCATTTACGACGAAAAATATCAGTCAATCTTAAATAGTTAGGCTAACCTTAACTAATTCACAAGGTGAGAGGCGAAAATTGGTAACTACTGAGGCGAAAGTAGAGAAGATACCTTGGATCCCAATCGTATTACTCAGCATCGTGCTGGGCTTGATCAGCGCTCCTTATGGCTTCGTACTTTCAGGTGGCTTGCAGCAGTTCTACAGCATGGGGGTTGTGGCCTGCGCCATAGGCCTTGGATCTACGCAATTCATCCTTCTGTGGATCACGGCACTTCTGGCAAAGACAGGGATTTTGAAGAACAAGATCAACCTGACGAACCTGACTTACCTTTACATAGTAGGCTCAACTGTGAGCTGGTATGCCCTTGGTACAGGGGCGATCGGGCAGGCATTTGGGTTCATATGGGGCACCAGAAACTACAACCCGGAGTGGGCAGCACAGTACATACCGTCGTTCATAGCTCCCTCGACTGAGACGGTCAGGGCTCTTTGGCAGGGAACTGGCGCAGCCAACTGGGGTGAGGTTTACGTGCCGACGGTTTATTGGTATATCTTCTATGTCTCTTTCTCTCTTTTCCTCGTCTCTTTGGCAACGCTCTTTAGAAAGGACTGGATAGAGATGGAAAGGATACCGTTCCCGCAAGCTACTGCAGCTTCTGAGATAATGACAAGGATACCTCCTCTAACTGAAAGGATGCCATCGAAGTACATAACGCCTTTTGGCATAGGCCTGATATTGGGAGCTATCTTCCAGTTTCCGATATTGATGACATACTTCTTTCCATGGTTCCCCGACATCTTCGCTTGGAGGACTGACACCTGTGGTCATGGTGCCTACCTAATGCCCACGACCTCCCCGCTTATGGCAATAGTTGGAATAACGAATACAGACAAGCATCCGCTCGTGCTAGCCATGATGTACTTTGCGCCACTTAACATACTCTTCAACATTTGGTTCTGGTACTTCATTTACTTGGTGTTGATGCAAGTGGCTTACGTGATGGGATACTATACAGGCTTGATGACCGAGAACGGATGTTGCAGGACTTGGGGACCGGAGAGTGTCAGGTTCAGCCCACCATTCAAGTGGGAGGCCTTCTCGACCGGTTCCTGGATGGCGCTCAGCATATCTTACCTGATCCTCGGCAGGAGGTTCATTATCGATTCTTTGAAGGCAGCTTTTGGAATGTTAAGCCCTGACAGGGTAGCCCAGTTGGAGAAGGACGAGCCAACTTCATACAGGACAACATGGTTACTGCTCATTGGATCGACTATAGTCATGACTGCGCTTTCGATGTCAGCTGGAATGGACTTGGCCGCAGGCTTAGTGATGCCATTGACGATTTTGCTCTTCTGGATTGGCAATGCCAGGATCTGGGGCATGACTGGAACCTATATCCGTTCGGCCGAGCACGGAAACGCGCTCTACAGGCTTCTCATATGGCCTACAGCACCTGTGCCAGAATCGCAGATGGCCGGCTACTACTTTGCCGCTTACATCTCCGAATTCCACATAGATGCGCCAGAGAACCAGAACGGCGGAGCGATACTGGCTGCATTCAGCAGCTACAGGGTAGCCAACCTGACTGGCGTGAGCAACAGGAGCGTATTCAAAGTCCTATTGGCCACACAGCTTATCGTTCCAATATGCGCTATGTTGGGCTATTACTACATGATAGGAACCTTCGGGGATGTGAGATCCGGCTACCAATCGCTGAGCAGCAACTCGTATATCGAGAGGTGTGGGAACCCAGACAACTGGAACCGAATTCCAGGAACGGAGCCATGGGTACCTAACTTCGCGATCGGTTTCTTGGCTTGCTTGGTTATTAACTTCGTCCATGCAAGATTCGTGTGGTTCCCGTTCGAGCCGATCGGGTTCACGATGGCGTTCAGCGACGCATGCCTGTTCTTCGGTATATGGTCGATGGCTCTCGTGGCTTGGGTGCTCAAGACATTGACTCTGCGCATCGGAGGAAGCAAGGCATACCAGCAGTTCGGCGTTCCACTTGCAGGTGGGTTCCTAGCTGGATACATGCTCGTGGTCTTCATAGGCGGGTTGATGGGAATCGTAAGGTTCTTTGTGCCTTTCTAAAACCTGTCGGGCTGGGCGGAGGCTCAGCCTTCCTTCATTTTCTCATATTTTAGCTTCTAGCCAAGTGAATCCTTTTGGCATGAGAAGGTTCAAATCTTGAGAAGAGAAAGCGCATCCAGTGCCGTGATATGAGGATAGGGATTATTGGAGCTGGAGTAATGGGCTCCTCGATCGTCAAAAGGTTGCTCGAGAAGGGAGTTGCAAGGGCCGATGAAGTTTTCGTTTCGGACATAGATTTTGGAAAATTGGAAAAGCTTTGGAAAGAGACTGGAGCGAGGACGTTCAGAGATAATTCGCTCGTTGCGAAGGAGGCTGAGGTTCTCATCATCTGCGTCAAGCCACAACAGATGGCTGAAGCACTAGCTTCTTTGAAACATTCCATTACGCCTAACCACCTCGTGATATCGATTGCTGCTGGCGTGAGGATAGGTGCGATAGAGAGGGGCCTTAAGGAGGGCACAAGGGTGATCAGAGCCATGCCAAACCAGGCCTGCCTAATTGGCTTGTCTGCTACAGCCTTCTCGCTTGGCAGGAACGCGACGGAGGAAGACCGTTCTAAGGCGGAGATGATTTTTTCGTCTTTTGGGAGAGCTTTCTTGGTCAAAGAGGAGATGCTTGATGCTGTGACCGGCCTGAGCGGAAGCGGGCCTGCATACGCCTATGCGGTAATAGATGCTATGGCGGAGGGCGGTGTTGAGGCAGGCCTTCCCAGAGAAACTGCCATTGCTTTGGCCGCTCAGACGCTCTTGGGTGCTGCAACGATGGTTCTAGAGACGAATAGAAGCCCAGATGAATTGGCGAAGTTGGTTGCAACTCCAGGCGGGACAACTGAGGCCGGAATGAGGGTGTTGGAGGAGGGGGGTTTTAGAAACTTGCTGGTAAGGGCTGTAGTCAGGGCGACCGAAAGGTCAAAGGAGATTTCTTCACTGTTCATTGAAATGTGATAAAGCAAGCGTTAATTTCTAACCTGGCCCTGCCCCCTCACCAAGTACTTTGTGGTTGTCAGCTCTCTGAGGCTCATCGGTCCTCTAGCATGTAGCTTCTGCGTGCTTATGCCTATCTCGGCACCCAAGCCGAATTGGAAGCCATCTGTGAACCGGGTCGAAGCGTTAACATAAACGACGGCTGCATCTACGCCATTGAGAAAAGCCTGTGCTCTCTCATAATTCTCCGTAACTATAGCTTCGGAGTGCTTCGAGCCGTACTTGTTGATGTGCTCGATCGCCTCATCGACCGAGTCGACTATCTTTACAGCCAATGTCATGTCAAGGAACTCAGTATACCAGTCTTCCTCCGTCGCTTCAGCCACATCCTTTATCAAGGATCTTACCCTCTGGCAGCCTTTCAAGATGACTCCAGACCCCCGAAGCCTCTTCGCTATCTCTGGGAGATATGTTGGTGCAACGGAGCTGTGGATGAGGAGCTTCTTCGCAGCGTTGCAGACGGCTGGCCTCTGGACCTTCGCATTGTAAATGATGTCGCTGGCCATCTCGAGCTTTGCAGAATCGTCGATGTAAACGTGGCAGTTCCCAACGCCAGTCTCTATGACCGGAACCTTGGAGTTCTCTGTGACGAAGTTGATCAAACTGGCTCCTCCCCTTGGAATTAGCAGGTCGATCAATCCCTTGGCCTTCAAAATTGCATTCACGGCCCTCCTGTCGGTCGTCTCGATCACCTGGATGCTATCCGGTGGAATTAGGTGCTTGCTAGAATCGACGAGAACCTTTGCAATAGCCTTGTTCGACCTTATCGCCTCAGAACCTCCCCTGAGCAGGACGCAGTTGCCAGACTTTATGCATAGCGAAGCGGCATCCGCGGTGACATCCGGCCTTGCTTCGTATATGATTGCCACCAGACCGAACGGGACCCTTACCTTGGAGATCTCCAGCCCATGAACGGTCTTCCATCCCTCGACGACCTCCCCGATAGGATCTGGCAGAGCTGCAACCTGCCTCATGCTTTCTGCCATCTGCTTTATGCGTTGACGGTTCAGCATCAGCCTATCCAAGAGTGGGCTGCTAGGACTTTCTTGGGCAAAGGCTTTCATATCGGCTTCGTTCTGTTCAATGATTGCTTGGCTTTGCGCCTCTAGGCCATCTGCCATAGCAAGAAGCGCCTCGTTCCTGGTTTTGGTCGAAAGTTTTGCAAGAACGCGCGATGCAAGCTTTCCTTTCTCAGCCTTCGCTCTGACTTCGAGTTCAGGATCCAAGCCGTTCACCAGCCCCCTTGGCTAGGAAGAGCGTTCCTTCAGCTTTTCCTTCGAAGATCCTCTGTATGACACCTGGCTTTTTGCCATTTGCTATCATGACCGGGATCCCAGACCTGACAGCGATCTTTGCAGCTTCCAACTTGCTTCTCATCCCTCCCCTTCCTTTTGAGCCTGCTCTTCCCTTGCTGAGCCTCCTTATAAAGGGCGTAAAAGCTTCGACGACATCTATGAGTTTGGCATCCTTGTCTTCCCCTGGATTGCCCGTGTAGAGCCCGTCTACATCTGAAAGGATCAGCAAAAGGTCAGCTCCGATCTTACTTGCTATCAATGCCGAGAGCCTGTCGTTATCTCCAAACCTGATCATTGAGTTGCTGTGTACCGATTTTAATTCATGAACTGCGATAGCATCGTTCTCATTCACTATTGGAATTACCTGATGTGCAAGGAGTGTCCTAAATGTTGTCCAAAGGTTACGATACATTGTCCTGTCTGCAAGCTCTTCTTCAGTCAGGAGTATTTGGGCGGTCGTCTTTCCATGACGGGCGAAATATGAGCCGTAGATGCTCATCAACTCCTGCTGCCCGATCGCAGCACAAGCTTGCTTCATGTTGAGGGGCAACTCGTCTGGCCTTCCCCTCAGACCCAGCCTTCCCATTCCGCTGCTGATGGCGCCAGACGTAACGATTATGACCTCCTTTCCAAGGTCCCATGCATGCGAGACATCCTTAACAAGGCCCTTTATGACGCTGGTGTCAAGGCTTCCCGATGGCTTCGTAACGACAGCTGTACCGACCTTCACAACAGCTCTCTTGCATGAGCGGACCAGCCGAGCCCTTTCCATGACCATTCGAATGCACCCCAATTAAAAAGCGTAAGCCCAAAACAAGCTTTTGGTCCGACCTTCCTAGGTTCCTGACCTTACCACAAAGGTACCTGCGTAGCGATCACTAAACTTCTGGTTTGGATCCCCCTGAGTCCCAAGACCAATGAGTATATCGAGAAGAAGGAGAAACCAGTGCAGCTTGCTAATATTCCTCAGAAATGCCTTGTCCAGAGAAGGTTTTTCCCCACTCTGTGCTCTGACCTTCAACCCCAATATGCTCTTCCCTATCGTTGCACCCCTAGATGACTCCATAAAAGAGAAATAAAATAGGGAGATTACGCCCATCAGGCCCTGAAATGCGGACCAAGGAGCCCAGAACTCAGGTCTGAAGCCGTGCGCGAAGAAGTCGGCGATGAAGAAAGGGATTGCAATTAAAAGAGCGATCAATGAAACCGCTATTCCAACTATTATGCTATCTATTATGAATGCAACGAACCTGTTGAGCCAGAGCCCCTGTAACTGCCTATCTTTTTGAATTCTATCCAAGCCCGTTTCTGGATAGGGAGGTGGTGGAGGTGGGGGAGGTGGAATCGATTGCATATTCAAGATTGCCATGAACAGCAGGAGCCAAAGCCAGATAATGAACCTTTCCTATTTCAGATTATGTTCCTCCGTCAGGGAACATCCTTTTGAAGTTGTTCATTAAGGCTTCCCTTACGTAAATTTCTTCTATGCCCTTCAACTCAGCGATCTTTGCAACAACCTTTGTAACATTTGACGGTTCGTTCCTCTCGTCCTTTTTTATTCCAAGTACTGGAGCATCGCTCTCGGTCAAAAGCCGCTCCAACGGCACAGCCTTAACAAGATCTTGCTTCTGCTTGCTCCTGTAAATGCTTGGCGCTACCGAAAGGTAGTGACCTCGACTTATGGCGATCTCGATCTCTTCCAAGCTTCCTGGAAAACTGTGAAGTATGACAGGATACTTGAACTGTGATACTTCCTTCAATACTTCTCCTGTCGCACCACGTGAATGAACTATGACTGGAAGCTTCAGCTTTTCAGCTAGATCAAGCATTGTTCGGAAAACTTCTCGGGTTCTTCTCCTTTGGCTTTCGTCCCTTATCCAGTAGTAGTCAAGACCTATCTCGGAAATAGCAACTACTTTATCGGTAACTTTCCTAATAAAATTTATTTCAGCCTCTATTTGTTCATCGGTCAGGTCTGGCACAAACTCGGGATGAAGGCCGAGGCAGGCCCTCAAATTAGAATATGTGCTTGCGAGTGCAAGTACCTTTCTGTTGCTCTCAGGTTCTTGACCAGCGCAAAGAATGATAACATTTCTTGCCCTCTCAACAACCTTGTCTCGGTCACCATCAAAACTTTTGTCATCAAGATGGCAGTGCACATCCACATAAGAATAGTCATTTGTCACGTCTCTAAACCCCCTTATGCGCATACACCATAATGAGGGTGGAGAAAAACTTAATTTTTTGGGCTGCTGCCATAGCGTGCGATCTGGTTTGCCAGGTTATTAAGAATGCTTGGCTTCTATCGACCAAATTCTCTTTCGCCACATAGCCTCAGGTTATTGGTTTTCTGGAAGAGATGATTACATTTTCATCTTCTATTGAAAAGATTGTAATATATTTTACAAGCGCTGTTGAGATGATAACTGAATCTTCCCCACAAGATTGGCCAAGACATAAAAAGCTGAGCTTCCATCCATGGGATGGTGAACACGATGGCAAAAACGATTCGCGTCACAATCTGGAATGAGTATCGCCATGAGAAAACCAGTCCGGAGATAGCGAAGATATACCCAGAAGGCATGCACGGAGCAATAGCAAAATATCTTAAGACAAGACCGGACATTCAGGTGAGAACAGCTACATTAGATGAACCTGAACATAGCTTAACCGATGCCGTATTGAACAGCACAGACGTCCTAACGTGGTGGGGCCATATGGCTCACGAGGAGGTTAGGGACGATATCGTGGAGAAAGTCTACAACAGGGTTATCCAAGGAATGGGGCTGATCGTCCTGCACTCTGCGCACTTCTCCAAGATCTTCAGAAAACTGATGGGAACGACCTGCGACCTGAAGTGGCGCGAGATTGGAGAAAATGAAAGGATCTGGGTCATCGAACCAGGTCATCCAATAGCCGAGGGTCTGGGAGAGTACATAGATATCGAGCACGCAGAGATGTATGGGGAAAGGTTCGACATTCCAGCTCCAGATACTCTAGTCTTCGTAAGCTGGTTCAAGGGTGGAGAGGTTTTCCGAAGCGGATGCTGCTTCCATAGGGGAAAGGGAAAGATATTCTACTTCAGGCCTGGGCATGAGTCGTATCCCATATACCACCATCCTCAAGTCCTAAAGGTAATCGAAAATGCCATTCGCTGGGCAGCACCAACAAACGGTCCTACGCCATCATTCGGGAATACGAAACCCATCGAGAAGATTAGTTGAAGCCCATGCAGGAACTTCGATCAAACTTGAGGTTTGTAGTGGGATGCAAAATTGAAGAGTTCATGGCCTATTACAAAGAGGCCAGGGGGACCTTAAACGACACTGAGAAGTACATCATATCGCAAGATCCAAAGCACTTAATCGTTTGGAAGGACAATGGAAGAATTCTGGGTCATGCGATCTGGCATGAATCAAACTTGGAGGAGCATAGAAAGGGTGTCCCTCGGGAAGAGAAAGACAAAGAATTTCTACAGAAGCTTCTTGGAGGAAGGAAAGAATTCGCTGAGCTTCACGAGCTTTGGCTGAAACCAGAACATAGGGGAAAGGGATTTGGGAAGAAATTTTTCGATTTCTTCGAAGGTTTCATCTCCAATAGAGGCTTTGAGGCGATTATATATTATACGAATGATCCAGCAGCTCTAGCTATGTGTCGCAGGCGCGGATACAAGGAAGCTTATGGCCTTGAAGAGGAGGGAGAAGTTTACTATGTTTTATGCCTCTTGCTTAAGAATGAATAATATATTGTCAACTTTCATCAAAACACTTAATATGTACAAAAGATAATAGCCAAGCATGAGTCAGATTGTCGTGAGCACAACACCAGTGATTCCTGGATATAGGGTGGTAAGAGTTTTGGGGATAGTTTCAGGCATGACAGCAAGGACGAGGGGCATAGGAGGAAAGCTCGTTGCTGGCATTCAATCGATGGTTGGTGGTGAAGTTTCAGCATTCACCGAGGAGATAGTCAAAGCAAGGGACGAGGCTCTGAGGAGGGCAATGGACCATGCAAGGTCTTTGGGAGCGAATGCCATAATCGGGCTAGATTTTGAAACATCTGAAGTTTTTGAGACGGTAGTTCTGATCTCCACGACAGGAACGGCTGTGGTAATCGAACCTGAGGAAAATCCACCACCGCCTTGAAGACCATAGATCGCATGCGATAATAGTCTACACAGATTATCCATTGTTAAACGGCATAGAGTTAGTACCTCTATCATAATAACAGACTTGCTCAGAGAACGCCAGAATTCTGAAGATAAATCCTATAGATGCGCTCGATCACTTCGATGTCGTGTACAGCATCCTCTCCTGGCGACCTAAATCCTTCTCCCGATAGCAAACAGCTGATGAAATGTTCAGCTTCCCGCTTGTACGACCAACCCCATTTTGCTAAAGGTTTCACGTATGAATTATGTTCTTGGCCGATATACAACTCGACCTTAGCAGGCATGTTTACCAACATCAGAGGAGGCGAGGAAGCTTTGATCCATCCTTTTTTGAAATATGATTGCGTGTGCTCCTCCCAACCATGGAAAGATATTGATGCTGTTTCGATAGACGACCTTATGTTCGATATATTAAGGAGAACTACGCCTGTGTAACCATCTTGGTCCAAGTCCACATGCTTGACCTCGACATCGCCACCAAGCACCCATCTCAAGAAATTTACATTGTGTATGTACTGCTGGAGATAACCGATGTACTTTTCGTAGAGGTTTTCGGGCAACCATGGGGGCTTTGGAGCTGGTGAAGGGGGAGGATATGGTTCATCCGTACCCTCCACTGGAACATCGGGCATTCCGGCTAGCCAGTCGCCACAAAATCCGTGGTTCCTTACATATATCAGCTCTCCTAGTTCTCCCGAAATCCTGTACTTTTCAACCTGCTCCTTAAACAATTCATATCCTGGATCGAACCTCTTCATATAAGCTACCATCAACCTTGATCTACCCTTTTTCGAGGCTTCAAGTATCTTCTCCGCTTGCATTACAGATACCGCCATCGGTTTTTCCATGAAAACATGCTTTCCAGCCTCCAGTAGATCCCTAGCGATCTCACCTTGTGTATGGAATCCCCCTGAGACGCCAACAGCTTCGATCTCTTCATCATCGGCCAGCTCCAGATGGTTTCTGTAAAGCTTTGGTATGTGGTACCTTTGCTGGACACGCCTGCCAAGGTTCTGCCTGATTTCAGCTATGGCTTTGAAATCGCAACCTTCCAAGTTCTTGAAATTTGGTATGTGGATCTTCTGGGCGACAAATCCGCATCCAACGTAGCCGAAGCAGATCTTCTTCAACATGCGCTTAGTTACTCCGAAGGTAAATATTAAGGCAACGTATTACTTAAGGGTTCAAGCACGCAAGGATAAAGCATCTATAAGGGTGATCGAGCTTCTGGATTTTGAAAGAAATTGCCCTCCCGATTGAGCGTACCACCGTCCGAAGAGATACTTGGCAAGCTCAGCAAGGTTCATCCAAGGCTTCTTTTAACAAAGGAAATTTTGAATCGCATCAAAAATCAAGTTCAGAGTGACGAAAAATCGAAAAGCTGGTTTATGTGTTTGCATTCGGATGCCCAGAAGCTACTTTTGCAAAGGCCATTGCGCTACGAGATACCCGACGGTTTAAGGTTGCTACACGTAAGTAGAGGTGTGCAAGAAAGGGTCTACACTTTGGCATTGGTATTCAGCTTGACAAGCGATAGGAGATATGCTGAGCGCGCGTGGCAGGAACTTGAATCTGCTTCTAACTTTCAAGATTGGAACCCGCGCCACTTCCTAGATACTGCCGAGATGACACATGCATTTGCAATTGGATATGATTGGCTCTATGATGCATGGGATGATGGACAAAGGGAGGTATTGCGCGATGCCATCATCGAGAAGGGACTTATTCCGGCTCTCGAATGCTATAATGGTAAAGCTTTTTTCGGTTGGTGGGTGAAGTCAAAACACAATTGGAACCAAGTATGCAATGGAGGAATTGGAATTGGTGCACTAGCAGTTGCGGATGAAAGACCGGATATAGCTTTGGAGATAATTCGAAATGCACTTCGATCCATCCAAGACGCTATGCAAGGTTTTGCCCCTGACGGGGGATGGGCTGAGGGACCGGGTTACTGGGCTTATGCAACCTTTTACAACGTTGTGTTCATCGAATCCCTATCTACTGCGCTGGGAACGGATTTTGGTCTTTCGAAATTCGATGGATTTTCGGAAACTGGCCTGTTTCCAATATATATGACAGGACCTATAGGGATGGTTTTCAATTTTGCCGATTGTCATGAAAAATTGGGAAATGTTCCGCAGATGCTATGGTTTGCTAAAAGGTTTGGTTGCGCGACTTGCGCTCGGTATGAGACTCGCATGCAAAGACCTCATCCACTTGATCTCTTATGGCTCGGTGCAGGTTATGAGGATTCAAAGGACAAAATAATGCCATTAGACAAGTACTTCAAGAGTGTAGAAGTTGCAACTATGCGAAGCTCTTGGGACGATGAGAATGCACTCTTCGTTGCCTTCAAGGCTGGTGACAACAAGGCAAATCATAGCAACTTGGATTGCGGAACATTTGTTCTGGATGCCTTGGTCTATAGGTGGGCGATCGACCTGGGTCCAGACAACTACAACTTGCCAGGATATTTCGGGACAGAGCGGTGGAAATATTACCGAATGCGTTCTGAAGGGCACAACACGCTGGTAATCGATCCGAGCAGGGATGCTGATCAAAATCCAAACGCAAAAACCCACATCGTTCGCTTTGAGTCCAGTTTCGAGAAAGCGTTTGCTATAGCGGACTTGACGGCTGCCTACGAAGCTTCTGCCCGCAGTGTTCTACGTGGCATTGCAATGCTTGGGAGGAAAAAGGTGGTCGTTCAGGACGAGATTGAGACTAAAAATTTGTCGCATGTGTGGTGGTTTATGCATACCCGCGCTAAAATAGAGTTGAACAAAGATAGAGATGAAGCTAGATTAACCCAAGGCGATGCCAATCTATCCGCACGCATTGTTTCTCCAAAAGGTGCAAGATTCGATGTGATGGATGCCGCTCCTTTGTCGACATCTCCGAACCCTGAAGGTCAGGAGAGAAACGAGGGAGTTCGGAAACTTGTTATACATCTCGGAGGAGTTACAAATGCCCATATAGCTATACTTCTGGTACCTTTCAGGGGTGGCGAGGACCTTCCATCTGAATTGATGAAGACCAATCGACTTGACAAGTGGTAAAGCGCAGCCTTGTACAACATGCAATCTGCTAACACAGATAAAAAGTAAGGCATCGATTGTATTGTTAGTTCTTAAAATTTAGCCATAAATTTCAGAATTCTAGGGTTCATTAAACTTAGTTTTCAAGAGCTGCCAAACTATGGATGTACTCGATTTCATACTTTGTGGATTGTAACTCTTGGTTCAGGATGCATCGACAGTACCGCCATTGAAGCGCAACGAGCTGGAGGTTTTCCTCTTGCACTTCCAGGGTTTAGAATTAGGACCCCATCTTTCACCTTATTTGAAGCCAAGTGCGTGTGCCCATAAATTATCACATCAGCTTCTGGGAACTTGCTTCTTGCCAAATTTTCAGATTCCCATGGAGGACCGCCCTCCGAAGGATGAGTTATTCCAACCTTTAAACCCCCTAGAGTTAGGAGTTCTTCAGCCCGAAGTATCTCGCGGATAGCAGGCTCGTCAATATTGCCATACACTCCATAAAATGGTATCCCTATTGCAAGCAGTTGATCGACAAATGTCCTACTGGTATAGTCCCCGGCATGGATTATGAGATCAACATTCTTAAGGAGTTCCAAAAATGAGGTTGGAAGTTGATCAAGAGAAGAGGCATGGGTGTCGGAAAGGACGCCTATTTTCCTTATTCCATCCAAGCTCTGAAGCTTTCCAGCAGAGCGAGTAAGCATAGCCAAAGTTCTTTCCTCACAGGATAACGATCTCGTCCAATTGGGAACGAACAGAATAATAGTTTCTATGCTCCCAAAAAACCTTCTTCGTAAAATATAGACTTGTAGCCATTTTTGGTCAGCCAATTAAGAGTTGCTACAACCCTATCCTTAGTATCAGGTTCATATATCTTTAATTCAGGATGGAAGTACTGTTTGTGGATCATTACCTCCATCAGCTTGGATCTGTGTGGATTTGATGAGATAGAATCCAATTTTGGTTCTATTTTCGAGGGCTCCGCCAGGTTGATTACGAGATCGTGTTTGATGAAAAAGAGATCTACATTTATGTCCTTCCAGTAGTCATGCTCACTCAAGTACATTGTCCTTTCCTTATCGAGATAATACGATACGACCGGTTTCTCGACCTCTTCGTCCAAGACGAAGTAACCTACAAGACCGATTATGCCATTGTCCCTAAGGGCCTTGCAACCTTCAAGTTTGGCTTCGCCCCAATGCATGGTCGTGAAAGGACTTGGCGCGATTACGCGATTCTCACGCTCTTTCAGAACGATGTCACGCTTGAACCTGTCGAAAAACCCGCAACCATCTCTTCTAACTTTAGCCTCTACTCCATTGACTGTGACTTTCGATTTCCAAGGAGCTATTCGACAGACTGAAACCTCAAGCCCACATTGAGTTTGCTTCCCGTCTTGCCTGTTAAGTATTGCTCCACCGATCGGTTCGTTTATCCTTATCGATCTGAATGGCAAGTTTACATCTCTTCGGAATTGAGACGAATCATTTATAACAACTTCCCTGCCAGCTCCCAAATCTGGTTACAACTCTGGAAAGAACTCTAAGACCTTTATTGGACCCAGCTCTCGTCTAAGAATTATGTACTCCTTCAGAGAACTTTTAACCGTAGAAACTTGTAGAGTATTGCTAATCAGAGCTTAGCACTATCCTGCGAAGTCTTAGAAACTCCTCAAGGTTTAATGGAAAGAGTTTAAAATCGATATGTCTTTTAGTAAGAAATGTCGTAAGCTCGATTTAAAAAAGATGAGAAATACCTCCAGTTATAATTATTCTTTTTGAAGCCCTTATCCTGCTTGTGAATTTTTCAACCAACGACATGTTAAATATCATCCAATGTTTTGTATTCTACATCTGGCGCGCTAATAAAGTTCTGCGGAAGGCATAAATGATAAAAGAGAACCATTGTTTTGTAAGTAAATGGTTTACGAGATTGCTTTAAGAACGATTGTTCCAATGCTTATGTTAATTGGTTTAGGCTATTTATCGCGGAAAACTGGGATTTTAAAGGCGGGAGACGAACGGGTTTTAAACGCATATATTTACTATTTTGCACTCCCTTCGCTCTTTATGATAGATTTAGCCGAAATCGAGTTAACCTGGGAACATGTTAAATTTGTGCTCGCTGGAGTAACACCGATAATCATAGTCTTAGCAGCATACACCGTTCTCTACCTTGTGTTAAGGTTTTCGAGAGGATTTTTCTACTTGTTGGTGTTAACAACGGTTTTTGGAAGCACCGCGTTCTACGGTATCCCGTTCCTAATGTTTGCTTTCCAAAGTGTTGTGGAGAAGCTAGCTACTCTTGCTGCAGCATCAATATCGATTATAAGTGTTTCAATCTCAATAGCTTTTCTAGAGTTCTACAGGCTTGAAGCCCCTATTTTTAGAGGCTTAAGAATAGTTGGAAAAAGACTTTCTAAAAACCCTCTGATTCTCTCTATACTCATAGGACTTTCACTGTCCTTTCTGAATATAGACATTCCATACCCCCTATCAACAATGCTTCACATGCTAGGAAGCACTACTGCGACAGTAGCTATTTTCATGTTGGGTGTCCTATTCTATGGCAGGAGTTACGGAAGGTTGACAGAAGCTTTAGGATTAAGCCTCCTAAGAATAATATTGTTGCCGGCGATCAGCCTTTCCATATCCTTGTTAGTTGGCTTACCATATTTAGAGAGGACCGTTCTAATCATAATGCATTCGGTTCCATTAGCAGTCTCAATGATGATCCTCAGCGATCGTTATGATTTCTACAAGAAGACCATTTTTTCAGTCGTTTTATTCTCATCTTTGAGTGCAATAATCTACCTAAACACTTGGCTTCTAATATCGGCCTCCCTCTGAATCGCATAGCGCGCGACAAAATCTCTTCTTGCCAAAATAGCAACAAGACCTTTGATATTTAGAATTTGGCGACCATAATTCATTTTAAACCTTCATTTTATCAAAATATGAAGAGAATACTACAACCTAACAGTTGTAGTTGAATCGTTGATAAGGGGGGCTGCTACGCTAACCCTAAGCATCGGCGATGTATACCGTTATCCTGCTCTCATCCATGGTGAAATCGTAGCCAGCTGCCACAAGTTGGTCCATGGAATTCCTCAGATATGTGCCAAACGCAGATTGACTGTCAGGATCGAGAGTCTCGGTGTTTGAATAGCGTTTGAGCGTAGCTGTTTGCAGGAGGATGTGTTTGGATGCCCAGTAGTCTAGTGCCACAGGATCTGTACTGGCCAATACGAGGTTGGTTTTCGTTGCCTCACCGTAAGAGGTGGCTGGCCCGTTTCCTGGTATGGCGTTGATCCATATGGCATCAAGAATATTTAGTGTGGGAACCCTTGTTTCAACCATAACTTTTCCAAGGGCTCCCCTTCCTATGTAGTCGTGAGTATTGGTAAGTGGTTGGGAGATAACGCCCATGTAGTGCTTGACCGCGGCAGTTACTCCATATATCGAGTGCGACTTCAAGACAGGGAAATTTATAATTTTGAGCTTTGTCGAGTTGTAAGTTTTGGTGATCTGATCCCAGATACCATTCTTGAAGCTAATATAAGTTCCATATACAGTTTGGAATTTTGGATACGAGACCCTGACGCCTGTCGCTGGATCTTCAATGGCCGACAAGACATACCCATCTCTGAGGTCTCCGCGATCATACTCTTGCACTTCGATGCTGGCTATCGTGTCCCAAAGGTAAGTTGAAACTTTGTGTTCGTCCGAGAATAATCTTACGACAGCTTCCGAGGATTGGGACTCGTTTATAGCATTGCTCCTTGGCCAGTTCAGGCTCCCCCTACCTTGTCCATTATCAGCAACGACTATCTCCCCAATAAAGCCATCTGGGTGGTCAAGTATTAGTTGTATAAGCTCCTTGAGTAGGTCGGTGTTGGTGCCTCCCCTCTGATCCCATTGGCAGTTGACCTTAATTATTATGACATCATCATTGCTGAAAAGTCCTTCTGGACCGCTGTTGCGTGATATCGTTTGTGAGTTGTAGAAAAGGAGGCCATTCGATCCCATCAGATCCAGGAGCTCAGTTAAGGTTCCATTTGCAACATACACTTCGGAGGAGGGCTCGATCGATGCCTGCTGCGGCGATAGGCTCAGACTCACACTCTCTTTCGGAAGTAGGTAGTTCGTCAGAATGAAGTAGAACATTCCGGATAGAATGACTATAAAGGCAATAGATAGCAGCCACTTTCGTCCAAGTAATTTTACCTTCCTTGGGGCTGCAGCGAATATAGGTGCGATTGGTGAAAAAATGGCCAAGACGTTTGCAAGGGCCGCTCTCTGGCAAGGATAGGTCACTCTCGAAGGTTTGGTTCCTGTCCTTAGAAAAAGCCAGAAGATGCTTAGTAAACCAAGAATTAAAGGATGTCTATTCACCCATCCCCATAGGTTTTTTATTGTAACATTCATTGTTGTATCTTTGGTACTTGCCTTCTATATAAGTGATTCAATACATTCTGGTACACTTTAGTCATTTCTGGTCTGAAATCGATGATGTTTGGCTGGATTTGGTAAGAGTGATAATAGACAATTCGTGGTAATCCTTTTATGTTGAATTTTTGGTTAGATGACCATTCGGGAGGCGTAAAAAATGAAAACGGACCTTTCATCAAGAGACAGGATGCTTCAAGCAATGGACCACCACGAACCTGACCATGTGCCTTTTTGCTTGAAATGGTGGGAACGACCTTTCCTTTCGGACAGGAGCCAAGCTTGGCGAAACCAGTTTGAGAGAGTTGACATGATGCTTAAACTTGGCCTGGATGATACAGTAGGATTCGATGTTCCAAGGGCGATGGCTAAAGAAGTCAAGATAAAGTTGAGGAAAGAGAAGCCTGCAGGAGAGCCATGGCCCATATTGACTAAAGAGTATACTACGCCCAAAGGCACGCTAAAACAGATAGTCCGCCAGACGCCAGACTGGCCCCACGGCGACGATATACCGATTTTCAGCGACTTCCTAGCGCCCTCCTCCCGTTCGGTGAAATATCTCGTTCAGGAAGAGAAGGACCTCGATCCCCTTTCGTGTCTATTTCGTGACCTGGATGATAAGGAAATTTTAAAATTTCGTGAAGAGGCTGAAAATGTCAGAAAGTTTGCTGAAAAAAGGCAGGTTCTTATAGAGTGTGGCATGTGGTCGGAGGCTGGAAGGGAGAGCGCCATCTTTGGAGCTGATGCTTTGCCATGGCTGTGCGGGTTTGAGAACATCATGCGCAAAGCATTCAAGGAACCTGATTTCGTCGACCGCCTCCTCAACATAGTGCTTGAATGGGACGAGAGGTACCTGGATATGCTACTCGATCTCGGTTTTGTAGATGTCATCGTTCATAGAGGTTGGTATGAGAATGCTGATTTCTGGTCACCAAGGTTATACAGGAAATTTCTTGAGCCTCGCATCCGCAAGCTTGTTGGTAAGACTCACCGGAGGGGAGCGAAATTCTGCTACATAATGAGCATGAAGCAGATGCCTCTTCTAGAAACGATGAAGGAGATGGGAGTTGATGTATTGTATGGCCTTGATCCTGTGCAGGGTGGAACTGATTTAGCCCTTGCAAAAAAGATTGTTGGAGACAGCATCTGCCTTTGGGGGGGTGTGAACTCAGCGGTTACTCTTAACTCTGGAACACCTGAAGAGATAAGCCAAGCCGTAATCGGAGCCATTCATACACTAGCACCTGGAGGGGGTTTCATCCTATCTGCTATAGACCAAGTATTCGAAGACACTCCCTGGGGAAATGTCCAGACGATGCTCGATACTTGGCGATCCATTGGGCATTATCCAAGAAAGTAAGAAAACAAGAGTGCGAAGAGGCCTTTGGTATCTTATATATAGACCTAAGCGCAGATCTAGGCGAGGAAAAGGCGATGGGAAGTTTAAAGATCGGCTTAGCTCTTTGGTCACTTGGTTCTACATCTTCGGAGGAAGAGCTGAAGCTTAGGCTTAGCACTGCAAGAGAGATAGGAGTAAGATCGGTACAACCTTGGTGCGTTGACAACAGTCCTGAGGACATCTGCATCTTGGACCCAGATCGGTGCGTCGGTTCCAAGAGGCGCTCAATGCGCGAACTTATCAACTCCTACGGTTTGGAGATCAGTGGGTTTTGCGCCCAGTTGACTGGCCCTTACGAGTCAGGGGGAGAGTGGCCGGGCTCCGCATTTCACGACCCAAGGGGATTGGATGAACGCATAGCTAAGACGAAGAAATGTCTTGAACTTGCGGCCGACTTTGGCGCGCCAATCGTAACAACCCATCCAGGAGCAATCCCATCTGACGCTTCATCGAAAAGATATCTTACGCTCCGAAAATCGTGCAACGAAATTGCGAAGCATGCTGAGGATGTAGGAGGCATATTTTGTATTGAAACCGGCCAAGAGCCTGCGGAGGTACTTCGTGCATTCATCGAGGACATTGGATCTGATTCTCTGAAGGTGAATTACGATCCTGCAAACATGCTTAGATATGGAACGGTTGAGGGTGTTAGAGTATTGGCACCTTGGATTGTGCATACTCATGCCAAGGACCACGATCCAAAGACAGGCAAGGCAACGGTTGGTGAGGGTATGGTCCCATGGGATGATTATATCTCAGCATTAAAGTCAATAGGATATGAAGGATGGTACGCATTGGAAGACGAAACTGGAAAGGATGTCGTCACCTCACTTAAGCGCGGTCGAAAATTCCTTGAAAAATATTAGGATTAAAGAAAAAGGCAGTTAAAAGCCAAGGTTGCTGCTCTTTGGAACAAAAATGGGCAGCTCAATGGAAGTATGTAATCGCCTTCGGCTCTATGACGACCTTCCTCTCCCCTGCAACCAGATGGCCGAGTGTATAGCAGCGAAGGCCCCTCCTCTCGGCTTTCGATGCGATGATTTCGCCAAATTCCTTTGTAGAGAATATGCAGTAGCCAACTCCCATGTTCCATACTTGGTACGCCTCCTCGTCACTTACACCACCAAGCTTCTGCAAGAAAGAAAGCTCCAATGGAGGCTCGGGAACGAAGCTTATCCTGTAAGTGAATTCCCTCTTAGCCCTCATGATCTTCCTCCACCCATGTCCTGTGATGTTTGATATGTAGCGGATCTCAACGCCCTGTTCCCAAAGGTCCTCGATCAAGGGTGCATAGATGTGAGTTGGCTTCAAAAGGGCTTCTCCCAAAGTTTTGCCATCTGGCAGTTCGGTGAAATAACCTTCAGGAAGGTTTTCAGCTATCTTTCTTGCCAGAGTGATTCCGTTAGCATGGATGCCGCTGCTCTCTATACCGTAGATGATTTCGTCCCCCTTCAGGCCCTGACCCCACATGGCACGGCTCTTGGGCCTAACCAATCCAATTGCGCTTCCACTCAGGCTTGCCGCTTCTGGAGATATTATATCACAGAGCGCGGGTGTTTCGCCGCAAGGAGCTGCCACCATTGCTATTCGGCAACCTGTGGCCAAGCTTTTGAGGAATTGCTCAGCCTTTACTCTATCGTCAAACCAAGAAGAGCTGCCAACAGCAACCTCGTCACCATAACCAAAAGGAGTTGCGCCAACGCACGGCAACTCGTTGACAGCCGTCGCCAGAACGTCCTGTCCAATGCCTTCATAGAACCTCCTTCCATGAGCCTTCTCGTTTATGGCCATCTTCTCAGCGATAAGGTTCTTTGTTCCCAAGCCTTCTACAACGAAGGCAAGCATGAAATCGTACTCAACGAAGTCGAATAGGGAGGCGGGCTCTCCCAAGCTCTCAGGCACAACCCTAATACCAAGCCTTTTAGGGGCTCCAAAAGTCTCGCTTAGCTTTTCAAGCGCCATCTTTTTGAATGGGTCGAGCTTTCCGTAGTCGACGTAATCTGAGTACCGCATAGGAGAAAGCTTGCAACAAGTACTTATTAAATTGCCCCAAAGTGTATATTTAGCTTTTTGACTATATATGATGCACAAGCTTTTCGCCATCGCCTTATAGGGGTTAAGTCAAGTCTCCGCTGCTTTCAAGTGTCATTGAGATTGAGCCTTTTCTTTTCAGCCCTGAAATCCTGCTAAATTATCATGCGCTTGTTGTAAAGCATGGTCGCTCTGCTCCATTGAATAAATCACGAAAAATTCTTTTGCACTTTTATCATCATCCTGTGATCGTATATACAGCTTGTCTGAGAAATGATATTGCATCTACTAGGGCTAGTTTGATAGCCCGCTTCTTGGATTTGACTACGTCCTTCTTGATTTATTGCTTGTTAACATACTCCTCTCCGGTTACAAGAAGATGCCACATTAGAGCAGCATCTTAGACATAGCGATTATGGCTGTGTTGTGTTCCTTACTTACAGTATTACTATTCGTATGCTACTTTTATATGTTTGGCGCTGTAGAGTATAACTGTTTTTTCATGTTCATCTATTATGTAGATGATTCTATAGTCTCCGATTCTTAGGCTCCATTTACCTGAGAGATCCCCTCGAAGGGGCTTTCCGAGATGTGGGTTGACTTCAAGGTTTCTTATGGAAGAATCCAATCTTCTTTTTAGCTGAGTATTGAGTTTTCGGAAGTCCTTTTCAAAGTTTCTGGTTACTTTGATGCTACATTTCTCCAGATTGTTTCAGCTCCTTTAGGAACCCGTTGTATTCTCTGACCCTCCCAGCTTTCATGTATTCTTCTGCTTCTTTGATTGATTTCATTGTATCCTCGTCTTCTAGGATTTCAAGGGTTTCGATGATCTCCTCAAGTAGCCCGCTTACCTTTAAAAGAAGAGCCCGATCCTCGTCTGTTAGGAGAATGCTGCTTCCAGCCATGGATTCACCGAACTTATTTAGCGTGTTTAGTATTTTAACATATCCATTTTGGTGATCAAATTGGTTCAGTAATTAAAAAGACTTGAAGGGGCTGGGGCCGCCGTTCTTAAGTTGCTCCGAATCTCCTGCGGCATTTTTTCGCCCTCCTTAACCCTTCTGATCATCGGAGCTAGGTGCTAGATAGATTTTGTCCTTAGTTTCTCCCCCTTCTACAACGAAGGCAAGCATGAAATCGTACTCAACGAAGTCGAATAGGGAGGCGGGCTCTCAGGCACAACCCTAATACCAAGCCTTTTAGGGGCTCCAAAAGTCTCGCTTAGCTTTTCAAGCGCCATCTTTTTGAATGGGTCAAGCTTTCCGTAGTCGACGTAATCTGAGTACCGCATAGGAGAAAGCTTGCAACAAGTACTTATTAAATTGCCAAGATGCTTGAATTTATAAAACAGGTGGTATGGATTCTAGTGATAATTCTTTCCGCCATTGTTTCGACTATTGAGTAACATCAATGTTCTATGCGAGCGAAAAACTGCTCATACAAAGCCGGCAGGGTTTCGTCTTCCTTCACTATTCTGATAGTTTTTGCTAGATGTTCTACCCATTTATCCCTTAATTTCTCCCCCTTCTCCCTTGAAGCTGGCCTGGCATCTCCAGCATAGTGATCTGGATATCGCGCGTACCAGTCGACTGGTGTCCGTATGCCCATTTCCTCAAGGTGTTTGAGACGATCAAGGGTATGGCCTGGTTTTTCTGAAATCGAATCCATCTTAACAAGTTCTGGGAAGTTGGCCAAGCTATAACTTGTCTCACATTCACATGCATGGCCATGCTCCTTGGTCTCCATCAGATTCCTGTAGAACTCTTGGTCTTCGGGCTTTCGTGGCCACCATCCTGCAAGGTAGACGACATAGTTCTTCTTTCTGTAAAGCATCAGTTGAAGAAAAAATTCAAGCATGTTTGTGTTACCCCCATGTCCGTTGACGATTAGGATTTTTCTGAATCCGTTCCTTCCTATCTCGTCGCAGACGTTCTCGAGAAGTTCGAGCATTAGGTTTGGTCTTATGGCGACCGTGCCCTGCATATGCTGCGCTTCATATATCTGGCCAAAATAGAACTGGGGGAAAACTATGGCGCTTTCCTTCTCGGCAGCGAGGCATGCAAGTTTATGGACATTGAGGACATCGGTACCAAGCGGAAGGTGATTCCCGTGCTTCTCCAAGACACCGAGCGCCAAGATGCAAACGCCCTTCGATCTGGCCACCGCCTCAGGAAATTCTTTCCAAGTTAGCTCCTCCCATCTCAATTTCTAACCAGCCTCCAGTCTACTTTCTCCAATCCCTTAATAAGGCTACCCTGAACGAAAGGCGTTAAAACCGCCTGTGCAGACTTATGCCAGCGTGAAGAGTGTTGCAGAAGACCGAATTCATCTGGATGGATGGCAAACTTGTCCCTTGGGACGATGCGAAGGTACATGTATTGACTCATGCTCTCCATTACGGGACTGGGGTTTTCGAGGGGATCAGGTGTTATGAAACACAGAGAGGACCTGCCATTTTTAGGTTAGCGGACCACGTTAGGAGGATGGTAGAAAGCTCCAAGATTTACCTAATGAAGCTGCCATATTCAGAGCAGCAGCTCTCGGATGCTATAATCCAGACGATTAGGGCCAATAAGTTAAAAGAGTGTTACATCCGACCGATTGCGTACTATGGCTACGGGGAGATGGGCCTAAACCCCCTTAAAAATCCAGTGGAAGTTGCAATCGCAGCATATCCTTGGGGAACGTATCTGGGAGAAGAGGGGCTGAGGAAGGGCGTAAGATGTAAAGTTTCATCTTGGTGCCGCCTCGATCCTCGCGTGCTTCCTCCACTAGCCAAAGCAACCGCCAACTACCTCAATTCTGTTTTAGCAAAGGTAGAGGCTTTGCAAACCGGTTATGATGAGGCTATTGTGCTATCGACAAGTGGTACTGTTTCAGAAGGCCCTGGGGAAAATATCTTCATAGTCAAGAATGGGGAACTTATCACGCCCTGGATTGCAACTGGACCACTTCAAGGCATAACGATGGCTTCAGTAAAGCAGATAGCCAAAGATTTTGGCATTAGCATTATTGAAAGGGAGGTACTGAGGGAGGAGCTATTCCTCGCCGATGAGGCATTTTTCACTGGAACGGCTGCAGAGATTACTCCGATTCGAGAGATAGATGGCAGAATCATTGGTGAAGGAAGGCGCGGCCCAATAACGGAAAAGATACAATCAAAGTTCTTTGAGATTGTACGTGGAAAAGATCCAGCATATGAGAAATGGTTGACATTCGTTTAGATTATTGAGACATTCGATCCTAGCTAGAACCATTATAGAAGCTGAGGCATGACATAATGGAAGCTTTACTCATGGAATTCTGGAAGGTAATCCTTTTGAAGTTCCAACATATCATCAATCAATTTTTCAGCTTTTGTGACACTCGTTACTTGGGGGCAGAGAAGAAGTGCTTGGAGGAGGAGCTTGCGAGAACGGGTCCTGTAGGCTTCTACGACAGCTTTCTGGATCGATACCTCCAGCCTGTTGAGGGCCGCAAGTGGCTCCGGTATCGAGCCAACATGTTCCGGGTGTATGCCACCTGCATCGACGATTGCTGGAACTTCAACAACAGCATCCCTGGGAAGGTTGTCAACATATAATCCATCGTTCAGAACATTGACGGATGGCTCCCATCGTTTCCTGTCTAGAACAACATCGAGGATTATGGGGATGGCGAGTTCGCCACTTGGCCGCAATATATTTTCATCTAGTGGCTTCTCGCCATACGCATATGGGTCGAGCCAGTTTGCTTCGCTCGCCTCTTCCTTCGGAATTCGTCTGGATTCCAGCCCATATGGCCACTTCGAACCTGTGAATTCCGACGCGAACTGGAGATACTCTCCTACATGGTCGTCTGAGGGAATCGTCAGGTACCCAAATATCTCGACAAGCTTTCTGACCAAAGGTTGGAGGGTTACGGGCCTATTTTCCGCTATCCTTCGCCGCAGCTCCGGATAGAGATCTTCACCTGTAGTTGCATCTACAACCTTTAGCACCCAGAAGAAGTGGTTCAGGCCGCCCGTGATGATCTTTAGATTCTCGATGGGTCGCTCCAAAACCTGGGAAGCTGCCTCATGCGCCATGTTGACGCCGTGGCAAAGGCCTGCAACCTTTACCTTTGTAAGGTAGTTTATCGCCATGACGATCCGGCTCTCTGGATTCGTGTAATTGAGAAGAAGCGCTTCTGGGCAGAGCGCCTCTATATCCCTGCATATTGGTATCATTAGCTCGAAATTCCGTAGAGCATGGAATATACCACCAGGCCCTCCATTCTCCCCCAGAGCTTGGCAGAATCCATAGGAAATCGGAACTCTGAAATCCTGCTCCCAAAGTGGCATGCGCTTTATTGCAACCGATGTTATTACGAAGTCTGCTCCCCGAAGAGCTTCTCTTCTATCTGTAGTTCCATCAATGTTTATCTTCGAGCCCAAATGCTTGCAAACATGCTCTGCAAGTGAAACCATCCGATCCAGCGCCTTTGCGTTTATGTCGACAAGGCTAAGCGTGCAGTCGAGCTGGTTCATCTCCTTCGAGCGCATCGTATCGACTATGATGCCCCTTCCAAAACTGCTGCTTCCAGCTCCAATCGCCACTATCTTTACAGACTTTTTGGACATAGCCATTCGCTCCACTGTAAATCATCGATTGCCAGACTTATAGCTTCATCGACGATTTGTGCCTTTGGAAAGGCTTGTATGTTCGAGCGATTATGCCGAGCTCTTAAGCTTTCTACCACAATTGATGCAAAAAGTTGCTTTTGAGGGGTTGAGCGCCCCACATTGGCACGCAACGTTTGCTGGTTCAAAATTGCCTGGTCTGGCAATGAAATCCAGCCCCCTCTTGTATGAGTAGATGAAAGGTATTGCAAAGTCAACTTTCTTGCTCTCGGAGATTCTTTCGAATATTTTCTTGTTTATCTCATGCATCACTCTTGGCCTGTCGGTCGCTGGGGCCATGTATCTCAGCCTCATGTAAACCCCATAATCGTAGATATCCGATCTTACATAGGGCTTCTTGCCCGTTTCCCTTACAATGTCACCAGTTACTTCCTCGGCAGCTTCGATCATGATCCTCTCAGCCTCTTCCCAATCGGAATCGAACGTTATCCTCCACACGGTTTCGTCTAGCAAATATGACTTTGCTTCGCTGGTTGGAAGCAGGGCGGTATCATCTCGGATCTCTGGTGTGTAGTTTATCACCCATGTTCCTTGTAGAACCGAATTCGGGATCGTTATCGTTCTGTTTACTGGATCTTCGGTACCAACTGTACCTCCAACTTGGTGGAGGGTTGTAAACATAGGTCCAAAATCCACCACATCGCCCACGATCCCCCATGCAGGTATAGAGATCCTGTCACCAACCTTATATGGCTGGAATAGTCGCTTGAAAATCCTCTTGTTTATCTCATAGGCTATCCTGGGCCTGTCTGTTGCGAGTGTCATGTATCTTAGCCTCAGCGTGACTCCGCTGCTGTATGATTCGCCCCTTACGTATGGATGCTGCCCTGTCTTCTTGATTATGTCACCAGTGACTTCCTCAGCACTTTCTATAAGTACTCTTTCAGCTTCCTCCAAGTTCGATCCCAGCGGGATGTTCCAGACAACTTCGTCTAGGATGTGCGATTCTGTAGACTCTTTGTGCTTGACTTCAACCTGCATCTCGGATTTTCTGGGCGTGTAGTTTATCACGAGGTTACCGAAAAGCATCGCATTGGGTATCAGTATGTCTCTACCAACAGCCTCCTCGCTTCCAACAGATCCCCCAACCTGGTTGAGGACTGTGTACATTGGACCTACATCGATGCAGTCTCCAACCAAGCCGTAGGAAGGCAGTTGGATTCTATCTCCAACCCTGAAGGGCCTCTTCAACGTAATTAGCAACCATGCCGCGAATCCGCTCACCGGTTGTTGCAGAGACCAGCCAAGGAACATTCCACCGAAGGCTCCGATGATAGCGCCAATATTCCCAAGCTGGAAGTAACGGTCCAGGATGATCAACAAGAGTATGAAAACCACAATGAACTTCCA
>Ga0123519_10001267_pt1 | contig 43549 bp, 33 predicted proteins | sample YelNatPaOPRAMG02_FD_87396 | JGI IMG/M metagenome (GOLD analysis project Ga0123519, IMG submission 87396) | Hot spring microbial communities from Yellowstone National Park - Yellowstone National Park OP-RAMG-02 (version 2) | ecosystem: Environmental > Aquatic > Thermal springs > Hot (42-90C) ...
CCAGGGGTTGCTGGTGGTCCTGCTGGTTGGCCAGGAATTACTTATCCTTATTGGAATGTTAATGCAGTTCCTTATGACCCTAACAAATACGGTTCTCAATTAGTAGTTCGTAAAACAAGACCTGATGGTACAGAATACACATACAATTTATTGGATGATAAAGACACTGGAGGAAGAGAAATAAAAGTTCCTACAACAGATATAATTTCATATAATACATTTAGAAGTGCAATAGACCCAGATTGGCATATAACATTTTCTAATCCAAGAGGAGAAATAGCAAATATTACAAATGAAAGTTTGTATGGTACTGAAAGTTATGGTGATTATGGTGGGGGGATTGGTATTGGAACAGGTGCACATAGAGAAAAAATCTCAGATAATGTAGTATTTGGATTAAATGGTGTAGAGATTTCTATCCCATCCGATAGAGATATTAATTATATAAAGTATATATTGCTTAGACTTAAAGCAACACCGATTCATTTTAAAGGACCTGTTGGAAGTTGTCAGGGAATGGATAATTGTTACATTATAGATAGGAAAAACAGGAAATTTAAGTTGCAATTTCCAATGTATATAGATAAATTTTTGTTTAAATATCCTCCTGGTTTCTGGGGTGCTCCAAGTAATAGTTATTGGAGAGGAAGAAGAATACAAGGAAATTTAGCAGGAGATTATCCTGGCCTTGGGATGGGTGCTAGCAACGGACAGCCTAATCAGGTATTTACACTTCCTAGTGAATATGTAGAATCCACAGGAATAGTGAATGATCGTGCTGTTCATCCTGTAAGAGTATTTGTAGGATATCGTCCTGCTGTTGAGTGGATTCAGGCTGAAAATGATGATTTTTATGCTAAGGATGCTTCAGGTAAAGATTTATATGATAGTAATTCAATGATTTTTAAAGTAGAGGATTATTTATTAGGAAAGATAAGATTTGGTGACGGAGTAAAAGGAGCAATTCCTCCTAATGGAGCACCAATTTGGATAATATTTAGTCATGATTTTAATGTTTCAAATGGAATAGAAGCGTGGATACATGAAAAGGTAAAGGCAGTAAAATTAGATTTAGGAACAATAAATGAAGACAATGCTCCAAGGCCTCCTAAATATAAAGATAGTGAAGTTCCTATAGATAAGAAAAAATATGGAGTAATTTTTTCAGAAGTTCCATTAGTAGTATGGGGAGTTCCAAAAGTTCCTGTTACAATAGTATGTATGGATGATGTATATGTAGGTCCGATAAACAGTACTTATTTAAATCCTAATAATATAGATGAGTGGTGGAAGCCAATATGGGTGACTCAGCCTGAAGATGCTTCAAGTTTGAATCCAGTTGGTATAATTACTAAGAAAATTTTATTTTGTGATCATACACTTGCACCTACTTATCCATCCCAAATTTTTCAAAATAATACTTTTGTACCGGATTATAACAGTGGGAAGAATTATTTATTGAATAAAGTATGCCTTTATTATTCGTGGATATTTGATCCATTACAAGTTGGTTGGTATGGGGATAGATTTGGGTTGTTTGGTATTGGAGGTTCTAACTATGGTTGGATAGACTCTTATTCTGGATTTTGTGATACGACCAGCACTCCAAAAATTATAGGTTCAGTATACTACTGTGCGGATAAAGATTTAATAAAAGAGACTGCTTCTAAGAAATTGACTGATTTTTATTATACTTCTTCTGCAATACGTTCACCTGCTTATGCAAATAGTTTTCGTAGAAATCCACCTCCTCATATTCCCAAGATGGTATATATAACAAGTTACAGGTTACTTCAATCAGTAAATAGAGCAGAGAATTTTTTATCTGAATTAAAAAATTATTTAGAATCACCTGATTATGAAGAAAAGACATACAGTGCTAAATTTTCAGAAACAATAACAAAGCTATTAAATGCATTAGAAGGTGTAGAAGAAGAATAAAGTAGAATGTAGAGGAAATAAGAAGTCTTCCATTTATTACCTAATAGTACTTGTCCTTTTTAAAAAATAAATCGTTGAAAAATATTAAAGAAAAATGTTATTATTTATAGGAGGATTTAATGATTAAAAAGAGAGTTTTGATTGTGTGGGGAGGTTGGGATGGCCATGAGCCAAAGAGATGTGCAGAGATTTTTGAATCTTTTTTGAAGGAAAAAAATTATGAAGTTATAGTTTCAAATTCTCTTGATTCTTATTTAAATAAAGAATTAATGAATTCTTTGAGTTTAATTGTACCTATTTGGACAATGGGATCTATTACCGATGAGCAAGAAAAATCTTTACTTGAAACAGTGAAAAATGGTGTTGGTATTGCTGGATGGCATGGTGGGATGGCAGATTCGTTTAGAAATAATACGCAATATCAGTTTATGGTTGGTGGACAGTGGGTGGCTCACCCGGGAGGTATTGTTGATTATGAAGTAAATATTGTAAATAAAGAAGACCCTATTACCAGGGGCTTAAAAGATTTCAAAATGCACTCTGAGCAATACTATATGCATGTAGATCCTTCTAATGAAGTTTTAGCCACTACAACTTTTGACGATAAGTATATACCATGGATAAAAGGTTGTGTAATGCCTGCTGTTTGGAAGAGAATGTATGGTAAGGGTAGGGTATTTTATTCATCTATTGGACATGTTGCAAAAGATTTTGAAGTACCAGAAGCATTTGAGATAGTAAAAAGGGGAATGCTTTGGGCAAGTAAAGTAATTTAAATATAGAAAGGTAGATGAATTATGGTAAAGCAAAAAATTAAAGTAGGTGTTATTGGCTGTGGAAATATTAGTGGTATATATTTTAAGAATATGAAGAAATCTGAAATACTTGATGTTATGGCATGTGCTGATATTGTTGAATCATCTGCTATTTCAAAAGCAAAGGAATATAATATTCCAAAAGTTTGTAGTGTTAAAGAATTATTGTCTGATAAGGAGATTAAAATAGTTGTGAATCTTACTCCTCCCAATGCTCATGCAGAAGTAGCATTAGCATCTTTAGAAGCAGGAAAATCAGTTTATAATGAGAAGCCTTTAGCTGTGAGATTAGAAGATGCTCAAAAGATGATTAAACTTGCAAAGTCTAAGAAAGTTTTATTGGGTTGTGCTCCAGATACCTTTTTTGGTGGTGGTCAGCAAACTTGTCGTAAAATTATTGATGATGGAATTATAGGTGAACCTGTGGCAGCCACAGCGTTTATGCTTTGTCATGGACATGAAAGTTGGCATCCAAATCCTGAGTTTTATTATCAGATTGGTGGAGGTCCTATGTTTGATATGGGACCGTACTATATTACAGCTCTTATTAATTTAATTGGGCCCATAAGACGAGTAACAAGTTCAGCAAGGATAACTTTCCCAGAAAGGTTAATTACAAGTCTTCCTAAGAGAGGAACGATAATAAAGGTTAAAACTCCCACACATATTGCTGGAGTTTTTGATTTTGAAAATGGAGCCATTGGAACAATAATTACGAGTTTTGATGTATGGGCAACAGGGTTACCACGAATAGAGGTATATGGAACAAAAGGAAGTTTATCTGTTCCTGATCCTAATTGTTTTGGTGGACCAGTTAAGGTTAAATTACCTCAGAAAGATTGGGTTGATTTGGGTAAAGGATTAAAGTGTAAAATTTCGGAGTGGTATGATGTACCTTTAACACATGGTTATACTGATAATAGCAGAGGAATAGGTGTTGCTGATATGGCATATTCATTGTTATCAGGTAAACCCCATCGTGCAAGTGGAGAGTTGGCTTATCATGTACTTGAGATAATGCATGCATTTCTTGATGCTTCAAAGAGAGGAAAACATATTATATTAAAAAGTACATGTGAAAGGCCATCTCCCTTACCAACAAAATTTTTAGTATAATGGAAGGATGAGTAATAAGTGGCAAAAATTGATGAAATAGGAAGGAGGTGATTTAGTTGCAAAAGGTTAGAGTAGGACTCATTGGTTATAAATTTATGGGCAAAGCCCATAGTCATGCTTTCTTTGATGTGGGTAAATTTTTCCCACTTAAAGTAATTCCTGAATTAAAGGTTATTTGTGGTAGAAATCTTGATGGCGTGAAGCAAGCAGCCGAGAGATATGGATGGGAAACTTATGAAACTGATTGGAGAAGGTTAGTTAAAAGAGATGATATTGATTTAATAGACATTGTGACTCCAAACAATGTGCATAAAGAGATTGTAATAGAAGCAGCAAGGAACGGTAAACATATTCTTTGTGAGAAACCACTTGCAATGAATCTAAGAGAAGCAAAGGAAATGGTTAAAGCAGTTGAAAGAGCAAAAGTTATACATATGGTATGCTTTAATTACAGAAAAGTTCCTGCAATTGCTTTAATTAAACAAATGATAAAAGATGGAAAATTAGGTAGAATTTATCATTGGCGTGCTGTATATCTTCAGGATTGGATAGTTGACCCTAATTTTCCATTGGTTTGGAGATTGACAAAAAATGTTTGTGGTTCTGGTGTATTAGGTGATTTGTGTTCGCATATTATTGATCTATCTAGATATCTTATAGGAGAGATAGCAGAAGTTTGTGGAATGTGGGAGACATTTATAAAACAAAGGCCACTTCCATCTGAAATGTCGGGTTTATCTGCAAGGGGTTCAAAGAAAAAAGGAAAAGTAGATGTTGATGATGCTACTATATTTCTTGTAAAATTTAAGAATGGAGCAATAGGTTCTTTTGAAGCAACAAGGTTTGCAACGGGTCATAAAAATGGTGAAATCATAGAAATAAATGGTTCAAAAGGTTCAGTTATATTTAATATGGAAAGGATGAATGAACTTCAATATTATTCTAGAGAAGATGAAAAGAATCTTCAGGGATGGCGAACTATTCAAGTAACAGAATCTTTTCATCCTTATATGTCAGCATGGTGGCCTCCAGGCCATATAATTGGTTATGAACATACATTTATTCATTTAATTTATGATTTGCTTAATGCTATTGCTGAAAATAAATTACCAGAGCCAAATTTTTATGATGGATTGAAATGTCAAGAAGTAATGGAAAGGGTTGTAGAGTCGATAAAGACTAAAAAATGGGTGAAAGTTAGATAAAAAACTACAAAAAATTAATTTTAGGAGGGATAGGTTTATGAAAATAGGTATATTTACAGTTCTATTTGGTGGAAAGCCATTTGAGGAAGCTCTTGATTATATTGTAGAAAATGGGCTAGAGGCAGTTGAAATAGGATGTGGTAACTATCCAGGCAAATCGCATTGTGATCCGGATGTATTATTGAAAGATAAATCTAAGTTAAAGGAGTTTAAAAGAGCAATAGAGGATAGAGATCTTATAATAAGTGGATTAAGTTGTCATGGTAATCCGTTACATCCTAATAAAGAATTTGCTTTAAGAAATCATTTAGAACAAAGAAAGGCAATTTTACTTGCAGAAGAACTTGGAGTAGATAGGATTATTACTTTTTCTGGATGTCCTGGAGATTCTGAAAGAGCAAAATTTCCTAATTGGGTTACATGTCCATGGCCAGATGATTTTTTAAAGATACTTAAATGGCAATGGGAAGAGAAAGTTATTCCATACTGGAGTAAAGAGGTGAAGTTTGCTAAGAGTCATGGAGTAAAGATGATTTGTTTGGAGATGCATCCAGGGTTTGTTGTATATAATCCAGAGACTTTACTTAAGTTAAGAAATGCAGTTGGGCCAGTTATTGGTGCAAATTTTGACCCAAGTCATTTGTTCTGGCAGGGAATAGATCCTGTTGCTGCAATAAAGACTTTAGGTAAAGCAATTTACCATTTTCATGCAAAGGATACAAAAATTGATCAATATAATTGCAAAGTAAATGGTGTTTTAGATACTAAACATTATGGTGATATAGGAAATAGATCGTGGGTATTTAGGACAGTTGGATATGGTAATGATGCAAAAGTTTGGAAAGATATTATTAGTGCCTTAAGGACAGTTGGTTATGATTATGTTTTAAGTATAGAGCATGAAGATGGTTTAATGTCAATTGATGAAGGGTTTAAAAAGGCAGTTTCATTTTTAAAAGATGTTATAGTTAAGGAAGGTTTAAGCAAGATGTGGTGGGCTTGATTGAAATATTATGAAGTATTTCCACATACTGCAGATTTAGGTTTTAAAGTTTTTGGGAAGACTAAAGAACAACTTTTTGAAAATTCATGTAAAGCGCTTTTTGATATATTGGTAGATATAAAAAGTATTTCTGAATCACTTGAAAAGGAAGTAAATATAAAAGCGGATAATATAGAAGATTTGCTTTTTAACACACTTGATGAATTTTTGTTTATTTTTAATGTAGAGAAGATAATTTTTAAAGATTTTTTAGTTAAATTTGTTAGTGATGGTGAAGTTGATATAAAAGCAAAGGGTGAGAGATTAAGTATTAAACATCATATTAAAAGAGAAATAAAGGCAATTACTTATCATGATTTTAGAGTTTACAAAGGAAGAAATAATTGGTATGCTAATGTAGTAATAGATATTTAGGTAATAGGTTATGAGTATAATGTTAGAAAAAATAAGTGAGTGTAAATGGTTGATTCCAAAAACAGGCAATATGAATGTTAGTGGTGTTATTTATGCTAATGAGAAACTTCTAAAGAGTATTGAAAAAGATGATTCGCTTAAACAGGTGGTAAATGTAGCAACACTTCCAGGAATTGTAAAATATTCATTAGCAATGCCTGATATACATTCTGGTTATGGATTTTCTATAGGTGGCGTTGCTGCATTTGATTATAATGATGGAATTATATCGCCTGGTGGTGTAGGATATGATATAAATTGTGGTGTTCGTTTACTTAGAACTAATTTAATGTATGAAGATATTAAAGACAAAATTAAAGATTTAGTTGCAAGTCTTTTAAGTGGAATTCCCACAGGTGTTGGTTCATCAGGCGCTATCAGAAAGCTATCTAAGGATGAGTTAAAAAAAGTATGTGTGAATGGTGCGAGATGGGCAGTGGAAAATGGCTTTGGGGATGCGGATGATTTGAGAAAGATAGAAGATGGAGGGGTTTTTCCTAATGCTATTCCTGATGTAGTGAGTGAGAGGGCATTTGAAAGAGGTTTAGATCAAGTTGGAACCTTAGGTTCGGGAAATCACTTTTTAGAAGTTGATTTAGTAGAAGAAATTTTTGATGAAAAGGTGGCATTTACTTTTGGACTTAAGAGAGGAATGATAACAGTTCTTATACATACTGGTTCTAGAGGATTTGGGTATCAAATTTGTGATGACTATTTAAAAAGATTTTCTAAAGAATATAAAAATTTTGGTATAAATATTCCTGATAGACAGTTAAGTTGTGCTCCAATAAAATCTCAACTTGGTAGAGATTATTTTTCTGCTATGGCTTGTGGTGTAAATTATGCATGGGCAAATAGGCAGGTAATAACTCACTTAACCAGAAAGATATTTGGTAGAGTATTCAAAAAAGACCCTAAAAGTTTAGATATGAGTTTAGTATATGATGTTGCCCATAATATTGCTAAGATAGAGGAGCATACTGTAGATGGAAAGAAAGTTAAAGTTTGTGTTCATAGAAAGGGTGCTACAAGGGCGTTTCCAGCAGGACATAGTTTGGTTCCTGAAGTTTATCGTGATGTTGGACAACCAGTACTTATACCAGGAGATATGGGTAGAAACTCTTATGTATTAGTAGGTACAGATTTGGCTTTACAGGAAACATTTGGTAGTACTTGTCATGGAGCGGGTAGGGTTTTAAGCAGGAGCGCAGCATTGAAAGAGGCTAAAGGTAGAAGAATAGATAAAGAGTTAGAGGAAATGGGAATTGTTGTTATGTCTTCAGAAAAATCAACATTAGCAGAAGAGATGCCTTCTGCGTATAAGGATGTATCTGATGTGGTTGAAGTAGTGTCTATAGCAGGGATAAGTAAAAAAGTAGCAAAATTAAAGCCATTAGGTGTTATAAAAGGATAGATTTGGGAGGGATAAGTGGAGTTTTTATTTTTTCTAATGTTTTCCTTTGTAGCAATAGGTTCTGCTGTTTTAGTAGTTTCTTTAAAAAGTGTTATGCATTGTGCTTTGTTTTTAGCATTGTTCTTACTTAGTGTAGCAGGGATGTTTTTTACATTAGATGCAGATTTTTTAGGTGTTGTTCAAATATTACTTTATATTGGTGGTATTGTAGTTCTTATACTTTTTGCAGTGATGTTAACTGCAAGAGTTTCCAGTAAATTATTAGTTCAAACAAATGAACAAAAATTTATATCTTTAATTGTTTGTTTTATTTTATGTGTTTTTTTAGGATATTTAATAATTACTTCAAACTTTACAGGTATTGATAAACAAATTCCAAAAGATGGGATAACTAAAGATATAGGTAAACTACTTATAACAGTTTATGTTCTTCCCTTTGAAGTTGCATCTCTTGTTTTACTTATATCTTTAATTGGTGCAATGGTTTTAATTGGTAAAAAGGGAGAAGAGTAATGTTACTGTATTTTTGTTTAGTTGTTGCTTTGATAATTTTTTTAATAGGGGTTTATGGTGTTTTAACAAGAAGAAATGCTATAGGGATTTTAATGTCATTAGAGTTAATGTTTAATTCTGCTAATATTAATCTTGTTGCGTTTAATAAGTTTTTAAATTTAGAAAGCAGGATTGGAATAATATTTCCAATTTTTATAATTACTCTTGCTGCATGTGAAACTGTAATAGGATTAGCACTTATCCTATCAATCTATAGACATATAAAGACAGTTTATGTGGAAAAGATAAATTTAATGAAATGGTGATGTGATATGCAATATTCTTTTTTAATACCTCTTTTACCGTTATTAGCATTTTGCATTAATATTTTTTTCGGTAAAAAGTTAAAAGATAAGAGTGCTTATGTATCTATTTTTGGAGTAAGTATTTCATTTCTTATCTCTCTTTTTATATTTATTAAAATGCTTTTAGGTACAACTCCTATTGAATATAGAATTGGATGGATAAATGTAGGGAATTTTAATTTTGAAGTAGGAATGTTTATAGACGGTCTTACTTCTGTAATGCTAATGGTTGTAAGTATTGTTAGTTTATTAGTTCAAATTTATTCAATAGGTTATATGCATGGTGATATTAGATATTCAAGGTACTATGCATATATATCTTTATTTACATTTGCAATGTTATTACTTGTTCTTGCTAATAATTTTCTCGAGATTTTTGTGAGTTGGGAACTTGTAGGGTTATGTTCTTATTTACTGATTGGATTCTGGTTTGAAAAGAAATCTGCTTCAGATGCTGGTAAAAAAGCATTTATAACCACAAAGATTGGTGATGTTGGATTTTTAATAGGGATACTTTTATTATTTGCATATACAGGTACTTTTAATTTTATTGAGATATCAAAAGCAATTTCAGGAGGGTTAATAGCAGGTGCTACATTAACTATTATTGCTGTATTGATTTTTTGTGGTGCAGTGGGTAAATCTGCTCAGTTTCCTTTACATGTATGGCTTCCAGATGCTATGGAAGGTCCTACTCCTGTCTCTGCATTGATTCATGCTGCTACAATGGTTGCTGCAGGAGTTTATTTAGTAGGTAGAACATATTTTTTATTTGATAAATCACCTGATGCATTACTTGTTGTTGCGTATATTGGTACATTTACAGCATTTTTTTCAGCAACTATTGCATTGGTTACAAATGATATTAAAAGAGTTCTTGCTTATTCAACAGTTAGTCAACTTGGATATATGATGATGGGACTTGGAGTTGGAGGATATTCAGCTAGTTTACTCCATCTTACAACGCATGCTTTTTTTAAAGCATTGTTATTTCTTTGTGCTGGAAGTGTAATTCATAGTGTAGGAATTCAAGATATAAGAGAGATGGGTGGACTATGGAAGAAGATGAAAATTACTTCTATTACATTTCTTATTGCTGCACTTTCAATAGCAGGAATACCCCCATTAAGTGGATTTTATAGTAAAGATGAAATTTTATCTGCTGCTTTCACTGGAGGTCATATATGGATATATCTTATTGGAACTTTAACTTCCTTTTTAACTGCTTTTTATATGTTTAGGCTATTCTTCTTGGCATTTACAGGTGAAACCCGTTCAAAATTACACTCACATGAGTCTCCTTTTAATATGACAATACCACTAATAGTTTTAGCAGTTCTTACAATATTTAGCGGATTTTTATTAACCAGGGAGCATGTCTTTTTAAAATTAGTTAATTTTCCTGGAAAAGAATTTATAGGAGAAGAATCTTCGCATTTTGTAATGTTTACTTCAGTATTTGTAGGAATATTAGGGATCTCTCTTGCTTTCTTTATTTATTATAAAAAGTTAATACCAGTAGAAAAAATAGTAAATAGTATCCCATCTTTGTATAAAATTCTCATTAATAAATATTATGTAGATGAGATTTACGATAAAATTATAATTAAGCCTGTTATAAAGTTAGCAGGTGTTTTTGCTAAATTTGATTTAAAAGTTATTGATGGAGCAGTAAATGGTTCTGGCTTTATGACTCTTTTAATAAGCAAACTTCAAGATTTATTTGATAGGATAGTTGTAGATGGTGCTGTAAATGGTGTTGGATGGATAACTACTAAGACTGGTAATGTATTAAAACTTATTCAAACAGGATTTATACAGAATTATATGTTGATTGTTATTGCTGGATTAGTAATTCTTTTTATATTAAAGATTTTATTTTAGGAGGTATTATGCCAATTTTAACATTAATGACATTTTTACCATTAGTTGGAGCAGTAATCGTTTTATGTTTACCGAAGGATAAAGTTAAATGGATACAATGGACATCTGCTATATTTTCTTTTTTAGTATTAGTTTTAGGCTTTTTTATATTTTTTAGTTTTAACAGAAATAGTTCTGATTTGCAATTTGTAGAACAATATAAATGGATACCTTCTTTAAACATTACTTATTTTATGGGAATAGATGGCTTAAGTGTAGCAATGTTAATTCTTACACCCTTACTTTCTTTTTTATCTGTAATATTTTCTTTTAATATAAAAGAAAGAATTAAAGAGTACTTTTTCTTTTTCTTATTGCTTGAAACAGGGATGATAGGAGTTTTTGTATCATTAGATTTATTTTTGTTTTATATCTTTTGGGAAGTTATGCTTGTTCCAATGTATTTTTTAATAGGAATCTGGGGTGGACCTCGTAAAGAATATGCAGCTATAAAATTCTTTTTATATACTTTATTTGGAAGTGTAATTATGTTATTAGCGATTTTAGGCCTTTATTTTGCAAGCGAACCACATACATTTAATATGATTGAACTATCTAAAAGCCAGCCTTTTACTTTAATTTTTCAACATATTGTTTATGTTGCATTATTCATAGGATTTGCAATTAAAGTACCTGTATTTCCATTCCATACATGGTTACCTGATGCTCATGTTGAAGCACCTACTGCAGTTAGTGTTATATTAGCAGGTGTTTTACTTAAAATGGGTACATATGGAATGTTAAGAGTTAGTTATACAATACTACCTTTTTCTGCGAAATATTTTGCATATCCACTAGCAGTATTAGCAATGATAAATATTGTATATGGAGCATTGGTGGCAATGGCTCAAAAAGATTTAAAGAAGATGATAGCATATTCAAGTATTAATCATATGGGTTATGTTTTACTTGGAATGGCTGCAATGAATTCTGTTGGTTTAAATGGTGCGATATTTCAAATGTTTAATCATGGAGTAATAACAGGTTCTTTATTTTTGCTTGTTGGTGTGATTTATGATAGAGCACATTTAAGAGATATTGATGCTTTTGGAGGATTGGGAGTTAAACTGCCAGTTTATACTGGTATTATGACTACTTCATGTCTTGCTTCGCTTGGACTTCCTGGTTTAGCTGGATTTGTGAGTGAGTTTATGTGTTTATCGGGAGGATTTACTATATTTAAACTTATAACAATAATTTCAATTTCAGGAGTAGTTATTACTGCAGCATATTTTTTGATTATGATTCAGAAAATATTTTTAGGACCATTGAATGAAAGATGGAAAGATTTACCAGATATGGATAAAAGAGAGATACTTTCAATCGCTCCTTTAACTTTTATAATGATTTTATTAGGTATAGTTCCTTCTTTAATAATTAATTTATCTAATGCTACTGTAATAAAACTTATTAATTTATTGGGGTTTAAGATATGATAAAAGATTTTTTATTTTTATCTCCAGAAATATTTGTTTTCTGCGTTGGTATATTCGTTCTAATAGCAGATTTAGTAGTCCCTATAAATATTAAAAGAAAATTACTTGATGTAGGATTATTTGGATTGTTGTTAGGTTTATTAGTAGTAATTATGTACTTTGGAACTACAAAATGGTTATTTGGTAATTCAATCGTAATGGATCCATTTTCAACTTATTTTAAAATTATAATTATAGTTTGTTCAATATTTGTTTTACTTCTTTCTAAAGATTTTAAAATTTTACCTGATTCTAAAATAGGAGAATATTCAATATTGGTGGTTTTTGCAACTTTAGGTATGATGTTTATGGTTTCTTCTAATGAACTTCTTATGATTTATTTAAGTATAGAATTTGTTAGTATAACTTTTTACATACTTGTTGGTTTTTTAAGATCTGATTTAAAGTCAAGAGAAGGTTCGTTAAAATACTTTTTACTTGGGGCGTTTTCATCTGCTATCTTTATTTATGGTGCATCTCTTTTAATAGGTATAACACATTCAAGTAATCTTTTTGCTATTGCCAACTGGGTTAAAGATAATGGAGTGAGTCTTTTATTTTTAGTTTCATTACTATTGATGTTGGTTGGATTTGGTTTTAAAATTGCTATGGTTCCATTTCATATGTGGGCACCTGATGCTTATGAAGGTGCACCTACTCCTATAACTGCATTTTTATCAGTAGCGTCAAAAGCAGCAGGCTTGGCAATTTTAATTCGTACATTTATGGTTATTTTAGGTGGATATGAGAAGATTAATTTAATATTAGCAGTTCTTTCAGCAGTAACAATGACTGTTGGAAATTTAATAGCAATTTCTCAGAATAATGTGAAAAGGCTTCTTGCATATTCTGGTATAGCACATATTGGATATATTTTAATAGGATTTGTTACTTTTAGTTTATTAGGTATTCAATCGGTTCTCATTTATACTTTAGCGTATTTGTTTATGAATATAGGCGCATTTTCTATAGTTATTGCTATCTATAATAAAATAGGTAGTGATGATATAAGGGACTATAGAGGGTTATCTTTAAAGAATCCAATACTTTCTTTAGTATTTGTGTTGTTTTTACTTTCATTAGCCGGTATTCCACCTACAGCAGGATTTTTAGGTAAATTTTTTGTTTTTGCTTCTGCAATTGAAGGGGGCTTTATTTGGCTTGCTATAATTGGTATTTTAAATAGTGTGATTGCATTATATTATTATTTTAGAATTGTATATCAGATTTATTTTGTTAAACCAAAAGATGAAATTGATATAAAGATGTCTTTAAGTTTAATAATACCAGTAGGAATAAGCGCTATCATGGTTTTAGTTATATGTCTATTCCCAGAGTTTTTTATAAACCTTGCTAAAGAATCAGCGAGATATTTTAGTGGAGTGTTTTAATAGATAAAAATTTAAAAATGAAAAGTGAAAAAATTAAGATTTAATCATACTTTATCCTTAGCCCTTAGTATTATTGTTTTGCTTGCAGTATCTGTTTTTGCTGAAGAACAACCCCAGATAGATTTTCAAAATAATTTGAAAGATATACAGGAAAAAATTGATAGTTTAAGTAAGAGTAACGAAGAAATTTTAAAATTTATAAAAAATATGGAAAATAGTTTTAAACTCTACGATGATAAATTTAGTTTAATTGAAAAAGAGATTATAGACATAAAAGAAAAATTTAACAATATTAATCAGGAAATTTTTAAACTAGATGCTAATAATAAATTAGCTTTAGATAAATTAGAGGATTTTAGACTAAAGTTTGATATGATAAATGATGATATAAAGATAAAGGCAGATGATATTAAAAGCATTAGAGAGTCTATTTCTGTTTTAAAGAGGAATTTAGAAACAAATATAGAAAATACTGTGGAGTGTAAGAAATCTCTCATGGAATTATCATCACAAAAGAGCAATAGGGAACAAACTATAGTTGAAGATGTATTAAAATGGGAGTACTGGGGAGTTGTTGCGAGTGGTATTGCTGTAATAGCATTAATACTTGCAATAACTAAGTAAGTCTTTTAGTAATTTAAAGATAAGGATAGAAGAGGATTAAGATGCTAAGTATGACTGGGTTTGGAAGTGGGAGCTTTAGCTTAAAAGGTATTAAGTATACAGTAGAGATAAAATCTGTAAATCATAAGTATTTTGATGTTTGTTTTAAAATGCCTGAATCATTAATTCGTTATCAAGAGAAGATAAAAAAAATAATTAAAAATAAGGTAATGAGAGGGTATCTTGATGTAGCAGTTTTTATAGAGTATAATCTATCTAATAAAGAGATTCTTATTGATAATAAACTTGCAAGGGCTTATTTGAAATCTTTAAAGAATTTACAGCAGGATTTAAAACTAAAAGGAGATATTACGCTTAACCTCCTTTTAGGATTTCCTGAAATTATTAAAATTAAAAGTTTAAGTAAAGTAAGCTGGTTAGGTTTAAAAAATGCTTTATTACGGGCAATTGAAAATCTTTTAAATATGAAAGAAAAGGAAGGCAATAGAATAGAAAGAGATATTGATGGAAGAGTTAGGAAATTAAAAGATATAATAGATGATATTATAAAGATTAATACAAAATCTATTCCTGAAAATAAAAAAAGATTGGAAGAAAAGATTAAAGAAAGATTTAAAGATGTAAATATGAATGAGGATAGGTTATATACAGAAATCTCATTAATGATAGAAAAGAGTGATATTACAGAAGAAATATTAAGGTTAAACTCTCATTTAAGTGAGTTTTGTAATATAATGAGAAATAAAATAGTAGGAAGAAAATTAGATTTTTTAATACAGGAGATTATGAGGGAAATAAATACATTAGGAGCAAAGTGTAATAATATAAACATTTCTCATAAGGTTGTGAATTTTAAAGAAGAGTTAGAAAAGATTAGAGAGCAAGTTCAAAATGTTGAATGAGAAAATATTTAAAGAAATAATTAATAAATATAAAAAAGAAAGAGGATTAATAGTAGTAATTTCTGCTCCTACTGCAGTTGGTAAGACAACAGTTTGTGAAGAACTAATGAAGAAAGATAAGAATATTTTAAGGTCAATTTCTTTTACTACAAGACAACCAAGAGATAAAGAGATAAACAAGAAGGATTATTATTTTGTTTCGAAAGCCGAATTTTTAAGATTAAAAACTAAAAATTTTTTTCTTGAAAGCAAGAAAGTTCATAATAATTATTACGGAACACCTAAAAAGTTTGTTATAGATAATATTAAAAAGAATAAAGTTGTGGTCCTAACGATAGATGTAAAAGGAGGCCTTGAGGTAAAGAGGAAATTTAAGAACACTGTTTTAATATTTTTATTGCCGCCTTCGCTAAATGCTATGTTAAAGCGGATGTATAAAAGAGGAACAGAAAGTTTAAAAGAAGCAAAAATTAGATTAAGAACAGCGAATGAAGAATTAAAGAAGATACCAAAATATGACTATTTAGTAATTAATGATAAACTTGAAAATGCTGTAGATGAAATAAAGGCAATAATTATAGCAGAAAAAAATAAAATAAAGTAAAGAAGTAGAAAAATAAAAAAGGAGGGGCGATGACAACAACTTTTTCTCTTGAAAAATTACTTGATAATGTGACCAATAAGTATAAACTTACAGTAGTTGCAGCAAGAAGAGCGAGACGATTAATGGAAAAAGTTGATTTAAATATTAATTCGAGTTTTAAGAAAGCTACAAGTATTGGATTAGAAGAAGTTTTGTTAGGAAAAGTAAAATATGATGAACCAAAAAAGAAATCCAAATGAAGAAATAATGACTATAATTAGGGCATTAAAGGTTCATATTAATAGCAATAAAGAAGAATTTGTTTATTTTAATGAAACAAAAAAATTAGATAAAAAAGCACAGTTAGAGAATTTTTTTGAACAGATAAAGGATTGTACATTATGTGATTTGTATAAAACAAGAACAAATTTTGTTTTTGGTGAAGGGAATCCTGATGCAAAAGTTGTTTTTGTAGGTGAAGCTCCAGGTGAAGAAGAAGATAAACAAGGTAGACCATTTGTTGGGAAAGCAGGTCAGTTACTTACTAAAATAATAGAATCTATAAATTTTAAAAGAGAAGAAGTATTTATATTAAATGTTTTAAAATGTAGACCTCCAAATAATAGGCCACCTGAGGTATACGAGATTGAAAAATGCAAGCCTTATCTTGAAAAACAACTGGATATAATTAATCCTGTTATTATTTGTACGTTAGGGAATCCAGCAACTCAGACTTTACTTAATACAAAAGAGGGAATAAGTAAAGTAAGAGGGAATATATTTTTATGGAAGGGAATAGAAGTTATTCCAACATATCATCCTTCAGCATGTTTAAGATTTCCAGATTATAAAAAAGATGTATGGAAAGATGTAAAATTACTTAGGAAAGAGTATGACAGATTATGTAGAAATAGCAGTTAATACACCTTCTTTTAAGACCTTTCATTATTTAATACCATCTGATTTAAAAAGTAAATTAAGATTGTATCAAAGGGTGGTTGTTCCATTTAAGAAAAAGAGACAAGTTGGATATATAATTGATTTTCCTAAAACTTCACAGATAAAGAATTTAAAATATATTGAATCTGAATATGATTCATTTCCAATAATCACTAAAGATTTGTTTAATCTTGCTTTATGGATTTCAGATGAATACTGTGCTTCTTTAGGAATTACATTACATACAATGTTTCCACCTAAAATTAAAATAAACTCATTAGAATATAGTAAGTTGGAATCCATTAGAAAGGAAGTAAATTGTGAAACATTCAAGAAGAGCCCATCAGAAATTTATACAGTTGAAGGTGAAAAAGAAAAAAGGCTAAATATTTATTTACAGAATATTGAAAAGTATATAAACAGCAATAAAAGTGTTTTATTTGTTGTGCCAGAAGTGTCATCCATGGAATTTTTTGAAAAAATTATTAAAGATAGATTTAATAATATAGAACAAATTAAATTTCATGGTAAGTTGAATTCTAAAAATAGGTCTTTGGTTCTTTCAAAAATTCTATCTAATGATGTAAAGATTGTTATTGGTACTAGACAAAGTATATTTTTACCTATATTTGGTTTAGGCCTTATTATTGTTGAGGAGGAAAATTCTCCATCGTATGTTAGTATTGAAACTCCGAAATTTAATGTAAGACGAGTTGTAATAAAGAGAGCAGAGATAGAAGGATTAAATATAATTTTAGGTTCTTATTCTTTATCATTAGAATCAAGATTTAAATATAAGCCTTTATTTTCTGAGGTTGCATCTACGAAAGATATTAAAATTGTATCTTATTATAATAAAAATAAAATAATATCTCCTCAAATTGATAAAATTGTAAGAGAAAATTTAAATAATCGCAAAAAAGTGGTTTTTATAACTACAAGGAAAGGGTATTCAACATCAGTTTATTGTGAAGATTGTGGCTATGTATTTAAATGTGAAAAATGTGGAATATCTCTTGTTTTTCATAAGGAGGATAATAGTTTAAGATGTAGATATTGTAGTAAGTCTATAGATATTAAGGACAAGTGCCCTAACTGTAATGGTGTATTTATTGCTAGTTCAGGTTTTGGTGTTGAGAAAGTTGAATTAGAAATAAAGCAAAATTTTAATAAATATACAATAGAGAGAGTAGATACTGAAGTAGTAACAAAAGGTTCTATAAGAAAAGATAAGTTAAATAAGTTTATAGAAGATAAGATAAATATCATAGTAGGAACACAGTTAGCTATTGATTATTTAAGGTATTTAAAAGGAGGAGTAGTTGTAATACTGGGTTTTGATTATTTATTAAATATTCCTTCTTTTAATTCATCTGAGTTAGCTATAAATTTTTTATTAAGTGTAATTGATAGAGTTGACTCAAATATAAAAGTGATACTACAAGTGCGAAATGAGAAAAGTTTTTTAATAGATTGCCTCTTGAAAGATAATTTGAAAGAGTTATGGGAAAGGGAGTTAAAATTAAGTAAAGAATTAAGATACCCTCCTTATTATAGTGTAAGCTTAGTAACTGTAAGAAATAAAGATGAGAAAAAAGCAAAAGGTTTGGTAAGTTTGTTAAAAGATATAATAAAAGAAAAATTGAAAGATGGTTCGAGTGATATATTAGGTCCAACATTTGTTAATAGAGTTAAAGGATACTATAGGTACCAATTGCTTTTAAAGAGCGAGAATAATCTTGGAGTTTTATTAAGAAAGAGTGTTATTGAATTTGAGAAACAGACAAAAATAAGTAAAAAGTATATTGATATTGAAATTTTATAGTAGATGGGAGGTGGTTAGAATGATAGAAAATATTTATTGGCTAGGACATGCTTCTTTTAAGATTGTTGAAAAGGGTAAAGTTATTTATATAGACCCTTGGAAAATAAAAAAACCTGAGGAAGCAGATATTATTCTTGTTACACATAGCCATTATGACCATTTTTCTCCAGAAGATATAAAAGTTTTACAAGGAGACAGAACAATTATTGTATCTACAAGAAATGTGATAAAACAATGTTCTGGTAATAAAAAAGAATTATTACCAGGGCAGAAAATTAATATAGAAGATGTGGGGATAGAGGGGGTAGCTTCTTATAATATCAATAAGAAATTTCATCCGAAGGAAGATAATAACTTAGGATTTATAATTACTATAGATAAAATTAAAATTTACCATGCAGGTGATACTGATTTTATTCCTGAAATGAAAGAGTTAAAAGTAGACATTGCACTACTACCTGTATCTGGAACTTACGTGATGAATCCTTCTGAAGCAGTTGATGCTGGTAAAACTATGAAACCTAAAATAGTAATTCCTATGCATTATGGAAGTATTGTAGGAAGTATTAAAGATGCTGAAGATTTTAAAAAAGGTTTAGAAGGAATAGTTAAAGTAGTAATAAAAGACGTAGAAGAATGAATATTATGTTACTTTGAATTTCTCAACCATGAATATTATTGCATCTTTGTTAGATATATTTTTTATTGAATGATTCACATCTGCATTGTATCTAATTACATCTCCTTCTTTTAATAGTGATGTTTTTTCACCAGCTTTTACTTCAACACTTCCACTGAATATATATAGGATTTCTTCAGTTCCCGGATAATGTTTTGTTGAGTTTAAAGTACCACCTTTTTTAAGTTCTAAAACATAAATTTCAAGGTCTTTCATATCAAGAGTTGATATAATATTAAATTTACATTCTTTTGTATCATTAAAAATTACTGGTAGATTCTCGGATCTTGTAACTTCGAATTTTTTCCCACCTTCTTTTTCCCTCCCGAGTAATTCTTCTAAAGGAACATTTAGTCCATGTGCAATTTTCCATAATGTTGCTAATGTAGGATTTGTATTTTCTTGTTCAACCTGTGAGAGCATTGCTTTTGAAACACCTGATTTTTTTGCCAGAACGTCAAGGCTCATCTTCTTTTCTTTTCTGATTTTTAATATATTTTTACCAAGTTTTGGTGGTGATGGAACTTTTGATACTGACATATTATAACCCTCCATATTTTTAAAAATTTAAGATTATTTTTCCACAACTTCCAGTATTCATTAAATCAAAACCTTTTTCAAATTCTGTATAGTTTATTTCCATTGTTATAATAGGCTCTATAAGTTTATAATTTTTTTCAAGGAATCCCTGACATCTATACCATGTATCGTAAAGCCGTCTTCCACTAACACCATTTATTGTTATTCCTTTGAATATTACATCTTTTGCCCAATTTATTGTAAAATCTGTAGATGGGATTCCAAGCATTACAAATGTTCCCCCATTTCTAATAATATCAAAACCGAATTTAATACCATTTGGGTTACCTGACATTTCTAATATTACTTCTGGACCCAATCCATCAGTTAGATCCATAATAGATTCTCTTAAATTTTTTGTTTGTGGTTTAAATACTTTATCTGCTCCTAATTTTTTTGCTAATTTACATTTAAATTGATTTGGTTCAACGACAATAACGAAGTTTGCACCTGCTGATTTAGAAAGAGGGATAGCAAAAAGTCCAATCGCTCCTGCACCAATAATAAGTACTGATTTACCAGAAACATTACCACTCATTATAGTATGCATAGCATTTCCTAAAGGGTCAAATATTGCTGCATACTTATCAGGTATTCCTTTTGTTACAGGCCATAAATTTTCTGCAGGCATTTTAAGGTATTCTGCGAAACAACCATTTATATCTACTCCAATAATTTGGGTTTTTTCACAGATATGAGCTTGACCTGTTCTACAGAACCTACAATGACCACAAACAATATGACCTTCAGCAGAAACCCTATCACCTGGTTTTATAAACTTTACACCTTTTCCAATCTCAACAACTTCACCAACGAATTCATGACCTACTATTATAGGTAGTTTTAATCGTGATTTTGCCCATTCATCATAATTATAGATATGCAAATCTGTTCCACATATTCCTGCTTTCTTTATTTTTATTAGTGTTTCGTTATATCCAATTTTAGGGACTTCATAGTCTAATATTTCAAGGCCTTTTTCAGGCTTTATTTTGGCAATACATTTCATTTTCATTGACGTTACTCCTTTTGTTTAGTATAATATACACATGTTTAATATATTAAACAAAATGACTTTTGTCAAGTGAAAAATTAAAAATTTTTTAAAATGAAGGAGGTATGTATGAATAGTAATTTTTTAGAAACAATAAGTTTGAAATTAAATGAGATGAAAGAGAAAGGAACATTTAAAATCTTTAGGATAATAGATAGCCCAATGGATAGAGAAGTAATTATAGATAAGAGAAAAACACTAGTCTTATCTTCTAATAACTATTTAGGATTGGCAAATAATCCATTGGTTATTAAAGCAGGTATAGATGCATTAAAAAAATATGGAGCAGGAACAGCGTCTGTGAGATTTATTTGTGGAACATTTACTATTCATAAAAAGTTAGAAGAAAAGATTGCAGAATTTTTTGGATTTGAATCCTCTTTAACCTATGTTTCATGTTGGGCAGCAAATACAGGGCTTATTCCTGCTATTTGTTCCCCTCAAGATGTGATTATTTCCGATGAACTTAATCATGCTAGTTTGATAGATGGAATTAGAATTTGTAAAAATGTTGAAAAAAGAATTTACAAACATTCTGATATGGAAATGCTTGAGACAATTTTGAAAGAGTCATCCAAATTTAATCAGAGGTTTATAGTTACAGATGGCGTTTTTAGTATGGAAGGTGATATAGCAAAGCTTGATGTGATTTGTGACCTTGCGGAAAAATATAACGCTGTCGTTATTGTTGATGATTCACATGGGACTGGTGTATTAGGGAAAAGAGGAAAAGGTATTATTGAGCATTTTGGATTAAAAGGGAAAGTAGATATATTAACAAGTACGCTTGGTAAAGCACTTGGTGGTGCTGCAGGTGGTTTTGTTGCAGGAAGTAAATTACTGATTGACTATTTAAATCAAGTTTCAAGGCCTCAGATTTTTTCAAATGCTTTACCTCTTACTGTTGCAGGAAGTTCACTAAAGGCAATAGAGATTTTAGAGAAGAATCCTTCACTTGTTAAAAAACTTATGTCAAATGTGAAATACTTTAGAAACAAATTGAATAAGATAGGGCTTAATCCTCTTAAAGGAGAATCAGCAATTATTCCTTTAATAGTGGGTGATACAAAAAAGGCTATAGAATTAAGTAATGAATTATTTAAATATGGCATTTTTGTTACAGGATTTGGTTATCCTGTTGTCCCAGAGGGTAGTGCCCGTATAAGATTTCAAATGTCAGCATGTTTAACAAAAAAAGATTTAGATTTTGTTATTGATACTTTATCTATCTTAAAGAAAAAAGGTAAGATTTAATAATAAAAATTTTAATATTTACAAAAGTTCTTGATTTTTAATGTATCTGGTGATAAATTAAAGTAGTATATTAAAAAATGCTTAACTGAATACTTATAGTAAATGTAACAAAAGATGGAAAAATATGAAAACTTTCTATTTTTCTGTAATTTTTTTAATATTTTTTTTATCATTAAGTGTATCTGCAAAAACCGCTGATGAGGCTATTGAAGACGGATTAAAATGGTTACGGTCTAACCAGAAAGAAGATGGTTCATTTTCTTCTTATCCTTCTATAACTGCTCTTGTTTGTAGTGCCTTTTTAAAAGCAAACTATAATGAAAATGATGAAACTGTAAGAAAAGGGATAAATTTTATTCTTAAATGTGTTAAACCAGATGGTTCAATTTATCTAAACGATATGCCTGCTTATAATACTTCAATATGTCTTGTTACTTTAGTAGAAACAAAGAATCCAAAATATGAAAGTATTATAAAAAATGCAAGAAAATGGTTAGAAAGTATTCAAGTAGGGGCTAAAGGTGAAGTTGAATCAGTTGATAAATTTTATGGTGGTATTGGTTATGATAGTCATATGAAACCAGATCTTTCAAATTTACAACATGCACTTGAGGCATTGAAACTAACAGAGATTTATTCATCTAAAGATAATGTTATAGATACAGGGCCATTTTTACACCATGAACATAAAGATGATGTTTTTGATAGAGCAATAATTTTTTTACAGAGATGTCAGAATTTAAAAATTAGCAATGATCAGAGTTGGGCAGGAAATGATGGTGGATTTATTTACTCATCAGATGGTGAGAGTAAAGCAGGGGGGACGCAGTCTTATGGTAGTATGACCTATGCAGGATTAAAGAGTTTTATTTATTGTAGGGTTGGGAGAGATGATCCACGTGTAGTTGCTGCATATAACTGGATAAGAAATTATTATACTTTAGATGAAAATCCATTTATGGGTAAACAGGGACTTTATTATTATTATCATACTTTTAGTAAAGCATTATCAGTATATGGTGAAAAAATAATTAAAGATTTCAAAGGTATTGAACATAATTGGGCAAAAGAGCTTATTGAAAAACTTGTAAGTTTGCAGAATAAAGAAGGTTATTGGGTTAATGATATACCTAGATGGTGGGAAGATAATAAAGAGTTAGTTACAGCGTATAGTATTCTTGCTCTTCAGAATGCTAACAATTTTTTAAACAAATAAGTAATATAATAAAAGTGTATGTTAAAGATAGAAAAAATGCAATGGCTAAAAAGAATAGGATGCTTTCCCATTTTTTTAATGGTATACCTTCCTGTTAATAGTACTCTTGAACTTTTAGTTTCACAAGCAAAAGAAAAATTGAAAGAAGGCGAAATAGAATCTGCTGTCCAAATTTATCAAAAGGTAATAAATGAATATTCGAATTCTGTAATAAAATTAGATGATAATTTATATATTGGGGCAAGACAATTTTGTCATAATGAGATAAAAGAAGGTGGTATAGGAGTTTTAAAAGTTTATCGTGCTTGCTATGATCCTATTGTTGAGGAGAAGTATAATAATGCCTTAAAGAGCAATGATGAAAAAAGTTATAAAGAGATTCTAGATGGTTACTTTAATAGTTCTTATGCAGATAAAGCAAAGTATGCTTTAGGTAACATTTATTTTAGCAAAGGTAGTTTTAATGAGGCATTAGCATGGTATGATAAAGTTGAAGATAGATTTCCAGTTTTATTCTTAAAAATGGCAATTTGCTATGAAAAACTTGGTAACTTTCAGGAGGAAATCAAAATATTAATAATTTTAAATGAGAATTATGGAAAAGAAAGTATAATTTTAGGTGGCAAAGAAATAAGAGTTAAAGAAATTGTAGAAGAAAAAATTAAGTGTATTAAAAAGTCATTTGAAAAAACTAGTTACTGTCCACTTGCATTAAAATGGGACATTTCTTTAACAAATGATAATCGACGTGAATTAAGTAGTCCTGTTATAGTAAATAATAAACTATATCTTGCCACTAGCAATAGAATTTATTCGATAGATAACGATAATGGTAGAATTATTTGGAGTAAGGAGATTACTCCTTATCTTAACAAAGAAAATTTAGGATATCTTTTATCAGGTATAACCCTTTTGGGTAGTCAAAATTTATTAATATGTAAATTTCCATTAAATCCATCGGATTTATATGCTTTTGATTTAATAGATGGAAAAGAGATATGGAAATTACAAGAGAGTAGAGGTATTTATTTTAATCCACCCGACAGTTTTAACAATGTTTTATTTAATGGTATTATTTTAAAACAAGGTTTAATGGATAGTTTTTATATAGCGAGTATTGATAAGTTTACAACAGATACTATCTGGCAAACCTACCTTGGGAGTGGATATTTAAAGGATTACAGATTTTCTGATGGTACATTTATTATTCATGATGAAGAAAATTTATATATTGAAACAGGTTTTTTTTCATTATGTGCAGTTGATAAGGATTTGGGGTCTATTAAGTGGATATTTCAATACATGCCTGACAATGAAGATATATATGAGAATGGTTTTCCATACCGAAATATAATAATGGATAGTAAGAATATTTATTTCTCTCCAGTACATTCCCAAAGAATTTTTGCAATCCACAAGTATTCTGGCAGAATTCTGTGGGAATTAAAGAAAGGGACAAACGAGTATATCGCAGGTATATATAATGATTTTTTTTATACTGTTGATGAAAAAAATATTTATCAAATAGATAAGAATGGTAAAAGAAGTATTTTATTTCAGATACCAGTTAATGAAAAGGTAAGTAAAGTTACACTTTATGAAAATTTACTTTTTTTTACAATAGATAAAAGCCTGATAATTTTAGATGCTTCCACTGGCAAGGAAAAAGAAAGAAGTTATATTGGTAAGGATGCTGATTGTCTTTTTGTACAGAATGGTAATATTTACTTTTACAGTGGTTCAAATTTTTACAGTTATACAAATAAAGAAGATTTAATTAAAAAGACTAATTCCAATCTTGATAAAAATCCTTTAGATATAGATGCTAATATAGTTATGTCAAATATTTTAAGAAGTGAGGGTAAAATTGAAGAATCTATAAATCTATGCGAAGGTATTTTAGAGAAAGTTACCTCGGAGAAAGATAAAGAAAAGATAATAGAACAAATTTTAAAAGTTAGTTATGAATATGTAAATTCTCTTTATTCTAATAAAAATTATTACTCTGCTATAAATTATTGTGAAAAAGCCTTGAGTTTTAACAGAAGTTTTAAAGAAATGCAGTTTTTGTGGATATTATTGAATTGTTATGAAAAAACCGGAAATATAGAAAAATTAGAGAAGTTATACACTAGACTTTATAACGACTTTAAGGGGAAATTATTGAATACTGAGGAAAATATCTTTATTGATGCATCATATCTTGCAGAAGTTAAACTTAAGAAGATCCCAGAAATTTTTTATGAAGGATGTCCTGAAATAAGTTTACTCCCACCATTAAAACAAATATGGAAGGCAAAATTTGTGATAAATAATGGTTATTTACCAGTTATAGTTAATGATAAAATTTTTATTATAAGTAATAACAGGATAACAATATTAAATATTAATGATGGTAAATTTTTAGTAAAAGATAAAGAAATTCCTAATAAAACTTTGTTATTAGCATACTACATTAATAATTATGGTCCTCCACCGAGAAGTTTTACATGTGATGAAAATAGGATATTTATTTTTTCTTTAGATTCAATAATTACATGTTTTGATATAAGAACATTTTCTGTATTATGGAAATATAAATTGGAAACTACTAAAACTTTATCTTCTTGCTCAATATTCTCTGGAAGTAACCTGCTTTATGTTTACATACCAGATGAAGGGATAATCGCTATTGCAAAAGAGGATGGTAAAGTTAAATGGAAGATTAAAGGAAATTTTACAATGCCCTATATAGAGAAAGATTTTATATGTGTAGTTTCAAAGGATAATATGAAAATAATTTTTATGAATGGATTATTATGTGAGAAAAAATGGGAATATAACCTTGATATTAATAAGGAAGATGTTAATTTAACGATTTATGATAAAGTGATTTATGGATTGTCACATAGTGGAACATTGTTTGCAGTTGATTTAAAAGAAGGGAATTTACTCTACAAAAAATCAAATAGTAATTGGTCAGATTCTATATCTTTAAGTGTCTCATCAGTTGGAATATTTTTTTCAACAAATAATTATTTTATATATGGGATAGATAGACTTAATGGTAATCTCTTGTGGTCAAGTAAACTTGAATTAAAGGGTAGTATTCCAGTTTTAATTGCTTTAGGTGAATTTGTATATGCATTTTTTAATAATAAATTGAATATTTTAGATGCGAAGAGTGGAAAGGTATTTTGGAGTGAGGGTGTATATATGGAAGATAATGAAAAAGGGATAAGAGGTAATCTTAAATTACCAATATTTTTGTTTGATAAAGATATGTTATTTATTGTAAAATCATATGGAGTATCCGCGTGGAAATGTAGTAAATAATTTTAATAAAGGAAGGTGAGAAATATGGAAGAAGTTAGTAAAGATGATTTGCAGGCTGTTGAGGAGTTGAAGAATAATTATAAAAAGATTAAAAAAGAATTAGCAAAGGTTATTGTGGGGCAGGATGCTGTTATAGATGAACTTTTAATATCCATCTTTGCAAGAGGACATTGTTTGCTTGAAGGAGTACCAGGCCTTGCTAAAACACTCTTAATAAGTACCCTCGCACAAACACTTTCTTTAAAATTTAAAAGAATTCAGTTTACACCTGATTTAATGCCTTCTGATATAACAGGTACTGAAGTTATTCAAGAGGATAAAGTAACAAAAGAAAGGGAGTTTAAGTTTCTGCAGGGTCCAATATTTGCAAATGTAATACTTGCTGATGAGATTAATAGGGCTCCACCAAAAACTCAGGCTGCATTACTTGAAGCAATGCAGGAACATATGGTTACAGCAGGTGGTAAGACTTACAAGTTAGATGAGCCATTTTTTGTCTTGGCTACCCAGAATCCAATTGAACAGGAAGGAACATATCCACTGCCAGAAGCACAACTTGATAGATTTATGTTTAAAATTTATGTTGGCTATCCAAAAGAGGAAGAAGAATTAACTATAATGAGAACAACCACATCAGCATATAAGCCGTCTTTAGAAGTAGTAATGGATGGAGCCAAGATATTACAACTTCAAGATATTGTAAGGAGAGTTCCTATTGCTGACCATGTGATAAAATATGCTTATCAGATTACTAAATATACAAGACCAATATCAGAGAATGTCCCTAATTTTATTAAAGAGTATGTGAGTTGGGGTGCAGGACCACGTGCTTCACAGTATTTAATTTTAGGCGGAAAAGCAAGAGCAATTTTAAATGGACAATATTATGTCTCATGTGATGATATAGAGTCAGTTGCACATCCAGTATTAAGACATAGAATAGTAGTAAACTTCGCTGCAGAAGCTGAGGGAATAAATACTGATGAGATAATAAATAGAATATTAAAGGTAGTTTCAAAAACTACGAAGTAAATATTATGAAATATTTTGAACCAAAAATATTAAGTAGAGTTGCTGCTTTAGAACTAAAAGCAAGACAGGTAGTTGAGGGAATAATTACAGGACTTCATAAAAGTCCTTATCATGGTATAAGTATTGAATTTGCTGGTCATCGGGAGTATGTTCCTGGTGATGAAATAAAGCATGTTGATTGGCGAGTATACGGAAGGTCTGATAGATTTTTCATAAAGCAGTATGAAGAAGAGACAAATATGAGATGTTACATACTCCTTGATGTAAGTGAATCAATGCTTTACAAATCAAAGAATGTCACAAAACTTGAATATGCAAGTTACCTTACTGCATCAATTGCTTTTCTTTTACTTCAACAAAGGGATTCTGTAGGTTTAGTTACTTTTGATAATAAAATTAACTCCTACATTCCTCCAAGGAATAATCCAAGACACTTTAAATTAATCCTTCAACGACTTGAGGAGGTTAAATCGGGGGCAAAAACTAATATTGATGTTGTTTTTAATGATCTTGCAGAAAGGATTAAAAAGAGAGGACTTGTAATAGTTATTTCAGATTTATTTTATGAAGTGCCAAAGATTTTACTTAGTTTGCAGCACTTTAGACATAAGAAACATGAAGTAATTGTATTTCATATTCTTGACCGTTATGAGTTGACTTTTCCATTTGATGAGGTAGTTTTGTTTAAAGGTTTAGAGGAACAAACTGATTTATTAGTTGAAGCATGGTCAATTAAAAAAAACTACCTTGAAAATGTAAAAAGATATATTGAGGAACTAAAAAAAGGATGTATGGAAAAAAGAATTGATTATGTTCAGATGGTTACTGATGAAGCGATTGATTTGAAACTTACCAAGTATCTTTCTGCAAGGGTAGGTAGAAAATAGTATGTTTGAATTTTCTGTATTGAATCCATCCTTATTGTATTTTGGTGCACTTGTTGCAATTCCTGTAATTATTCATTTATTTCATCGAAAACGTTTTAAAGTGATAAACTGGGCTGCAATGGAATTTTTAAAGATATCACAGAAAAAAACAAGAAGTATTATGAGATTAAAACATTTAGTTTTGCTTCTTTTAAGATGCCTTGCAATACTTTTAATTGTTTTTGCTTTAAGTCAGCCTTTAATAAAACCAGCAAACTTATCTTCATTTAAAGGAAAAACGGCAACTTATGTTGTTCTTATTATTGATAATTCTTATAGTATGGGTTATAAAGATGGAACAAAATTTTTATTTGAGGAAGCAAAAAGGAGAGCAAATGAAATTATTAACCTTCTTACACAAGGTGATTCAGTGTCACTTATTTTAGGAGGATGGAAAGCAAGAGCAATAATAAAAGATCCTACTTTTCAGATTAATATTGTGAAGAATGAAATTGAAAAAATTAAGATTTCAAATTCTGGAAATGATTTAACTGGTGCATTACAAATTGCTTATGAACTTGTATCCAGTTCAAAAGAGTTAGTAAAAGAAGTTTATTTGATTTCCGATTGTCAGTTAATAGGATTTGCTGAAAGAGAAAATGAAATAAAAGAAGTTATTGATGCTATATCAAAGAAGGCAAATATTTATCTTGTAAGGGTAGGTTCTAATATTTCAGAGAATCTCGCTATTACTTCTTTGAATTTTTCAAGAGAAGTTATTGATACATTACTTCCAGTAAGGATTACTGCAAATATTACGAATTTTGGGATAAAAGATTCTTTAGATACTGTTATTAGTTTATATGTAGATGATAAACTTAAAGAAAGCAAAAATGTTATTGTAAAATCTAAAAAAACTGAATCAGTAAGTTTTTATTATAAGTTTACCGAATCTGGGGTTCATTCAGGTTATTTGCAGATTTCACCTGATTCACTAATTACTGATAATAGAGTATATTTTAGTGTAGATGTTAAAGAGAGTCTTAATGTTCTTATAGTTGATGGTAAACCCATAAAAAGGCATTTTGAAAATGAAAGTGATTTTTTATTTTATGCACTTTCTCCTTTTGATTCTAGTGATGTTGGTAAGAATAAAGTTATAATTCCAACTGTTCAGGAAGTTTTTAATTTTTCTACTTTTGGATTAGATAAATATAAAGTTTTAATTCTTTCAAATTTGCCTTCTATTTCTGATGCAGATGTAGTACAGATAGAAAATTTTGTTAGAAAAGGAGGGGGTTTATTGATTTTTGCCGGGGATTTAATAAGTCCAGGAGTTTATAATACTAAACTATATAAAGATAAAAGTGGTATTCTTCCCTGTATAATAAAAGATAAGATTCAGATTAAAAAAGAAAACGAAAGATTTTTTATAGACAAGATTGATAGAACACATCAATTATTTTTTGAGTTTACAGATTTACAAGTTAATGAACTTAAGAAGATTAAATTTAGTAGTTTTTGGGATTTAAAAGTAGATATGGGTGACCCGATGGTATCGGTTATTGCTTGTTTTAATACTACTGCCCCAGCAATAGTTAGCAAGAAGTATGGTAGGGGTAATGTCATTCTTATAGGGGTAGGAGCAAATAGAAGATGGAGTGATCTTCCAATAAAACCCATGTTTTTACCACTTTTGTATAAAATAGTTTATTTTCTTGCAAGTGGTTCTGAAGAAAAAAGAAATATTAAAGTAGGAGATACCATTACAAAACTTTTATCATTTAAAGAGTATTCACTTTTACCAAAGATTGTTACACCAGAAAAATTATCTATGTCTTTAGATATAAGTGTTAACGCAGAAGGCAAATCTGTTAGTTTTAGCAATACAGATGTACCAGGAATTTATAAAATGGTATTTGAAGGTAGTGTTGGCGAAACTACTAGTGATTATTTTGCTGTAAATGTGGATACTTCTGAATCAGATGTTACAAAGGTAAGTAACGATTTTATTTATAAGATTGCTCCAAAGAAGAATTTTACATTTCTAAATGATAATTCTGATATAAAGCAGACTATTACACAGAAGAGAAAGGGTATTGGAATTTGGAAGGGAATTCTTATTACTGCTTTATGTATCTTAACTTTAGAATCAATACTTGCATATAAGTACAGTAAAAGGGAATATTAAAAATTAACATGTTGAGTAATTTAGTTTTAAAAATATTTGGTGTAAGTGGTGAAGGTGTGCAAAATATAGATAAGATAGGTATTTATTTTTTAAGTAAGATACCTTATTGGATTGTATTTTTAGTGAGTTTTATTTTAACTATACTAATTTTTTATATTTATTTTAAAGAAATAAAAACTGTTAGTGTAAAACTTAAGATATTTTTAGGCGTATTAAGAGTTTTTACTTTAATATTTTTACTTATTATAATTATGGAACCAGTTTTTATTATTGAGAGGGTTAGTTTTTTACAACCTTATGTTGTGGTATTAGTTGATAATTCTTTAAGCATGGGAATAAAAGATTTTGGTAAGAGACGTATAGATATTGTAAATAGTATACTTAATGACAATATGTTATTACTTATAAAAAGATTAGAATCAAAATACAGACTTAAATTTTATAATTTTTCTACTGGAGATGCAGTTTCATTAAAGTATGACAGTAAGAAACAACATGATGTGAATTTTACAGTTGATAAAAATGGCTTTTCAACCTCTATTGGGACTGCATTACGAAAGGTGATAGATGACTTAACGGGGCAGCCTATTGCTGGAATAATACTTTTTACAGATGGGTGTAATAACAGTGGTGAGGATCCTCTTGATGTAGTACAAACTTTAAGTGAGAAAAAAATACCTGTTTATGTTATTGGTATTGGTGATCCAAAGATAAAAAAAGATCTACTAATTACAAACGTTTTTGCTGATGATGTTGCTAATAAAGGAGATATAGTTAATATGTCAGTAACATTAGATACAAGAGGGTATAAAGATATTAAAATTCCTGTAAGACTTTTAAAGAAGGATAAATTGATTAAAGAGGAGGTAGTAAGTATAACGGATCTAAATGAGAAGAAAGAGATAAATTTAAATTTTCTTGCTGATGAAGCAGGAGAATTTGAGTATGTAATTAGTGTACCTACTTTATCTGATGAAGTATCTGATGCAAATAATAAAAAAATTGTAAAGATGAAGATTACAGATGATAAGATTAAGGTCCTTTATGTTGATGGATATCCTCGGTGGCAATATAGATTCTTAATAAGATCTCTTAAGAGAGATAAAAATGTAATTTTAAGTGGTTTATTGGAAACTTCTGACCCTAATTTGTTTTCAGAAGGTAATAAGCCAATTAAGAGCTATCCAGTTTCGAAGGAGGAGTTATTTGAATACGATGTAATTATAATTGGGGATGTAAGTTCTTACTATTTTTCAAAAAAGCAACTAGAAATCACTAAAAAATTTGTTGAGGAAAAAGGTGGAGGACTTCTTTTTTTACCCGGTGAAAATTGGGCAATACCTACTAATAGGATAAAAGAAATAGAAGAGATGCTACCTGTGAATTTACAATCAGGGCTCTTTTTAAAAGAAGAGCCATTTAAGCCGGAGTTAACAAATGAAGGGAAACAAAGTTCAATACTATCTTTAGAGGATGATTTCAAAGAAAGTGTAAATACATGGAATATGTTAGAAGGGTTTTACTGGACACTTTGTACTTCTAAAGAAAAGCCTGGTGCAACTGTATACGCAAAGTTTCCACTATCTATTAAGGCAGGAGCAAATATTTTTATTGCTTCTCATAGATATGGTAATGGTAAAGTCTTATTTATCTCTTCTGATGAATTATGGAGATGGAGATTTAGAAAGGAAAATAAATATTTTTATAGATTTTTTGGCCAAGTCATTAGATGGTTGGGTCCTGAGAGATTGACATCAGAAAGTAAGTTTGTAAAACTTACAACAGATAAAAGGAAATACACGGCAGGAGAAAGAGTTTTAATTAATGCAAAGATATTGGATAAAAATTATAATTCTATAAAAGATGATAGTGTAACAGCATATTATAAAACTTCAGAAGGTAGCAAGGAATCTGTAACGTTATTTAGAATTTCAAAAGAAACAAGTTTATTTAGTGGAGAGTTTATACCAATAAAAGGAGGAGAGTATGATTTGTGGATACAAGATGTTAAGGTTAATTTTTCAGTTGAAGTTCCAAATTTGGAATATGAATCTCCAGAATTAAACGAAGGATTGTTAAAGAAATTAGCAGAGAAAACAGATGGTGAGTATTTTACGCCTTCTACTGTTAGTAATTTGGCTAAGAAGGTTATAGCAGCAAAGCCAAAAGTTATAATAAGAACAGAGAAGGATTTAAAGGATTCACCTTTTGTAATAATAGTTTTGATAGTTTTACTTTCAATAGAATGGTTCTTAAGAAGGAATAAAAATATGATGTGATGGAAAGTAAAGGAAGTCCACGTTTTTTACGTTAGTTGACACAAAGTAAAAAAAGATATATAATTGTTTTAAAGTAGATAAAATATGGATAAAGACTATTTAAAAACTAAGATAAATAAAGTGAAAATGTACTGGAAAATACTTGTTATTCTAGAAGGGTTTGAAGTTATATTTTTAACTTTACTACTAATTGCTATAGTTGGTTTTTATCTAGATATACTTATAAAATTTTCTTACAGTGCAAGATATGCATTTCTTATAGGGAGTATTGTTATTTTACTCTTTACTTTTGTTATATATATAATTATCCCTGCTTTAAGAAAGATAAGTGATGATGAGGTTGCATTAAAATTAGAAGAGAAAAATCCAAACTTAAAAAGCAGACTAATATCCGCTATACAATTAAAAAGGGTAGAACTTCCAGAGTATATAATAGGTTCAAAACAGATGATAGAGGCACTTGAGGATGAAACTATTAAATATTCTAAAAATATTAATTTTACAAGAATATACAAAAAAACGAGATTGGTAATACTTGCTGTAGTATTTTTAGGAATAGTTTCTGCTATTATCCAGTATACAACTTCATACCCGGAGGCAGTTAGAACATGGTTTTTAAGAGTAATTAAACCAAGTGAAGATATACCACCTTTTTCATTTACTAAACTAGAAATTTCCCCAAAAAATTGTGCAATTATAAAAGGGGATAATGTTACTGTAAAGGTTATATTAAAAGGAGTAATAAGAGATAAAGCTAATCTTTATTACAAACCAGTTAGTGGTGAGTGGCAGAATATAGATTTAAATAAAGTTTCTATCGGAAAGTTTGCATATACTTTTAATGATGTGACAGACTCTTTTAAATATTATGTAACAAGTGGTGATGGAAAATCTAATGAGTATGAAGTTATAGCAAAGGAAAGACCATCTATAGTAAAAATAAGTTTGGTTTATAATTATCCAAATTATACAGGATTACCACAAAGGATAGATGATTTAAGTGGAGGAGAAATCTCAGCTATCTATGGAACAAGGGTTCTTATAAATTCACTTGCTAATACCGAGATAAGAGATGGAAGGATTGTATTTAAAGATGGGAGTTATATAAAAATGAATATTTCTAATAAGGTTAATTTAAGTGCGTTTATTACTGTAAATAAAGATACTACATATACAATAAATTTGACTAGTATTGAAGGATTTAATAATATAAATCCACCTGAGTATACTATAAAAGTTTTACCAGATAATGAACCTCTTGTGGAAATAATTGAGCCGGAGAAGGAAATTTCTCTTACAAAGATAGGAACAGTAAGATTGAATATAAAAGCAGCAGATGATTTTGGTGTAAGTAAAATTTTATTGAAATATAATATAATAAATCAAAATAAGGAAGAGAGTTTTAATATACCTGTAAAAGAATTGGGCTTAAAAATTATAAATACAACATATAACTGGAGTTTAAGAGATCTTTCACTTGAAGTAGGAAATAAAATTGGATATTCAGTTTTGGTTTATGATAATAATCCAAATAAAATTCAAGTAGCGGAGTCTGAAAAACATATTATAAATATAATTGATAAAACAGAGATGCTTGTTGATATTAGAGAAAAAGAAGAGGGTATTAAGAAAGAGATAGGCAATATTATCAGGGATGAAGAAAATTATAAAAAAGATGTTGAGAAATTTAAGGATGATTCAAATATAGACCAGGATGATAAGAATAAGATTTCTAATGTTGCACAGAATCAAAAGGATCTGGGAGAACAAACTTCAAAAATTTCAGAAAAGATGAAGAACTTAGTAGAGCAAAGGAGAAGTAATGAAGTAGCTAGTTTAGCAGAACTTTATAACAGGCAGAATATTCAAAAGGAATTAGAAAATATAGCAAATACTCTTATGCCTGAAGTAGCGAATAAGATTCAAGAGACTGCTTATGAAGAAGATAAAAATAGAATAAATAATAATCTTAAAACAATTTCACAAAAACAAGATGAAATTATTAAAAAATTAAGTCAAATTCAGAATGCTTTAGGAATGGTTGATGCGCTTGAAGAACTTATTACTTCTGCACAAAAACTTTTAGTTGAAGAAAAGAAGATTTATAACGATACAAAGAATTTAGCAAAAATTGTAATAGGTAAACAATTTGACGAGTTGGAATTTGAACAGTTGAATAGTCTTAATAAAATAATAAATATTCAAAAGGAAACGAAGGAAAATACTGTTAAACTTGAGTTAAAAACAAAAGAGGTATGTAATAATATAAAAAATACTAACCCAGAACTTTCAAAAGGACTTTCTGTGATATATTATGAGTATTTACCAATTGAACAAAGAATGGATAAAATTATAGTTAATCTGCCAAATACGAAGTTTAGCATTGCAATTTCTGATGAAGAGAATAGTATTGAATTGCTTGAAAAACTTGTAGCCGATTTAGAGAGACTTAGAAAACAAAAAGGTGCACTTATAGAAGCGGATAAGATGAAAGACCCTATTGAACAAGAGTTAAATAATCTTTCAAATAAACTTGATGATGTGAAACAGATGATAGACCAGCAATCTGATTTGAATGATCAAATCCAAGATGCTAATAATAAGAATAATAGTGATAGTGATAAATTAAAAGAACTTGCTAAACAGCAAGCAGACTTAAAAAAACAAGCAGATAACCTTTCTAATGATATGACAAAAGACCAGAGTACAAAAGATTTATCAAATAACATGCAGGATATTGGAAGAAAGATGGAACAAGCCAGAAGTCAGATTTCAAGAGGTGAGTTAGGCTCTAAAACCCAACAACTTCAACAGCAGATAATAGACCAGTTAAATAATATTCAATCAAAAATTCAAGATACTATGCAGAAATTAGCTAATAGTGGAGAAAAAGGTGAAAAAGGAAGGCAAGGGCAGAAGGCGCAGAATGAGCAAGAACAGGGACAAATGCAAGGTCAACAGGGACAAAATAGTGGTAAAGGTGTAGATAAGATGGCAGCAAGATATGGAGAAAAACAAGATGTAAATAAAGATTCTACAAGTTGGGGTGATTTACCACCTGAATTACAAAGAGAGATGATAGATTCAATGAAAGAAAATTTTCCTATAGAATATACTGATTTACTTAAGGCATATTATAAAAAATTATCAGAAAAATAAAATTCTAAATTTAAAGTTCAATATGAAAAAGGTTATATTAATACTTTTTATTTTTTTACTAAAAATTTTTGCTGAAGAGAAGGAGTATTTAGGAACTTTAGCATCGGAGAGAGCAGCAGAGAAAGCTTTAAGGTATTTAGCTAATACTCAGGATTATACTGGGAGCTGGGGTAAAATGCAATACGGCAATAATGCCGCAATATGTGGATTTGCTGGCTTGGCATTTCTATCTGGTGGACATATACCTGATAAGGGGAAGTATGGAGATGTTGTAACTAAAGTATTAAACTATATTAAGTCCTGTCAGAATGAGACAGGTTTAATTTGTTCAAATCCAAAAAGTGGATATCCTATGTATGAACATGGTTTTGCAACACTTGCACTTTGTGAGTTCTATGGAATGACTAAAAAGTTAGATTTAAAGGATTGTATTCAAAAAGCTATTGATTTAATAATATCTTGTCAGAATAAAAGAGGTGGTTGGAGGTATCAGCCAAGAATAGCAGATGATGATGTTACTGTTACTTCGTGTCAAGTTCAAGCATTAAGAGCAGCAAGAGATGTTGGTATTGTTGTTCCAAAAGAGGTAATAGATAAAGCGCTTCAGTATCTTAAATCTTGTAGTAGCACTAATGGAAGTATAAGTTATACTCCAGGTGGTGGAGGTGGTGGGTTTGAAAGAACAGGAGCAGGCGTTCTTTCTATAATGGCATTAGGTGATTATACTGCCAATGAGGTTGAGAAAGGAGTTAATTTTCTTTTAAAAAACAGATGGAATGAAAAATCACAACATTTTTATTATGGCATATATTACTGTACTCAGGTTATGTATCAGAAAGGTGGAGAGTATTGGAAGAGTTGGTTTCCAGATTTAAGGGATGTATTAGTTGCAAATCAAAATGAAGATGGGAGTTGGACTTCAAAATCTTATGGTCCTGTTTATGCTACAGCACTTGCTACTATTGTTTTGCAAATACCGTATGGATACTTGCCTTTATTTGAGAGATAAAATGAAATTTTTCCTTTTTACTATACATATAATTTTTATACTTTTATTTTTCGTAAATAATTCTTTTTCTGATATTTTTTATTATTATGATGGTAGAACTTTTTCAGGGAAATTAATTGCTATTAAAGGTACTAAAGTGAATTTTGCTTTAGAAGATGGTAAAAAAGAAGAAAAATCAATTTTGGATGAAATTTCAATTATTGAGGTAGAAAAGAAGGTAGAAAAATCAAAAGAGAAGAAAGATAAAGAGGCATTGGTTTATTTTGTAAATGGAGATAAGTTGCACTGTGAAATAATTAATTATGATGGAACTTTAGTAAATATTAATACCTTTTTTGGAGAGATAAGTATTTTAAAAAGTAGTATAGATTGTATTGAGTTCTCTCAAGAAGATATAGATATTCCTCTAGAAGTTAACCAGGATTCATTACTTTTAAAAAATGGAGATATTTTAAAAGGGAAGATAGCAGGAATAAAATCCAATATTGTAGAGATAAGTTCATCACTTGGAAATTTTGATATAGATATAAATCGTATAAAAAAGATTAAAATGGGGAGTTTTAGTAGAATTCCTTTTATGGGTAAAGATTTGATTTTTGTAGTGGAATTTTTCAATGGTGATAAAATAAGTGGTAGATATTTAAGTTATTATCATGAAAAATTGATAATAGAGCCCATTTGGACCTTGAAAGTAAAACAACCAGTTGTAGAATTTGATAGAAAAAATTTAAGAACAATAACATTTAGGAATACAAGGATTGTTTATCTTTCTGATTTAAAACCATACAAAGTTAAAGAGGTTCCTTATTTTGACTTTCATTATCCTTATAAACTTGATATGAACCTTTTTGGTAAGGACCTTTCAATATGTGGTATGATCTATAGAAAAGGTATATCAATGCAGAGTTTTACTGAGTTAACTTATGAGATAAATAGTGAGTTTGAAATTTTCGAATCTGATATTGGAATAGATGATAGTGCAGAGAAAGATGGTGAGGTAAATTTAGAAATTTTTGGAGATGATAAAAAGTTATTTAGTAAAAATTTTAATAATAAAGAGAGAGTTGAAAAATTGAGATTAAACCTTAAAGGTGTAAAGTATTTAAGGATAGTTGCAGGATTTGGTAATAATATGGATATATCAAGTTTTATTACATTGGGTAATCCAAGATTAAAGAGATACAATGAGTTTGAACAAGAAATTATAAAGGTAAACGAAGGAATTTATAAAATAGGGAGGGTTACAGTTGATAAGAATAAAAAGATTGTTAGTTTTCCAGCAAAGTTAAATATGAAAGAAGGCTTAATAGAGTTTTTAGTATGTAATAAAGATGGAAAACTCTATGAAAGTATTTTCTCTACTGATGTTGAACCAGTTCATTTACAAGTAGCATTGATACTGCTTGGGCTTGAATATGGCCAAAATATTGAATTTAGAAATGATCCAAGAATACCTAAAGGTGCTAAGTTAGAGATTCTAATTGAATGGGATGAAGGTAGTAAGACGGTTCAAAAGTCAGCATATGAAGTTATTTTTGATAGGGTAAAGAATAAAAATATGGAGAAAGGATATTTTGTTTTTACTGGTTCAAGAATAATTAATGGAGTATTTTTAGCCCAGGAAGAATCTTCTTTAATCGCAACATTTCATGACCCTGGTTCTATTATTAATTATTCAGAACCAACGCTGCCGGATAAAACAGGTTATTCTGCTTATGATGCTGATTCTAAAAATTTACCGGAAATTAATAAAGAAGTAAATATTATTATAAAGCCAGTAGAATGATTTTTAATAAATTAAAATCTTGTATTTTTTATGATTTTTTGGTAAGTTGAAAGTATGAATATAGAAGAAGCTAAAAAGAAAATAGAAAAATTAAGGGAAGAAATAAGGTATCATGATTATAAATACTATGTAGAGGCAAGACCAGAGATTCCAGATTCTGAATATGATAGATTAATGAGGGAACTTATTGCTCTAGAGAAAGAGTTCCCTTCTCTTATAACTCCTGATTCTCCAACTCAAAGAGTGGGAGGAGAGCCTTTAAAGGAGTTTAAAACAGTAACTCATAAAATCCCTATGTTAAGTTTAGATAATTGTTATTCTGCAGAGGAATTAAAGGAGTTTGATGGGAGAGTAAGAAAGAATTTAAAACAGGAGTATAACTATGTAGTAGAACCAAAAATAGATGGTGTTGCTGTTAGTTTATATTATGAAGAAGGGATATTTAAATTAGGTTCAACTCGTGGAGACGGTATAAGGGGAGATGATATAACGAATAATCTTAAAACAATAAAAAGTATTCCGCTTAAAATAAATTTTAAAGGTAAAATTGAAGTAAGGGGAGAAGTTTATTTAGCACGGGAGCATTTCTTAAGTATCAATAAAGAAAAAGAAGAGAGAGGAGAGGAAACTTTTGCTAATCCAAGAAATGCAGCAGCAGGTTCTTTAAAACTACTTGACCCAAAATTAGTTGCAGAGAGACCACTTGATATTTTTATTCATACTTTAAGTTCTATTGATAAAAAAATGTGGAAAACACATTATGAAGCATTAAATGGTTTGAAAAAATTAGGGTTTAAAGTTGTTAATCCAGCAAAGTTATGTAGAAATATGGAAGAGGTAATTTCATACTGCAATGAATGGGAAGATAAAAGAGATACATTACCTTATGAAATAGATGGGATGGTTATAAAAGTTAATTCTTTTGAGCAACATGAAATTTTAGGAACTACTGCTAAAAGTCCAAGATATGCGATTGCATTTAAATTTAAAGCAAGACAGGCAGTTACAAAGTTGAAAGATATTATCTTACAAGTAGGAAGAACAGGTATAGTTACTCCTGTAGCAGTTTTAGAGCCAGTTTATTTATCAGGTTCAACTATAAGTAGATGCACATTGCATAATGAGGATGAGATTAAAAGGAAAGATATACGGATAGGAGATACAGTTATTATAGAGAAAGGTGGAGAAGTAATTCCAAAAGTAGTAGGTGTTGTAACATCAAAAAGAAATGGGAAAGAGAAAGTTTTTAAAATGCCAGATAATTGTCCAGTATGTGGTTCAAAGATTGTTAGACTTCTTGATGAAGTTGCCTATAGATGTCAAAATGTTTCATGCCCTGCGCAAATACAAAGGAGAATAGAACATTTTACGGGAAGAAGAGCGATGAATATAGAAGGATTTGGTCCTGCTATAATAACTCAACTTATAAAAAATAAACTCGTAAAAGATTATGCTGATTTATATTATCTTAAAGCAGAAGATTTAGAAAAAATGGAAAGAATGGGTGAAAAATCTGCCAGTAATCTTATCAATGCTCTTCAGAATAGTAAAAATAATACACTCTCTCAGCTTATTTTTGCACTTGGAATCCAGGAAGTTGGAGAAAATACAGCAGAACTCCTTGTGTCAAAGTACGATAGTATTGATGAACTATCATCTGCAACAAAAGAAGAATTGCAAAATATCAGAGGGATTGGTCCAAGTGTTGCAGAAAGTATAGAAAATTTTTTTAAACAAAAAGAGAATTTAAAAGTTATAGAAAAGTTGAAAAAGGCAGGGGTTAATACAAAAAGGAAGAAAGAAGAAGTTGCATTGAAAGGGAAATTGTTAGGTAAAACATTTGTTTTTACTGGTGAACTAAATTCTTTTACAAGAGATGAAGCAGAAACTCTGGTAAGGAGATTGGGTGGAACTCCTACATCAAGTGTTTCTAAAAAAACTGACTATGTAGTAGTTGGAAAAGATCCAGGTTCAAAATATGATAAAGCAAAAAAATTAGGAGTAAAGATTATAAATGAAGAGGAATTTAAGAAAATTGTAGGAGTATAAAAAATGAAGATAATAGTTTTAATTTTATTATTAATATCAAATGTTTTGTTTGCAGAAGAAACAACCAACTTTGTATATTTAAGGAACTCTATAGGTGCTAAACCTGTAAGTATGGGTGAAGCATTTACTGGTTTGTCTAATGATGTGTATAGTATATTTTATAATCCGGCAGGGATTTCTTCTATCAGTAATTATTCTTTTTTGTTTTCACATATAGAATTTTTACAGGGAATTAGATATGAAATTGCAAGTGGTATAATTCCTGTATATAAGAGTACTTCTATAGGGATTAGTGCTATTTATATTAATAATGGAGTTCAGGAGAAAAGGGATATTTATGGAGGTTTAACATGTGAATTTATACCGTACCAGATTATCCCTATTGTATCATTTGGCAAAAATATTACAGATGAAATTTCTTTAGGTGCTAATCTTAAAATACCTTATGAGGTAATTGATGATTACAGTAATTTTAAAGTACTTTTTGATTTTGCTGGATTTTTTAAAGTAAATTCTAATTATTCTGTTGGAATTAATTTACAGAATGTCAGTGTATATGAAAATTTACCTATAAATTTAAAATTAGGAGTTGGTTATAGTGATGCTATGCTTAAAATAGGATTTGATGTTAATATTCCATATAAATCTTCTTTAATATTTAATGCAGGTAGTGAGTTGAAAGTTATTGAAAATTTGTTTTTAAGAGGTGGTTTAAGATACAAACTTTATACTAATTTTAATTTTGTTTCAAATATAACTTTAGGATTTGGTTTTAAATATGATGTGCTTTATATTGATTATGGATTTAAAGTATACGATGAACTTGAAAATACACATTTTATTTCATTAGTTGTTAATTTATAGAAGAAAAATATGTTGACTTCATTTTTTTTTGATATAATTTAATTAAGTAAATAAATCTAAAATGCCAATTTGTTGGCAAGGGGGATTAAAATGAAGAAAAAAGTAAAATTGATTTTGTATATTTTTGGTATTCTTTTGCTCGCACATTTGATTTTAGTTGCTGGATGCGGGAAAAACCCGTTACTTGGAATAATTGGAACGGGTTTAAGTGTTGGTGTAGGAAGATTGTAAACTTAATTTAGGAGATGGTAAAATATGATATTAGATAAAGTTTTAAAAGTTTTAAAAATTATATTTTTGTTTGAGTTGTTAATTCTAGTAGTAATAATTGGGATGAAATATATTACTCCTGCTGTTTATGCCAATATTTTTCGAGCGCATAATAGCAATGCACCAGAATCATTTATTATAACTGTCACAAGTATAGGTTTTGTAAAAGAAGATGGAAGTCAGGTTGAAGTATGGACAGGTTCTGAAGATGTTGATTTAACGACTGTATCTTCACTTGCAGATGTTAAAACATTTGCTGTGGATGTTCCAGCAGGGAAATATAAACAATTTGCAATACACTTTAAGACAGTTTGTAAGGTTAAAGGTAGTGTAACTGTAAATAATGTTACATATTACACCAAAGCAAGTCATTCAGGTTTTGCAACTGGTCCAGCGGAATTGGAGGAATTAAGAGTATTAGGTCAAGATCAAAGCATACAGGCATTTACCAGAGATTTTAATCCACCAGCTGAATTTGGAAAAGGCACATCACTTTCAGAAGTCCATGTTTTAGTAGATTTTTCTAATTTTCTTACATACTATGATGGTAATGGAGTAGCGCCTAATGGAGTTACAAGCGCAGGAATGTATCTGTGGAATTATTTACCTGTATCTATTACATTTGGCAAGCCGGCTAAAAAGGAAATATATATATATAGTACACAAGGGGTAGCTGGAAATGGTCAGCTAACCATTGTTTATGATAGTAACGATGAACCTATAACAGCGTTAGCAAGGCCGCTTTATCTTAATGATTCAGGAACTAGTTTCAATTTTTATGGATGGTTATGGGGTGGATTTGGAAGTACTCCAAGAGAATATTTAAAGAAAAATGCTGATGGAACTATCTGGCTTAAAATGTACGGTGCTCCTACTGATTCAGGTGGGTTTGGTGATATAACTATTGCTAGTTTTACGAGAGACAACGCTCCGTGCGGTTATGAATCTACAAGAATGGGCAGCGGTACATTTACTAAAACAAAGATTGAATAAAAATTAACATACTTTGGTTAAAACCAAGATATATTAAAATGAATCTCTCCGTTCTTACGAGCGGGGTATTCTCGGCACTTTCAAATAAAAAAGGAGGGGAAATGAAGAGAATTTTAGTTACAGTATTGTCAGTTATTGCTATTGCAACAACTACAATAGCGGAAAATTTTACTATTGATACCAGAATAGGGATGAGACCTATTGGTCCTAATGGCTTAATGTTTCGTGTTTCAAGAGTGGAATATAAAATTTTACCTGAAATTTCAGCAAGAGCAGTATATGGAGTTTTAAATGGTGTGGGATTTATGGGAGAATTAAATAATTTTAGAATAGGTGTTCAAGGAGTTTACAAAATGCAGATAATGGACAATAAATTGCTGTTAGAGCCATTTATTGGTGGAAGTTACACAAGTTCAGATATAGTCAGTGGGTCAATATCATCTGATTTTGGATTAGATGCAAAATATAAATTATTTGACTGGCTGTTA
>Ga0123519_10001270_pt1 | contig 43495 bp, 35 predicted proteins | sample YelNatPaOPRAMG02_FD_87396 | JGI IMG/M metagenome (GOLD analysis project Ga0123519, IMG submission 87396) | Hot spring microbial communities from Yellowstone National Park - Yellowstone National Park OP-RAMG-02 (version 2) | ecosystem: Environmental > Aquatic > Thermal springs > Hot (42-90C) ...
GCAGGAGGTTTTTTCTTCTTTTTCGGATTAGTAAGAAGTAGCGCCAGCGCTACGGTGCCGCCAGGTCCACAAGATGTCAAGAGAAGAGAGCAAATCAACAGAAGGGATATTTTCCGCATAACATTACCCTCCTTTACCTTACTCTAATTATATATGATATAGTATGACATCTGTCAAGGGAAAAGATAAGGGGGATAAAGGTTGTTTGTGTGATTTTGGTAAATCAAGCTTACGCCGAAGGTTCTTGGGCTTCTTCAACAGTTTCACATCACGAATGAGTTTTGCTTCTTCGGTTAAAGCGGAAGGTTTTTGTATGACGAACTCTTCTTGTTCTGCGACTATCAAACAGATAGAGATTGAAAGCGTTTAATTTTTAGGTATAATGGTTTTTGAAGGAGGAGGGCGGTTTTGACGGTCGAGATTCCTGGGTATCAAATCGAAGGAGTAATTGGCAAGGGTGCGATGGGAATGGTCTATAAGGCTACGCAATTGAGTATGAAGCGCACCGTTGCCATTAAGGTTCTATCCGAAGAATACGCGTCTGATGAGCAATTCACCAAGAGGTTTCTCGATGAGGCTCGCGCTATGGGCAAGCTCCGCCATGAGAATATCGTTTCCGCTATTGATGCAGGCTGTAGTGATGGAACATTTTACTTCGTTATGGATTTCGTAGATGGGAAGACGGTTGATATTTTGTTGAGACAGAAAAAGAAGTTCGATGTTGAAGAGGCGTTTAGAATCGCGAAGCAGGTAGCGGAGGCGCTTGATTATGCGCATTCAAAGGGTATTGTGCACCGTGATGTGAAGCCTGGAAACATAATCATAGACAAGACGGGCGTTGCCAAGTTGTGCGATTTGGGATTAGCGCGACCGAAGGGAGGGATGTTAGACGACAAAGAGCGTGGCAAGGCGGAAGGGACACCGTTTTACATTTCACCCGAACAGGCGCTTGGAGAGGCAAATATAGACCACCGTTCGGATATATACTCGTTAGGTGCGTCGCTTTACCATATGGTTACAGGACAGCCGCCATTTCAAGGCGGCGATGTGAAGGAGACGATGAGGATGCATATTGAGGCACCGCTTACACCGGTCCGAAAAGTTGCGCCTGAAGTTGACGAGCGGTTCGCTAAAATCATCGAGAAGATGTTGAGCAAGGAGAGAGAGAAGCGCTATCAAAGTGCGCGAGAAGTTGCCGATGACATAGAGGCGGTTCTTTCTGGCAAAGAACCCCAAATGGGCAAAAGTTCTCGCTTAAAAGAGGTCATAAATCATAAATTTTTCGTTCCTGCGATGATAGTCGCAGGTGGAGTGATTGCATTCCTTATACTGATTCTTACAGGCGGTGCAAAGGCGGAGTCTAAAACGGCTACTTCTATTCCTCATAAGATTGAAAAGAAAAAGGTTGAACGCATAGAGAGAGGGAAAGAGCAACCAAAGGTGGTTGTTGAAGAGCCCGAAAAGGAGAGAAAGCCTGAAGAGACGCAGAAGGCTCTCGAGGCTGATATGAAACAGATTATAGCGGATGCAAAAGGGCTCGAAGACTTGAAACAAAAACTTGAGGCACTTCTGTCAAAGTATAAGGGCAGTGGCGTTGAGGGCGCAATCAAAGAAGAGATACGGAAAGTTAGCGACCAGATAAAGAGTCAGCAGGATGCGGAGAGCATCCGCAATGCGTTCGTTGACATAGAAAGAATCCTGAGCAGTAGAGATTACAAAACTGCATGGGAGAAGTTAGAGGCGCTTAAAGTTCCCGAACCGCTTTACGCGCAGAAGGACAGTTTGAGAGAGAAGATAGAGGAGGAGAATAGAAAAGAGGTCGAAACTTTAAGTGATGAGGTTGACAGGGTACTCGAAGAGAATGCCGACACACAAAATATTAAGGATAAGTTGGAAGACTTATTCAGACGGTCAACAAAACAGTACAGGGAAGACTTGAACAGATTGAAGAAGATTCTGTCTACGGCTGATGCGCTTAAGAAAGAGCAGGAGGCGTTTGACAAGTTCCGAAATGATTACCCGCCGCTTTTAGCCCAGCGCAAGTATCAGGAGGCGTATGAGATACTGCGCCAAACTCTTGAAGTTCCCATTTCGGATAAAAGAATTAGAGCGGAGATTGACAGAGAGAGAATAAAGATTGAGGCGGTTTTGAGGGTGTTGTCTCGTCTTAAGAAATCGTTTGATGATGTGCAGGGACGAGAGGTGTCGTGCAAACTCTATAACGGAGAGACTGTGACCGGAAAGGTCATAGGTGTAAGTGGTGATAGTATTCTCTTCGGCGTTAATGATTCACAACAGGGTGTTTCTCTATTTGATATAGATGTTTCAGACATTTTAATGGCTATTGCGAAAGGGAATGGCGGTGCGCTTTACGACAGCGGAATTTTCCTTATGGTAACAGGGCATCCTGAAAAGGCGTACAGATTTTTCTTAGAAGCGCGGAAACTCGGGGTCGGAATAGAAAAGGACTGGTATGACGAGGCGGAGATAGCAGCCAATCTGGCGGATAATGCGGTTCTGCGGAACGCATTTGCTGAAATTGAAACTTTACTTCAGAAGGGTAAGCCTGAGGAGGCTGCAAAGAAGTTTGGCGAGCTACTCAACAACAATAACATTAAAATAAAAGATTCCTTCAAGCAGATTGTTGAGCAGATGCGTAGAAAGATAAGGACGGCACTTATCGAGCAGATGAGTGCTGCGAGGCTTAAGGGATTAGTAGACGCGACCCTTAAGCAGAAAAGAGATGGAGAAGTAACTCTTGAATATAGGTTTTCTTCCGACAAGCAGTTTGATGACTGGTCAACAGACAAGAAAGATAATTCTTTTATTAAAAAGACGAGTGGAGGCGCGCAGGTTGGAGGCGTCGTCTTCTTGAATGTTCTCTTTGATGGTGATGTAGAGATGGAGGTAAATTGTTTAGCGCAAGGAGAGAAGCCGGCGAATATAGGGATTCTGCTAAAGGCGACTAATGAAGGTGCGTATTTGTTCGGACTTGACTTCAACCCGACAGGTGGGCCAACGCTTGATTTACCACATCATCCGAAAGGCGGGCTTGACAAAGTGACACTGCCTGCCAACATCATTGTCCGTTATTCTGATAAATGGAAGACACTTAAAGGAGTTTTCGGCAGTTACACTCCTAAAATGAACCCGAATGCTTATTATAGAATCATCGTTTCACATGAGGGAGACAAACTGAAGTTCACGGTAAACGGCGTGCGGCTTATAGAGATGGATGAGAATTTCAAAAACGATGAGAAAGGGGTTGTCGGGTTTCTCTCACCTGACAGGTCGTTTAAGGTCACATACATTCGTATCAAGGGCAAAGTTGATGAAGAATGGTTACAAAACCAATACGAAACTAAGGTGATTGCGAAGTATCCTTATTTAGGAGAAGAGAAGGAAGAAAAGAAGAAGTAGGAGGAGGATATAAAGATGTTGCGTTTGCTGTTAGTCTTCGTTGTTGTTATGCTGCCTGTCTTCCTTTTTAGCGATACTGTGGTTATGAAAGATGGACGCGTCTTGAAAGGCACCATAACGGAGGATACGGGAGATACGATAAAACTCAGAACAGGAGCGGGAGATGTGGTCATTCAGCGTGACGAGATTGAGCGCTTAGAGAAAGACTCAAGCATCAAAGAAGAGTATGAAAAGAGAAGGAAAGAGATTGGAGAAAAAGACGCAGAGGGTCATTATAAACTTGCGCAGTGGTGCAAGCAAAATGGTTTGAAAGAAGAGGCGGAAAAAGAATTGGAAGAGGTTATCAAAATAGACCCTGAACATCAAGAAGCGAGGAAAGAAGCAGGTTACACGAAGATTGATGGCAAGTGGGTGAAAGAAGACGAGTATATGAAGGAACAGGGTTATGTGAAGCACGAAGGCAAATGGGTCAAGAAAGAAGAATTCGAGAATACACAGAAGAATGCTGAAGAAGCCAAGAAGAAGAAAGAGGAACTCGAGAGGAAGAAGATTGAGGAGAAAGTCGCATCTTCGGAGGAGGCGAAGCGAAAAGAATACGAGGGAGTGCCTTGGGATAGCCGACATCAGATAGATACCGAGCATTTCCATCTTGAATGCAATTGTCCGAGGAAGGTTGCCGAGTATTATTCTTGGCTTCTCGAAGCCCTATACGAGAAGTATAAGGAGATTCTTGGGCAGTTCAATCCGATAAACAGGAAGTGTGATATTTATATCTTTCGCAACTATGAAGAGTTCCTACAGATGACGCGGCGTCCGCAAGGAGTAGGCGGATTCTATGTTCCGGGACAATTTAAACTCTATGCTTATCACGGAGTATTCGGTATGACAGGTGACACATCCGCCGTTTTGGCGCACGAATGTACGCATCTTTTCCAAGACCTGATAGGACTATTTGGCAGGGGAGGAATGGGAGGCGTGATGCCTCCAATCTGGCTGATTGAAGGACTTGCAGTCGTTATGGAGGCGGCGGATATCAGCAAGAAGGCAGGCAAAATCAAGATAAGCGGAGTGTCGAGAGACAGACTTATGGCGCTTCAAGATTCTCTCAGGAATAATAAGATACCATTGAGGACTCTTCTTGCCTGTTCGCAGCAGCAATACAGTGGTCTTCATTACGCGTATGGAGGAATGCTTACATACTGGCTTCTGACGGCGGCCGGAGCGAAGGGTCAACAAGTCTATATTGATTATATCAATCTGGTAAAAAGTGCAGTGGGCGGGCGTGGGCGGCAGATACGCCCTGTCGAGGACTTTGAGGAATTGACCAAGAAGCATATGGGCAAGAGCCTTGATGAGATAGAAGATATGTGGGTCAAGTGGGTGATGAAGCAGAAACTTGAGCCGCTCGGCAAGATGAAGGGGAACACATTTGTCTCTGAAGAACTCGAGTTCCAGATTGGATTGCCGAAGGGATGGGGCGTTGCACCTGCGTCGAAGATGGAAGCAGCCGAAGCGGTCGCTTTCACAAAGGATGGAATCAAAGCAAGGATTAGTGTAATCGGCATAGGCAATATGATGAACCACGACCTCGATAGATACATCGCTGAACATAATAAGGCGCTCGATGAGGCGATTAAGAAAGGCGATGTTACGGACTACAAACTAATCTCGGAAGAAAAAATCAAACTCTGTGGTCTCGATGCATACGAAAAAATCTACTTCTCTGCCTCACCGAAGTCGACTATCTGCAAGGAGGTCAGAAAGAGAGCAAGAGTATATCTCGTGACGACTGAGTATGTCTACATTATCGGCGTGATGGCTCCTGAGGAGACATTTGAAGAAGCATATAAGAGTTTCAAAGAAGCGCTCGAAACATTCAAGCCTCTCGCAAAATAGAGTTCCGCTACGCTTGGAGATTATTGGAGATTAATTGAGGGAGATTGAGATTCAAGCTGTTGCTATAAGCGTCTGAAAAGACTGCCCGGCCAGGATTCGAACCTGGACAGCGGGATCCAAAGTCCCGAGTGCTACCTGTTACACAACCGGGCAATCAGCATAACTGACAAGTCTTAAAATGATAATCGCATTATGGATTGAAATCAACGGCTGATCAGTTTTTTGTTTCAAGGCTTGTTTTTTTCAGCGTTGTGAAAAGGAGGAATAGTTTTTGATGTGACGAGAGCGCTGGTGGACTGCACGGTTGAGAGCAATCTCTGCTGCCTCTATTAAACCGCTTGCGAATGGGCTATCATGTGGATAAGAGGCGATTCCAAAGCAAGGTTCCAGAAGAAGCCCTTCCTCGATACCCCAATCTGTCTTGATGAGTTTGCGCAACCGTTTGGCTGCAACGAGTGCCTCGGCTGCTGATGTATTCGGCATTACTATTCCGATATTTTCCCTCCAGATGGCAATACTGTCAACCTGACGGATGTTCTCGGAAATAAACGCCTTTAACGAACGCAAAGAATCTCCGTTCGTTTTGGGAAGAGAGGGAGAAAGAATCAGAAGCGAAAACTCGCCACCATACCTGTCGACTCTGTTTATCTCATCCATCACTTTGTTCCGTAGTCTGTTCAAAGCGAGCATGCCTGGAAGGTGCGTACGATAAAGCGAAACAGGGATATCAATCAACAGAAGTCTGTTTTCGATAGTGAGAGAAAAAACCGAAGCAATCTCCTTCAGTGTTTTTATATCTGAGGCAGAATACCTGCGAGCGCTGCTGGATGAAAGCGAGAGAACTCCTGAAAACTTGCTGTGCACGCACAGACTGACCGCCAGTCTCGTGCGGATTGCACCTTCATTATCATAAAGAATGTAACCGTCATTTGAGTTTCTCAACTTCTCTATTTCTGCTATCTCGTATACATCTGCCGATGCTGACGGTATCCTACCTTCCGCAAACCGCAAAATCTGCTGTCCTCTTTCTACATCATAAAGAACGACCATCACGCGTTCTGCTGCATCGGACTGGACGAGTTGCTGACAAAGGAATTTCGCTACTTCGTCTAATTCTTCTGTATCCACCGCTTTTTTAAGAAGCGCCGTCAGAATCGGTCTCAACTTGCCCATATCTACATCTACTCTTATTTACAAATTAATTATACCGCAAAACTACCAATTTGTCAAACTCATTGGCAATGCAGGCATCTCAAATGGTTAAGGGGATGTATGAATTAGTCCTTTGGATTAGGTGGTTCAGAGGTAAGTTGTTCGGCAGATTTTTTCTCTTTTATCTTCCAGACGACGGAGAGCCCGCAACGGTTCATCTTTTTGATAAGACCTGCTGTGGAAAGCCCGAGGAGTTTGGCTGCTTTCGAGCGGTTGCCGTTCGCGTGTTCGAGTGCCTGCATAATAACTTCGCGCTCGGCGTTTGCGATGGCTTTCCGAAGAGTATTTTCGTCTATTTTATCAGGCTTCGGGGGAAGCGAAGAGCGCAGTTTCGGTACTCCGCCTGACTGGATGTTAGCCGAGACTAAATCAGGCTGAATCTCTTCGGTAGGGCTCAAAGCGACGAGGCGATAAACCTCATTCTCGAGTTCGCGAACATTTCCAGGCCAATCGAATGATAAGAACATTTCAAGGATGACAGGCGAGATACGGCGAGGTGGTGCCCCCATTCTTTTGGCGGCTTTCTGCAAGAAATGGTCAACGAGAAGCGGTATATCCTCCTTACGGTCACGAAGTCGAGGCAGTTGAATTATGACGGTGTTTAAGCGATAGAAGAGGTCTTTTCTGAATTTGCCTTTCTCGACCAACGAGGCGAGGTCAACATTCGATGCAGAAATGATTCTCGTATTGACCTTGAATGTTTCGGATGCACCGACCTTGCGAACGATTCCTGTTTCTATAACGCGTAACAGTTTCATCTGCATATCAGGGCTCATATTAGAGATTTCATCGAGGAATAGGGTGCCTCCATCTGCGAGTTCGAACAGTCCCTTTTTGTCGTGTGTAGCCCCTGTAAAAGCTCCTGTGACATAGCCGAAAAGTTCGCTTTCAAGGAGTGCGTCAGGGATGGCTCCGCAGTTTTCAGCGACGAACTTCTTGTCCTTGCGCGGACTGTTGTAATGGATTGCCTGTGCTACCAATTCCTTGCCCGTCCCACTCTCTCCCTGAATAAGCACAGGCAAGTCGCTGTCAATGACTCTGTCAAGGGTCTCAAAAATGGCGCGCATACTCGGAGATTCGCCGATTATAGAATCATAATTAAACCGATAGGCTCTACGGCTTGCGCTCCGCTCCACATTTAAGGCAATTTCCTGCGACGGAGATTTGACAAGATAGCGAGAAGGGTCTTCAGCCTTCTGTTGGAGTCCTTTTAGTTTCTCTATCGCTTCTTGGAGTTTCTGCCTGAGAATCTTTATCTCTCTCGTCAAGCGAGCGTTCTCTTTTTTCAGCACCGCATATGAACCTGGATAGAAATCCATAAATTACCTGCCAATAGTTCCCACTAAAAATATTATAAACAAGAGGAGAGGAAAACTTCCATCAAATGTAAAGGTTTTGTCAAAAGAAATCATAACCCCGTTTTACCATAAACATTTACTTACACATTAAAATTCAAAATCGTGCTGCCAAGAACAACCGATTACGGCTTTTGATACCTGTCTATCTGCGTTTTCTCTTTTTCTTCTTGTGTTCTTCTTTTTGAGCCTGTGCCTCAGCGGCTGAATAACTCTCCATATCAGGACTTTCAAGCCTCTCTTTCCCTTCGTTTTCATCACTTTCTTCATCGTCAGAGGATTCTTCGGAGTCTTCTGATGTGTATGGAACCTCCTCTGCAAGCCGTCTGCGTTCTTCTTCCGCTTCTTTCTCTTCGCGGGCAGCTCTTTCCTTTTCTCGCTTTTCAGCGCGCGACAAGATAACCAATGCGCTCGCAACATAGACCGACGAATATGTACCAACGATGACACCTATTAACATCGTAAAAGTAAATCCTTGCAAGTTTTCGATTCCAAAGGCAAGAAGAACGACCAAAGCGATTAAAGTTGTACCAGATGTGATAATTGTTCGCGACAGAGTCGCATTAAGGGAATCGTTTACGAGTTCGGAGAATTTAACAGGAGCACCTGTTTGGAATCTTCTGCGGCGAAGAGTTTCGCGGATACGGTCAAAGATAACGATAGTATCGTTTACAGAGTAACCGACAATCGTCAAAAAGGCAGCAATCACATTAAGGTCTATTTTGATTTCCATTATACCGAGCATATCGAATAGCATTACTATTCCGAGTGCAACGAGAACATCATGGACGAGCGCAACTACTGCGGCTACTCCATAGATGAGTTCGAATCTGATTCCGACATAGATGATGATTGCGATAAAGGCGAGGGCAAGAGCGATTATCGCCTTGGACTTAAGGTTATAGGCAACAGAAGTGCCAATGGCTTGAATCCGTAAGAAGGGCTCAGGTAGTTTGATGTTGGGCATCTCTTTTAATGCGGAGTGGGCAGTTTTAAGCGCCTGCTCAGGTGTAGTCTTCGTTAAATCAACATTCGGAACCGTCAAACGGAATTTCAGATATTTATCTTTTAATTTTTCGTCAACCGTCAGTTTCTCAACCACGGTTTCAGGGAAACCTGCTTTCGCCATAGTCGTCTTAATTTCTTTCTCGATTTCGGACTCTTGAAGATTCTTCGGCGTAACAACATCCAAAAGAAGTTTTCCTTCCGCTAACGCCTTCTTATATGTGCCCTCGTCAATTTCAGGAAATGGCTCAGGCACAAGAAAATCTCCAAACAGTTTTTTAAGGCTACTCTGCACCCTTACTTCCACGGGTTCCTGAGGCGGCGAGACAGAGGAAGATTCTTTTCCTGTGGTTGACTTTTGGGTCTCCTTAGCGACGCGCCCTTTTATCAGGAACTGATACGCTTCACCCTTACTGGCATCTTCTCCTGCAACCCCCGTATAGACAGCGGTGACGCTTACATTAGACAAATCCCCCATATTCACTGCCTTTGCACGCACATCCGATACAGGTGTAGGCTTATGGAATCCGACTTGGAACAGTACTCCACCTGTGAACTCAAGCCCGTATTTTTCATCACCGCGAACCGCAAAGAGAGTTATTCCACCGATAACTAACACAGCAGATACGACGACTGCAAGTGGCATCCATCGAACGAAATTGAACCGAGGATTCTTGATGAGATGAAGCATTTTCATCTCGCGGATTACTCTCTTATTGACCGAGACATTCAATATCGTTTGAGCGACCAAAAGGGCAGAAAACATCGTGCAGACTATTCCGATTGCGAGAACGACGCCGAAACCTCTTACAGGACCTGTTCCAATCGGAATGAGAATCAGAGCAGTGATAAGAGTCGTTAAGTTGGAGTCGAAGATCGTCCAGAAAGCGCGACCGAATCCTGTTGAAAGCGCTTGGCGGAGAGATTTCCCTATAATGCGCTCTTCTCGGATGCGTTCAAATATAAGGATATTTGCGTCAACTGCCATACCGATGGTTAGAACGAGTCCTGCAAGACCTGGCAGCGTAAATGTAGCGCCTGATGCTGCCAAAGAGCCTGCGATTAGAATCAGGTTCACAATCATACTGATGTCTGCGATGATTCCTGCGGCAAGATAATACGCTGCCATAAAAGCCAAAACTGCTAACATTGAGAATATGATTGCGTAAGTACCGAGTTTGATGGAGCGCTCACCGAGGGCGGGTCCCATCTGGTATTCACCGACGAGTTCGGGCTTCCCTGCAAGGGCACCTGAACGCAAGGTCAGGACGAGGTTCTGGACTTCTTCTCTTGAAAAATCTCCTTCGATAATACCGTTTCCATAGATACCGCTTCTGATAACAGGAGCGGAATAGACGATACCATCAAGAACGACCGCCAGTTGCCTTCCTATGTTTTTGCTCGTCAGTTCGTAGAACTGTCTTGCGCCAACAGCGTGAAATGTGAATCCAACAGCAGGTCTTCCATACTGGTCTGTCGTCGGATGCGCACCGGAAAGTTCTGAACCGCTGACGACACTCTCAGGTTTGTTCTCACAGATAATCTCGCGTTCACCTGTTTTCTTGCCCTTATCGTCGTAGATGTACATCTTATGAACTTGCTCTTCATATCTCAAAGGGGGCTCATTTCTCAGCGCCCGTTTCGCATTCTCCGCATCAATCTCCAACATACGCTTTTTAACCTTTTCTATCTCTTCTTGAACTTGTCGTTCCCAGTCAGGTCCTGTGCCTTCGCCGTATTTCTTGACCAGTTTGAATTCGAGCACGCCCATCTTGGAGATGATGTTATGAACGGCTTCTTTTTCAGCGGCAGTGCCGCCTGCGAGGTCAACGAGAATGGTCGTGCGTCCTGCTTTTGTTATTGCAATATCGCGGACACCAAGCGCGTCCACGCGTCTTCCAAGAACCTCCATAGTGTTCTTCATCATATCTTCTACATCAACATTCCGGTTAGGAGGAGGCTTCACTTCATAGATGAGTTCAAATCCGCCCTTCAAATCAAGCCCGAATTTTATTCCCGCTAATTGCAGGAACATCAACCACAATCCGACTATAATGATTATAAAAACGATTCTTCCTGTGTATCTTTCCATACTTCTGCTCCCCTACTTAAATCTGCGTTACTCTTTTTTATCTCCTTCCTCTTTGTCTTCTTTTTTATCCTCTTCTTTTTTCTCTCCTTCCTGCTCTTCTCTGCGCTCAACAGAAGCGATTGCGGAGACAGAAAATGTGAGTTTAACATCGTCATCTACTTTCAATACGATTTTGTTGTCCTTTATGGAATGGACTACTCCGTGTATTCCTCCAATGGTAATGACCTTATCGTTTTTCTTCAAAGAGGCGAGCATCTGCTGGTGCTGTTTCTGCTTCCTGCGCTGAGGCAATATTAAAAATATATACATAAGACCAATAATCATTGCGAAGAAGATGAGCATACTAAACGGACTCGCCTGAGGTTGTTGCCCTGAAGGAGACCCGCCAGAAGGTGAAGTTCCACCACCTGCTGCCTGCTGCGCTATCAACCATATCAACATCATCATCTCTTTTTCCCTCCAAAATTGAAACCATAATTTTAACACTCTCTTTTGACTACGCAACCATTTTCTACCTTATGTATCCATTATCCTTGTTTCGCTTAAAAAATGAACAAGCGGTTATTGGAAACATAAAACGCCAAACGCTGAACAACATAAAGAACGCATCGAAGAAAAGTCAAAATAGTTTTTGGGAACTCTCCCTTCGTCTCGTCAATATAAGATTGGACTGTGATTTTAACTTGACAATACTCAAAAATCGGTTATCATTATATTATCGTTATGTTCGGGTTTTTTATTTAGAAAGGTTTTATTAGGAGGTTCTGTATGAAGAAGGCTGGTTTTACTTTGATTGAGTTGCTACTTGTGCTCGCCATACTCGGGGCACTGATTGGAATCTTGCTTCCAACAGTCGTCGGATGGGCGGGCTCGGGGAAAATTGAGCAGGTCAAAGCAAATGTAGCAACTTTAAGAACAGCGATTGAACAATATGCGCTTGAGAAAGGTGTCCTTCCGGACACAACAAACCTCGAAACAGACTTACAGTCATTGGACAAGCCGTTACTTCCGCGCCTTCCTGACGACCCGTTTGACAGTACTGATGACACAGGAACCAAGTTGGAGTATGTCAAATCAGCCAACGGTAAATACTATGTAGTCGGAAGCGACGCTGCAGGAGGGAAAAACATTTCTTACACCGTCGACGACTCAGGGGTTCTGACGGTCACTCGTCCTGATACGAGTGTGACGGAAGGGAAAGATTTCTACTTTGACGGTAATTACAAGAGTTATTCTGTTGTTACACCATAATTTTGGGGTAGTTTTTAGGGGTAATTTTTAAGGAGGGAGCAAGATGAAGAAGTCGGGTTTTACGCTGATTGAGTTACTCTTGGTTGTAGCGATTATTGGAATTTTGATTGGGATTCTACTGCCGACTGTTGTAGGTGTGACGCAGGAGAGTAAAGAGAAGAAGGCGAAAGGCGACATCAGGACTTTGGTTGCCGCTATTGAACAGTATTATATCAAGCGGGGTGTCTATCCATCAAACAAAACCGGTGCACAAGCAGATGACGATGGCACAACTACTAACGGTTTCCTTGAGACAAAACTTCTTGGAGAGGACCCTCGACTTGTTAATGAAGTCCCTTCCGACCCGTTTGAGAAAAGAGAGGATTCTGCTACCAACAAGCCTTACAAGTATAAGTACTCTGTTAATAATTGGGATGGAGGAAACCAGACAGGACGTCCTACATATGTTATTTGGAGTGTAGGACCCAAAGGTTGCTCAGGTGCTTCTGTCAATGTCGGCGATGACAAAATCGAATGGAGCGGACTCGGCAATGCAACGACACCGGAAGAAGCTGGTATTATTTATTACACAAATGCGAAAACGACATCTGTCACGCCGTAACTTCTGTAATCAGGACAAAAAGACGGGCGGAGTTTTTCTCCGCCCGTTTTCATTTTAGTCTGATTAGTCTGAAAAGCGGTTCAAGATTTTTTCGAGAGTATTTCGAGCGCGAGTTTTTCGCCTTCAAGAATCGCGTTTTTATTTTCATCGAGGTATTTGATTTTTCCTGTGCCGAGGAAATCAGGAATCTGGGAGAACAGGAAATCCGTGGGCATAAATTTCTTGATGGCGTTAAGTGCACCGAACATAATCATATTGGCGAGGCGGACGGAGCCTAATTTGTGAGCGATTTCGGTAACAGGAATTGGGATAATGTTGACATTTTTGGGTGGGTCTTTAAGTTCAATGAGAGAAGAGTTAACGAAAAGATAGCCGCCTTCCTCGACTTTTGACTTGAATTTTTCGTATGAAGGTTGGTTCATAACAACAGCGGTGGTCGCTTTTGTGACGAGTGGGGATGCGATGATAGAGTCGGAGACGATGACATGGCAGTTAGCGGTTCCGCCTCGCATTTCCGCACCGTATGATGGAATATAGGTGACATTTTTTCCGGCGTTCATCATTGAAAACGAAAGGAGTTTGCCCATAAAGAGGACGCCCTGCCCACCGAAACCTGCGAAGATTATACGCTCTTGCATTTTTTTTACTCCTTACTGCTGGAATTTAAGAGCCCTTATGCACTCCTCGAATAAGGCTGCGTTCTTCTCCCAGAAATTGAGAGACGCTCTGATGGTAACAACGACGATACCTTCAGTTCCTGAAAAATAGTGCTTATGGACACGGATTCTTGCGCCGCGGGGGTCAACTTGTGGGTCAGTGTACTCATATTCGGTAATGCCTTCTTGCTCGGGCACAACAAGGTCACCGAACCGTTTGATTTCATAGTCTCTGAGGCGTGCGATATTAGTTTCCTTGTCTTTGCGCATAAAAGTGTCGAGCTCTTCATCGGTGGTAACGAGTTCGATTTTAAGTTCTGGGGTAAGCCCAAGAGAAGTATCCCATTTAGCAGGAACGAAGCGGACAGAGTCTTTGGTGTTCTCTGCGATTTTCCAATCGTTCGGCGGGTTAAAGCGCAGGTCAAAGCGTGTCTGCGGCTCGCCGAGATAATAGGTGCAACCGCAGAAAAAGAATAGAGCGAGAAACACGAAAACGCAGATTTTCATACCAGTTCACCTCCATTAAGTTTTCAAGGAGTTTAGGACCCAATTCCTAAGAATCTCTATTTGGCGCATTTTAATCTCTGATGAGATTTCAGGGTCGTTAAAATAACGATTGATTTGCACGAGGCTCGCGACAACAGAGTCGTCATCGTAATTTTGAGAAAGGAAAATGCCAACTTGCCTCAAAATCTCAAGGACGAACTTGTCGAACCCGCAGAAGAGAAAACCGCTCAAAGAGTCCATAAGCGGACGGATAGTTTCCAATGTGGTGAATGGTCTTCCTTCGGAAGTGATGGCTTTCTTGACGGATTCGAACGATTTGATGAGGATAGGGTAGAGGTCGAATGTAAGAGGATGAGAAGGAGCGTAGCGCTCGAGCAAGAGGACGAGTTTCAAGATTTCTTCTTTGTTCTCATTCTCTTTAAGATACAAACAGTATTGGTTCATTGCGGGCATATTGGATGTTGTATTGGTGTCGAGTATGATGTGCGGAGCATTAGGAGGAATCTCTTGCGTAGTATTGACGCAGCAGAGAGAAGAACCTCCGTATTTTGAAACAGTTTCGATAGGTAACTCTTTTGAATAGAAAGAAAGGAGGATGCGAGACGGACGAGGAATAAGAGGCAAAAGAGAGGAAATGTGCTGACGGAGTGTAGAAAAATCACCTTTGACAAAGATATTTTGTAAGGCGGTAGTAGCCAAGAGGAGAGAAAGGTAAAAGGGTTTGCGGAAATCGTCGTTTGCGAGCACTTCGATTGCGCGGGAAGAGAAAGGCTCAGCGGTTGTGCGTTCTTTAAGCCGCGATGGAAGGTAAGGAACATCCATTACTTCGGGCGGCTGGGTAAGAAATAATTTGTCGTCGGGCAAAGGAGGAAGATAAAGAGTGTCATCTTCGGAAGACGAAAGTGGATTGAGAATAGCATCAATGACTATGTTGTGGACACACGCCTTTGGTCTGCCGGCATGGTCTACTCCGCCTCTTAGCGCCTTACTGCAACAGATTTTGTTCTCTGTGAGTGGGAATATCGCAAAGACAGGTAGACCTCCGATGCGCGGATAGGCAAGTGCGGAATAGCGCTCGAGCATACTGATAATGTTATGTTGGAGTCCTTTTGTTGCATAGACCGTTTTGTAGCCACCGATAGTGGTATATATGTGATGGTAGAGAACAACCTCCATCAGATTATTCCTTCTGCTTCGAGCATATCGAACACAGGTTCAAGAACATTTGTCGGAGTAAGAGTACATTCAGGACCGATGTATGAAGTCGTATCCATCATAACCGTGTAACCAGCAACGGAAGCGTTATAATAGCGGACATAGCCGCCAAAGAGTTTGAGATATTGTTGGACTTTTTCAAGGTGTTTTGAGGAAAGAGGCATCTTCTGGACAGCGAAATTTTCCGGCGGATAGACGATTCGGTTGGTATCGGATTTTGTAATGACCATCGAGATGAATTTGAGATTGGTAAACCGTTCAGAGTTTTGCGGTTCTTCAGTGCCTTCAGTGGTGCTTATGTGGAACTCGAACTCTGGGTCAATCTGGTATTCTTCGAAAACCTCTTTTTTTGCGCGTTCGACTTCGGCGCGGCGCATCTGCTCGTTCAAACGGCGCACAACTTCCTCAGGTTGTCTGTCTATTAACTCATTCACATATTTCAAACAGAAATCCGCTACACTGGAGAGATAGAGTGCAAGAAGTGCCCGTTGCTCCTGCGGGTTCTTCAATTGCTTTATCTTCTCATTCAGCGTATCTCTCCAACTCTTCCTTTGTTCGGGAAACGCACCTGCAAAAAGAAGAGAATCGAGTTCACCAAGAAAATCCTTCCACTTTTTATCAGTAATGACTTTCTCAGCCCCGCGTCCTTTCATCTCGGCGATGACTTCATTTAACTGGTGCTGATATTGTTCTTTGAGACGTTGTCTCTCCGCAGCCGCGAGTTCAACTTTCTTCTGTTCTCTCTCCACATGTTCAAGAATCTCCATTACATCGTCAAGTTGCAGGCGTTCGGTAACTTTTGAAGTCTGGTTCCTACGAAGCCGCTGGAAGACGAGTTCACTAAGGCGTTTCTTAAATCTTGAAAGCATTACTTCTTCGAGGACCCAGAAAAAGTCATTATAGATAGAATCGTTTTCAGCAGAAGAAGGGTCAATCAAGATGATAAATCCTGTCGCCTTGTTAAGCATTTTGTAAAACACCCTCTGTTCAGGTGTTTTCAAAACTTTCTCGGGCTCGGTTTCTCTTATCTGCTTAAGAACTTCCTTCACATCTTCGCCTGAGACTTCAAGGGTAGCGATTCGAGCAACGGAACGGCCTGCTTTCTGAAGGTCGGATATAAGAAATGTTCCTGTGATTCTGTCGGAGACAGAAGGTGGAGTTTGGGGTGGAAAGAGACGCTGTCTTATGAAGCGGTTAAAATTGTCTTGTGCGAAGCTCGCAACAAGGTCAACAATATGTTGCTCGAGAGCGCGGATGAATATCTGTTTTTGTCCGAGAGATGCGCTTTTGCCGAACACGCTTTTTGCGACGGCCCCAACATTGACAAGTCCTGGCGAGAGATTTCGATACGGAAAGTGGAAAATCGTGTTTTGAAAAAGTAGGATTCCTCCCAACATCGTCAGATATGTAGTTTTGCCTGAGCCAGGCAAACCTATTACGAGGAAGAGAGGGTGCTGACCGCCGTCGTCTTTGCGCATAATCCTTTCTTCGACGAACTTGTAAATATCCTCTATTGTGAAAGTAGAAGCACTTATGGGAGGAACTTCTTGTGGAATAGATGCGAATCTTGAAGGTGCCTCTGGATGAGAAGAAGATTCCATCTCCCATTCTTCGTCCTTCTGAATCGGCTCAACCATATCTTTCTTTCCGCCTCTTGAGTCGGTCTCAACCATCTGCTCTCGGATAACAGGCCTGCTATCGCCAGGTTTCTTGATAGGTTCAGGAGTCTTCTTGCTCGCAGTCGGAGACGGAGCAACTTCTGCCTCTGACTTTAACGGCTGTTCTTCGCTTAATTCCTTAAGCAGTCTCCCGGCAATATCCTCTTCCTGAGGTTCGACCTTCTTCGATGGAACTTGCTGTTTTACTTCTAATGTCTCTCCCCCGAAATCAATTTCAGGAGCAGGAACTTCATGAGAAGGGATAGGCTGTGGAGATGGAGTCATAGGGGGGACAGGAGTTTTCGGCGACGGAGCCATCCTCGACGGTGTCTGGAAAGGTTGCGCCTGCAGAGGCTGAACTTCCGGATGAGGCGTCTTCGGTACCCCAGGTTTTATAGAAAAGTCTTCGACAGGTATAGGCTCAGGCTCAGAAGGAGATTTGGAAAGGGGCTGCCGGACAGATTCTTCCTTCTCCTTACCTTTTGCCTCCTCCACAACCTCGGGCAGAACCTCTCTTTTCGGTTCTGGCTCAGAAAGAGGACTTTTTTCCGAAAGAGTATCGCCGACCGTTCCAGATTCGAACATTTTGCCTATTCTCTCAGGTTCCGCCGATGGGACAGGAGCTGAAATGGACTGCTGCTGTTTTTGCAACTCCTCAATCGGTATCGCCATAGTATCTTGCAGCATTTTTCCCAAATGCTCTCTTCTCACCTGGTCGGTCGGTATCGGTTTAGCGGCTTTCTCGTAGTAGAGTGAGCAATTAGGATTTATACACTTATGACTATGAGGATGGTTTGACGCCACTACAAAGGAGATTTGTCTGCAAGAAGAGCATTGGGTTAACTCAATGTCGAAGTATTTGCAAGACGGGTTCTTGCATTTGCTCTCCGACTGTACGAATGAAAGTTGCTTACAAGCGAAACATTCAGCAATAGTCTGAAGAAGGCGTGGACAGTCACCTTTGGTGCAGAACATAGCACCTGGACTTTTTAGAAACGAGGCATTGCCGCAGAAAAAGCAGGTGGTAACAATCTTCCTATTACTTTCACAAGAGCGGTTGATGCAGATAGGTCTTCCATGATATGTAATGACTGACATCTTGTTGCATATGGGACAGATTGTCCGTTTCGTTTTATAGAGACGGCAATTCGGATTGAAACATATACTCTGTGCGACCGAGAATGAATACTTTTTGCAGAATCCGCATAGTGCGAAAATTCGGCCTCCTATGCAGGCAGGATTAACACAATCGGCGCGGACATTAGTCGAGAGAACCAACCTCGACCCGCATGCAAAACAGGGGTGTAAATCGGCTTCAACTTCCATTTCGCGTCCTCTAATGTATTATAAAGTTTAACACATTTAGTCTAAATAGTCAACTAAAACGGATAGTATCACAAATTCCCTATCTAAACCCAAAAGATTGCCTCTCTGAAAAATCGTAAAACCTTCGACACATATACCATTGTAGCGCAAAACGGCGTCACAGTTTAAAATAGAAGGTATTTTGGTTGCAAGGACAGAGAACAAGTATAAAATTTGGAGTTCGTTAGTTATGGGAGTTGTTATGCCGAAACTGCGTTTTCCAGACGGGGATGTTTGGGAGATAAAAAAAGGAACGCTTGCCTCAGAGGTCGTCAGACGGCTTTCTGAAAGACTGCTTAAAGAGGCTTTATGCGTCCGTGTAGATGGCGTCCTACAAGACTTAAATGCACCGATTGAGACGGATTCTGATTCGCCTTTGGAGTTCTATGTTATTACCGAGCGGGATGCTGAGGCGCTCAGCGTGTTGCGTCACTCATCGTCACATATTATGGCGGACGCGGTTGCGAGAATCTTCGGCAGAGATAAAGTCAAACTCGCAATCGGACCATCGATAGAAGAGGGGTTTTATTACGATTTCGATTTGCCTCATTCGTTAAGCACGGATGATTTGCCAAAAATCGAGAAAGAGATGGAGAAAATCATAGCGGAGAATCTACCATTCACGATGGAACGAATGAAAAAATCGGACGCTTATGCCCTCTTTAAGAGTCTTGAGCAGACTTACAAACTCGAACTTTTAGACGAAATAGAAGATGAGATGGTAACGGTTTACAGACACGGTGAGTTCGTGGATTTATGCCGAGGTCCTCATATTCCGAGTACAGGGAGGCTTAAGTATTTTAAGTTGCTTTCGGTGGCAGGAGCATACTGGCGTGGCGATGAGAAAAGGCAGATGCTTGTCCGAATATACGGAACGGCATTCTTCAAAAAAGAGGAACTCGATTCTTATCTTAAGAAACTCGAAGAAGCGAAGGCACGAGACCATCGAGTTCTCGGCAAACAACTCGATTATTTCTCGTTCAACCCTGACATAGGTCCTGGGCTTGTTTTATGGCATCCGAAGGGTGGAATGTTGCGCCATATAATCGAGAATTTCTGGAAAGAAGAGCATTTCAAGCGTGGTTACCAGTTGGTTTACACTCCACATATCGCCAGCGAACAGATTTACAAGACGAGCGGACATCTTGAAAAGTACTCCGAATTCCTTTATGCACCAATGGAGATTGAAGGTGTCGCTTACCGCTTAAAGCCGATGAACTGCCCAGGACATATCGCTATTTACAAGAGCAAGAAAAGGAGTTATCGCGAGTTGCCCATCAGATATGCCGAATTGGGAACGGTCTATCGGTTTGAGCGGAGTGGCGTTCTTGCAGGGCTTTTGCGCGTTCGAGGATTCACACAAGACGATGCGCATATATTCTGCACTCAGGAGCAGTTGGGAGACGAGGTACTCAGCGTAATAAGACTCTCTGATTTTATGATGAAGAGTTTTGGTTTCAAATACAAGATATTTTTGGCGACGAGACCTGAGAAATATATAGGAACGGATGAGGTGTGGGAGCGTGCGACAAACGCTCTTAAAGAGGCACTTGAGCGGTTCGGTGCCCAATATGAGATAGACCCCGGCGGAGGCGTCTATTATGGACCGAAAATCGACATTAAAATGGAAGACGCTCTTGAACGGCTCTGGCAGGGACCAACTATTCAGGTAGACTTTAACCTTCCTGAAAGGTTCGATGTAAATTATGTTTCTCCTGATGGCAAAGAGAAAAGGGTTGTTATGGTGCACAGAACGGTTTTGGGTTCTATGGAACGGTTCCTCGGCGTTCTGCTTGAACACTACGGAGGACTGTTGCCGCTTTGGCTCGCACCTGTTCAGGCGATAGTATTGCCAGTAAAGAGCGAGCAGAACGACTACGCAAGGGAGATAGCGCAACAACTCTCAGACCACCATCTGCGCGTTTTGGTCAACGAACGGAACGATACTCTTCCTGCAAAGGTGCGCGATGCCGAACTTGAGAAGATTCCGTATATTCTCATCGTTGGAGAGAGAGAAAAAGCGGAAAATCTCGTCTCTGTAAGGCGAAAGACAAAAGGACAACTCGGAAGGCTTTCTGTTGAAGAGTTACTTAAAATTATGCTTGAAGAAGAGAGGGAGAAAAAGTAGAATTTATCGAGGTTAGAGAAATAAGCCTTTTTGGAGGGTAGAATATTCTCAAAGAGCCGCGAGTAAACCGCCAGATAAGGGCGGATTATGTGCGTGTTATTGACGACGACGGGAAGAATTTGGATGTGATGCCAATAGCGAGAGCGCTTGAGTTGGCGAGTGAAAAGGGGCTCGATGTAGTAGAAGTTTCGCCGAATGTATCGCCCCCTGTTGTGAGGATTATGGATTACGGGAAATACAAATACGAGCAGAAAAAGCGCGCACACAAAGCGAAAGGCCATATGCGTGTTCTGTCTCTTAAGGAAATCCGATTACATCTTAAGACTGAGGAGCACGACTTAGATATAAAAGCGAAGAAGTTGCGAGAAATGCTTGAGGAGTTACATAAGGTTCAGGTGACGATAATACTGCACGGACGAGAGATGCGGCATATAGACTTGGCGTATGCGAATTTGAAACGTTTGTGGGAAAGGGCGCAAGATTTAGGAAAGATAGAGAAAGAGCCTACAGCAGAAGGGAACAGAATAGTAATGGTTATAGCACCGAAACCTGAACTCATTAAGCAGAAAGAGGGTAAGACGAAAGAGACTGGAGTGGACAAAGAAGATAAAGAGTGTAAGGAGGATATTGATGCCGAAGTTAAAGGGGAAGGATTCGTTTCGTGAGCGGTTCAAAGTAACTCCTCGTGGCAAGGTGTTACACGCCAAGAGTGGACGCCGTCACCTCGCAGCGAGTAAGAACAGAAAGAGAATAAGACAGTTGGGCAAACCTGCTGTTCTGGGCGAATCAATGGCATACAAGGTCCGTAAGGTCCTCAATGTAAAATGAAACCCGAATGATATTTCAAAGCAATACGAGAAGGAGATACAGAGATGAGAGCAAGAGCAGGAGCAAGTAGACGATGGAAAAGGGAGCGGATGCTAAAGAAGACAGAGGGTTACTGGGGTGCGAAAAAGCGACATATTCGCCGTATGAAAGAGGCGCTGATGAAGTCAGGCAAATATGCCTATTTCGACCGAAAGAAGCGGAAGCCAAACATAAGAATGCTCTGGATAACGCGCATCAATGCTGCGGCACGGATGATGGGCGTAAGATATAGCGATTTCATCGCAGCGCTCAAAGCCGCAAATATTCAACTCAACAGAAAAGAATTAGCAGAAATGGCGTTTTCAGATTTGGAAGGTTTCGGTAGGTTAGTAGAACTCGTCAAGAAGAATATCAAACAACCCGCATAGGCATAAGAACGGCAATGCATACTATTATTGAATCAGCGGAACAATTAGAGAAAATCATTCAGGCACTTTCAAGAGAGGAAGGATTAGAACTTGAATCCCTCTATAGAGATGTACTCTCGATTTTGAACAACCTGCCTGAAAAGATTTCTATTTCAGAGTTCAAAGACTCAGAAATAGAATCTCTAAAGCGGACATTCTTATTCAGGAAAGGCGCTCTCAATCAGTTATTCCGTTTTATACCGTTTCTGCCGGATGACTTAAAGCGCAGTGTAGGCGCAGCAATAAATAAGACCAAGAAGAAGTTTGAATCCGTTTTTAAGAAGAAGGAAGAGAAGACAGAACCGCCTTTAAAGTTTGATGTAACTGCACCTGGCAGGTCACCGGAGGTTGGAAGACGGCATATCATCACGAAAACGATTGAAACGGTCTGTGATGTTATGCGGCAGTTAGGATTCACCTATACGGAAGGACCTGAGGTTGAAGATGAATATCATAACTTCGTTGCGTTGAACATACCTCCCCATCATCTTGCAAGAGACGAGAGCGCGAATTTTTATATTACGGATACTACTCTATTACGAAGTCAAACATCGCCAGTTCAGATAAGGTATATGGAGAAACACAAGCCGCCAATCAGGGTATTTGCGCCAGGCAGAGTTTATAGGCCTGATACGATTGATGCCTCACACTACTACGCATTCCATCAAGTCGAGGGTTTATGGGTAGACGAGGGAATAAGTTTCGCACACTTAAAGACGACATTGCTTTTGTTTAGCCGTTTGATGGTCGGAGAAAACATCAAAGTAAGGTTGCGCCCTTCGTTCTTTCCTTTTACGGAGCCGTCCGCCGAGATAGATTTTTCCTGCTTTATCTGTGGCGGGACAGGATGTCCGACCTGCGGAAGAAAAGGCTGGCTTGAGATAGGCGGCTGCGGAATGGTTAACCCAAAGGTTCTGCGTTACTGCAACATTGACCCTGAAAAGCACACCGGGTTCGCGTTCGGAATCGGCATAGACAGAATCGTTATGGCGCTTTATGGAATCAACGATATACGCCTCCTTTTCCAAAATGATATCAGATTCCTTGAACAGTTCTGAAACAGGAGTAAATATGACTACCACAGGAAGAAGTTATACGGCTTTGAAGATAGTTTCTGTAATCTTTTCTCTCTTTGGCATTCTGACTCTGCTTGGCACTCTGATAGCATTTTGCGCCGTACCGAGTGTTACCGAGACGGTAGTCTCATCTCTTTTTAAAGAAATGGATTTTGCAGCGAGCGCAGTAGAAAAAGAGGGGAATCTGAATGGCGCAGAACAGATTCGCCAAATAGAGCGTGAATGGGGGACGAAAAAGGCAGAGTTCGCGAGTGGAGCGCGTTTCGTTTTTCTTCTTTACGGCTTGTTAGTTGCTCTCGGACTGTTCGCAAGCGGTGAATTGCTCCGTCTCGGAATCTCCATCGAAAAACAGAGCCGCTTCATTGCGGAAACTTTCGAAAAAAGAAGGTTATAGTCGGAGAAAACCTTATGGAGAAGCGGTATCCAGCGTTAAGGATTGTTTCTGTACTCTACAAGATTTTGGCTTTGCTGTTATTTATAGCCTTCATCTTGGCAGGTTTTGCGCAAGGAGGGAGTGCAGGTATTGGAAGTCTAATTATAGGCATACTCACCGCCATCTTCGTATACGCTTTCGGAGAAGTATTCAAACTGCTCATAGATATAGAAGAGAACTTGCGCAGAATCGCCGAGGCTGTGAAGAAACCGTCCGATTAGGCTGTTGGGGGTTAGGTAGACAGAAATGAAAGTAAGTTATAACTGGTTAAAAGAGTTTCTTCCTGATTTGAAGATTTCGCCAAAAGAGGTGGCTGATATACTCACATTTTTGGGACTTGAAGTCGAACTCATTGAGCCTTTTGAAGACGACACCATTTTCGATGTTGAGGTAACGACGAACCGTCCTGACTGTTTAAGTATTCTCGGTGTTGCGCGTGAACTCTCTACTAAACTGCGCATTCCTCTAAAAATCCCCGAGGTGAGGGTAGAAGAATCAAAGAAGGCAACTTCTGATCTTACGAGTGTGACGATTGAGGTTCCGGATTTGTGTCCGCGTTATATGGCGCGTCTGGTCTTCGGGGTAAAAGTTGCCGAGTCTCCTGAATGGCTTAAAAAAGCACTTCAAGGGATTGGCGTGCGTCCTGTTAACAATGTGGTTGATGTAACGAACTATGTTGCGATGGAGTTAGGAGAGCCACTTCATGCATTCGATTTTGATGAACTATTCGAGCATCGAATCGTTGTTCGGCTCGCAAGACCTGGCGAGGAGATTCGGGCTATTGACGGGCGTATCTATCCGCTTAAAGAAGACACGCTTGTAATCGCTGATGGGAAATTTCCTGTTGCCATTGCTGGCGTAATCGGCGGTAAAGACACAGAAGTAACCGATAGAACGAAAAACATCCTGCTCGAAAGCGGATTTTTCGACCCTATAAGCGTAAGGAGGACTTCGAAATCTCTTTCGCTGACTACTGCTGCATCATACAGATTCAGCCGTGGAGTTGATTACGATATAATCCCGATAGCGTCGCTCCGTGCAGCAGCCCTTATTAAGGAAGTCGCAGGAGGCAAGATTCTTTCTTCTCCTATTGATGAGAAACTCATCTCTCCGACACCGCGTAAGATGAGTCTTCGGTTTCATAGAATCAAAACAATCCTTGGCTTTGACATCTCCCCTGACGAAGCCGAACAAACGCTCAATCTTCTTGGATTCTCAACTATAGAGCGAACGCCACAGGAAATCACCGTGGACATCCCAGCGCGGAGGGCAGATGTTGAAGAAGAGGTCCATCTTATCGAAGAAGTCGGACGGATTCACGGATTTGAAAATATTCCTCTCGTTGAACTACCTGTCGTGGCAACCAAAACATCCGATGAGTATGAAGTGCTCAAACGCATCCGCGAGATTCTCTGGGCATCAGGATTCTGTGAGGTTATGTCGGATGTGTTTGTAAAGGATGAAGGGCTTATTAACGGTTTCTCTTTCTTATCCGACGCTCCGCCTATCTTTCTGCGCAATCCGCTACGCGCCGACGAGCCTTGTTTGAGAAAGTCGTTGATTCCTGCGCTTCTTAAAATCTACGCATACAATCAGGATTACGCAGGGAAGAATCCTGAACTCTTTGAAATATCGAAGGTCTTTATCAACAAAGATGGAGAACTACCCTACGAGCCTTATGTTCTCGCTATTGTCACCTCGCTCGGATACGAGAATTTGAGGAGCATAATCCTCCATTCATTACTACGCAAGCATAATCCGAGGCAGGCAACACCACTTGGATACGAACGGTTAAGAGGAGTGATAGATACACTCTTTGAGAGGCTCGGAATCTCTGTGGAAATCAAAGTAGCGGAGGTGCCCATCTTCGCACCTGAATGTTCAGCGAAAATACTTCTCTCGGCGGATAAAAAGGAACTCGGCATAATCGGGGTATTACGCAATGACATCAAGGAAGAGATTGGCGTTCGCGACCCGCTCTTTGTTGCCGAAATCAATCTGAGCGAGATACTACCGTTAGTCTCGCTCATCCATCGTTTCCATCCAATTCCAAAGACGCCCGAAGTCTTACGCGATATCGCCGTCGTCGTTGATGAGGAAATCCTTTGGGGCGATATTAAAACGCTCATTCTCAACTCAAAAACACCGAACTTGCGCTCAGTCGAATTGTTCGACATCTACCGCGGAAAGCAGATTCCACAGAAGAAAAAATCGCTCGCTATAAGGCTGCATTTCCTCGACCCTGAACGGACTCTTCGTTCGGAAGAGGTAGACAAAGCGGTTACGGTGTTGATTGAAAAAATCAAGAAACAGACAGGCGCCCTCGTCCGAGGACTCGACATCCAGTAGCACTTGCAGAGTAAAATACCGCCTTATGCCCAAGGCATAATCAGAATGGTGTTCTTCAATCTCCTCCGTATCCGCTAAAAAGAACAATCGGTTCCTAATCTAAAACTTGTAATTTTACTTTCTTTTAAGAATCGCGAGAGAGCCAGAAGGGTGGAGCACAAAAACATTATCCTTGACGCAGAAGAAAAGACCGCTCGCATATACTGCTGGAATAGTTCGCTGAAAGAATCTGCCTTCTTTCCGCTCCGCTTGCAGTTTCGGCAGTTCAACGGTCTTTTGTGATGTTATTGTCCTTTTGTTTGAATCGTATGTAAGAAGCACAGCAGTAGACTCAAGAGGAATGAGAAGCCCATCTTCAAGCGGGACGGGATAAGAAACGAAACGACCGTCAAGCATAGTTTGGTAAATAACGCGTAGCGTTGGCGGGTAGATTAGAGTAAGCCGTCTGCGAGATTCGTCCTCGTCTAAGACCACGAGATTCTTGTCGTTCATCAGTGTGATGAACGCCCTGTGATAGCGAGGGAGGACTCGAGCGCGTCTGTTTTGAACATCAATGCTGATTGTAACATTACTATCTATTGGCGCGATGAAAAGTGCCGTATATTTTTTCTCTTTATAAACCGTCTCGCTAACAAGAATGGGATTAAGCACCGGCGGTGTCCCTTCATCCTCAAAAATCGTCAATGGAGGAAGACTACTCGTCTTGCGTTCACACTGAATCGGATAGAGATAAATCCACTCAATTGAACCTGAAGCCGGTTCAACCGCTCCTATGGCTCCCGAATTGGTGCAGAAGATGATTTTATCAACCGCGGCTGCGAGCGAGACAGGTTGTATGTATTCCGCTACATCAAACTGGCGGCGAACCCCACGCAGGGCTGGAATCGCCGCGGGAACTTCCAATTTCGGAGTACCAAGATAAGTCCACCAAACAAAACTCCCCTCGGGAGTAAACGCCAGAAGATACATCTGACAATCTGCGCGCTCTTTAATATATCCTGCAACGACGAGGAGACCGTTTACGAAAAGCGGGGCACTTAAGAGCCGTATCTTCCTCAAAAACGGATCAAAGGTCTCTCCCGTTGTCCAAACAGTCTCTCCTTTGAGTGTCAGGGCGTAAAGTTGCGCACCTTTGTCTTTGTCAGACCAGAATGTGCCAAATAAGAGTCTTCCATCCGTTGCAAGCGCCGCAGGAATCTTACAGGCTTCTTTCGCAGGAGACTCTTCTGTGGAGAATCTCCGCTCACCGATAGGCTTCCCTTCCGAATCAAAGATTGAAAGCGCAGAAATGTTGGATATATAAACACTGCCTTTTAAAAGTAGAGGAAATACCTGCTGTCTCCCGTCAGACTGCGTCTTAATTATAGACGAAACGGAGGGCGTTTCGAGAAGTTTTAGAGTGTCTTCAAATGAGAGCGAAAGCGCAGTGAACGGATATGTGTTTAATCGGTCCTCCTGAAACGGAGTAGAAGTAATAGAATCTGCGAATCGGGTAAGTAAGTCTTTGTTATTTGTAGGCTGTTCAGATAAGATTTTTTTGAGGGTAGATGGTTCACCTCGCATCGCCTCACAAACGGCGAGTTTTAACTGAAGCATAGGTGACAGCGAAGATTCTCTTTTCTTAATAAAGGAGAGCGCAAACATCGCGGTTGTAATGTCTGCTCTTTCAAGCGAATAGTCAAGCAGAAGAATTGCAGCCTCACCAGCGGCTTTTGAAAGCGGGTAACTTCTGATTATCTCGATAAGGCTCTTGCTACCTGATGCCCGCTCAAGAGCCCGTCTCGCTTGTGGCTCTACTGAAAGAGCGAACACATCAAGCGCTTCTTTCGGAAGTTTTTCAAGCCTTTTCGAAACCGCAATATGAACAGGAACGAAGAATTCTCCGTCTTCCACAAGAGCATCCTTTTTCTGCGAATGTTCGAGGATGAGGGCGAGCAGCCGTGCAGCGCTGTCAAAATCTCCCTGCTTCAAAACACCATCAACTTGCTCGAAAGCGAGTTTCATCTCTTCATCTGAAGGAGGTCTGAAAAGATTAGTCCACTCTTCGTCTTCTGCGCTCGCAGGCCAAAAAAACAAGAGAATCAAGAGAATCAGAATCACTTTTGAGAGAGGTCGCAAGAATACAGGCATATGTCATATCCTGTTACAATCCTGTTCTCGATGAGCAGAAGATTTCCGCAACCTTCCTGAGAAGTCGCTGGTTCTCCTGATTTGGGCGGTTGAGGAGTTGGTGTGCGCCAATTGTAGAAACCTTTCTCTTCCGCAACAAAATCCTTGTTCTGCTGCTTGATTGCAAGACGCAGTAATCCTGTTTTACAGGGAAGTAGAAGTTCATCACCAACAATCAGTCCTTTTCCAGCAACCTGTTTGTCGGTCTCAAAATGGAGATTCGTCGTGCCTTTAACGATGTGGTATGCTCTTATAGCCATCTTTGAACTGTCCATCGTTGAGCGTCCCCCCGTCGCAATGACAAGGTCGTTAAAAAAGCCGAGGTAATACGAGTGCATTTCCCTTGGAGCAAGCCAGAGGAGCCTGCGTGCGTCTATATCATATGACATTATTAGTTCGGAGTCTGTCGGTGCAAGGAAGAGTGCACGGCGCAGTTTGCCCTTGTAAACCCCTTTCCAGACCATAGGGAGAGATGTCTGCCTGTTAGGCGGTACTGGCACAACGAATCCTCTCGGTTGCCCTACTTTCTCCGCAGACTTGGAGAGGGGATAAAGCGCTACCCATTCAAGCCTGCCCGTATAAATATTCACCGATGCTACGACTCCGCTGTTCGTAAGAACAAACGCCTCACCGTCGGCATATCCGATAGCCCCAGGCACAACTGACCACTGTTGAATGGAGCACAACTTGGTCTTAAATAGGAGTTGTCCGTATTTCGAGAACGAGCAGAGGTAGAATGACTGGTTCTTGTCCCCGCTCACATCAACGGCACCTATGAGAATTTGTCCTTCAACCATTTTGGGCGGCGTGAAGAAGACGAGCGAATTGATTCCCTGATTCACATCCTTGGCGTTCCAGAGAGGTTTCGGTTTCGTCTCTTTTGATATATCAAAGCAGTAAAGGTCGTTGTTAAAATTAACCATAGGCGCGCTGCCTCCGATGATTATTACGCCTCTTTGAGGTCTTTCAGATGTTCTCAAAGCCTGCTTCGTTGAGCCGAGAACGCAAAGAAGAATCTCTCCATCGGTTTCAAGCGCAAACGGCGTCCCGTAATTTACAGGAGGAGAACTCTCATCAGGATACCAACCGAGTGTACTGCCTCCCCTTAAACGGACACTATAAACCTTCTGAGTATCCATAACATAGATTGTGTCACCAACCACAACAGGAAACTGATTTTCAGGGCAAGTCATCTGACTACCTTCAGGCGTAATCCATTGTCCTCTACGAGGCGCTGGCTGCTGCGCCGTTCCTTTTGTCATTTTGAAGTCCCAGTATCCTCTTCCCGACTGCTCCAATAAAATAGGCTTCCAGTTTTCTGGCATAGGATACCGAGAAACAGATTCGTAGAACGAGTTGTATATATCCTGTCTGCGCGCCGAAATCTTTATACCCTCGGTCTGCCTGAGAAGATTATTCTTTATCGCCAATTCTCGCGCACTCAACGATTTGTCGTCAAGAGAAGAGAGTATTTCTTTTGCGCTTTCCTTAAGTCCCTGTGCAAGCATAGCGGCTGCAATCTTAAGTAATGTAAGCGCGGTCTTCTTTTCCGCTCCTTGTGTGGTGCGGTTTAGATAGTAGAGTGCCCTTGCACCGTCACCTAATTCAAGAGCCTTGTCTGCAAGCAAAACGAGTGCTTTTTGTCCTGCCTCGGTCAAAGGATACAAGCGACTTACTAACTCAACATCCGCAATGTTGTCGGATTCAAGTGCTTTGTTAAGCATCTTCTCGGCGGTCGCATTATAGAGTGTGATATAGACATCGTATCCTTCAAGAGGCATAGTCTTAAGGAGTTGAACGCAAAAGTCTTCAAGCGGAATGTAGACATTCTCGCTTCTGTGATAAAGGTTGCCGCTGAATGTCAAATCTTTGAAACTCTTCTCGAGAAGAGCCTGCATCAATTCGATTCCTTCTCTGAATCTGCCTTGTTTCAGACGAGTCCGCACTTCATCTATTATTCCTTCAGGGTCAGAGAATGCGTCAAGAGTCACAGCCGAGTTCGTCCGCAACTCGTCCTCTACCTGCTGGGCATAGAGCAAAATAAAGGAAACCGTTAGAAAAAGAGAAAGACAAAAATATTTCATCAAGATTCCTCCTCTAATCCCCATCGAATATCTGGGGCATCCTTCTTTCCTCTGTTTTGTCAAGTGGCTGATATGGCACCTTCTCCGGAAACATCTTTGCAAGATAATGTTCAAGCGTACTGGTCGTAGGACCATATCTATCGTGGTACATATAGTATTCAAGGTCAAAGAGCATCTCTTGTGCGGATTGATAGCGGAGTTCGCGGTCTTTCTGAAGCGCACGGTCAATGATTTTTACCACCGCATCAGGAACATCAGGTCTGTATCTTTTAATAGGCTCAACTTGTTGGAAGCAGATATCATGGAGCATCTTCATCGTGTTGGACGGTTGCCAGAGTTGGCGCAAAGCGAGCATCTCATACAAAACCACACCTGCCGCAAAGATATCAGAGCGTCCATCGGTCTCCTTAAACTGCGCTTGTTCAGGTGACATATATTGGAGTTTCCCCATCAGAACTTCCCCTTCTCGCGCCTGCCTTAAATTACGCGCCTTCGCTATGCCGAAATCTGTTACTCTGACTTCACCTTCATAAGCAAGAAGTATGTTGGCAGGGCTTATGTCACGATGAACGATACCGAGAAGAGCACCTGTTCTGTCGCGTTTCTCGTGCGCATAGCGAAGCGCCCGACAGACTCGCGAGATGATAAATGTTGCTATCTCGATTGGAATCGGCTTCATCAACTCCCTATGCCTTTCGATAAAGTTCGAGAGGTCTACCCCAAATATATACTCCATTGCCATATAATACTGTTTGCCGAATTTTCCCAATTGGTAAATCTGCACGATGTTCTGATGAACCAAATCGGCAACGAGTTTTGCTTCCCCTATGAACATATCAACGAACTGTTTGTCGTCGCTAAACTCAGGGCGAATCATCTTTATCGCCATTGTCTTCCGAAAACCCTCCGCGCCCAATTGAAGCGCCTCATAGATTGTGCCCATACCACCCTCTGCAATCTTGCGCAATAGAACAAACTTTGTCACATCCTGAATCACGCCTGCTATAGGTTTACCTTCAAAAATCTCCACATCCATTCCCTCTCAAAACGTCGTTGTTCATTATAATCGAAACATTCTTCCCTTTCAAGTCAGACCCTCTCAAAAGGAAACAACGCTCAAAATCAAAAGGCATAAAGTTTTCCATCTATGAGCGAACCGTTTGACATTTAGAGCGGTATTATACTACGAAGTAACAAAGCGAGGAATCCCTGTATGCGTTATCTGATTTTGGCGCTTGTTGCAGTTTTGGTTGCTTTCGTCGCCTATTTTCTACTCAAAGATTGGAAGCCTTCTTTGGTCGAAAAAGAGAGCAAGGTCGTGGAGACAGAAAAGAGACCAGTGCGAGAACGGAATCCGACGAGTATTAAAAGACCTGTTGGGCAGCCCAAGCGGATTGATGTTCCAACTGCTCCGGATGCAGGTTTCGACTCTTCGCTATATGGGACAATCAAAGGGACAGTGATAGAAGAGACAGGAGGAGGAGTCAGTGGGGCATCCGTTTCGGCGTTTTTGGGGAGCCGTGTTGTCGCATCTACAATTTCCGATAAGGAAGGGGGTTTTGAACTTACTTTCTTGCCGGAAGGTAATTATACGATTGTCGCATCAAAGAAAGGGTTTTCCGACGGAAGTTCAGAAAATCTCTATTTGAGGGCTCAGGAAAGATTAGAAGGAGTTCTTCTACGGCTTGTCAGAGGTGGCGGTGTGGAAGGCAGGGTGACTGACGATAGAAGAGAGCCTCTATCAGGTGCTACTATCGTATTGTTTCCTGTCGAGCCGATTCAGGGCGTAAGACCGAGGCAAGCACAAAGCGATAACGAAGGAAGATTCAGGTTCGAAGATGTGTATCCGACACTTCATAGAATAGGCGCCTCCCATCCAGACTGTCTGCAGAAGGAAACGGAGACCATTTCAGTCTCTGTCGGACAGACATCTGAAATAGAGATTGTTCTGAAAAGAGGTGGCACAGTTACAGGAACCGTTTCCGATGAAAACGGAAGCCCGATAAAAGGAGCGAATATCTATATTATGCAATCTTCGGGCTCGCTTCATCTCGGACAGGTGACTGTAACCGACGAGGAAGGAAAATTCACCATCCGCGGATTGCAGAGTGGCACCATCAATCTTAAGGTGATAGCAAGAGGTTACAAGACGAATGTGACAGAAAACATCACAGTGATTGAAGGCGAGACGAGTCGAGAAATTCGAATCGTTCTCAGTGAGGGGCTTGCGATTGAAGGGATAGTTGTTGATGAGAATGGCAATCCCATTAAAGATGCGGATGTGTCTGCGTCTTCTCAGACATATTACGCCTCTCCGCAGAAAACCGATGAGAACGGATATTTTCAGTTCAAAGGGTTCTCTGAGGAGGAGACGGTAGCGTTGTCGGTGCGTGCTTCAGGGTACATTCCTGTGGTTTTGCGAGAAATATCGTTGCCGACTCAGCTAAAGAGAATCACTATGAGACGAGGCGCTGTCCTTACAGGGCGTCTTGTATCAAAAGATGTCCCTCCGAGCGATTTCGTCGTAGTCTGCTACCGTCTCGACGAGCAAGGTAACCGTCACCTTGAACATCAGGAGTTCGTCAACAACTCAAAGGAGCATATCTTCACCATCAAGGAGTTACAGCCTGCGGTTTATGAAGTCATCGTCCGTGCAAGAGACTATCTCGACTCTACTCCGACTCAGGTGGATTTAAGCGGTGGCAATGCAGAAGTTACCATTTTTATTGAGAAAAGACCTTAATCTCGACCTAATCATCGAAAATAGAGGTGCTGTTTATTCTTATAAAGTGTGGTTCATAAATGGCAGTAAAGCAAAGTAAACAGGGCAAGCCCGAAAAGATAGAATGAAAAGAAGACGAGTCTACCTTTAATCAGAAAGCGAACTAATAATTTCAGTCCGAACAAGGCAGAAAAATAGGCTGCGACGGTGCTCACAATGAGTGGCAGGGTTTCGAACTGTGCGGTTTTCAAGAGGTCTTTTGCATCTAACAGTCCTGCGCCTGCGATTACCGGAAGGGAGAGAAGGAAAGAGAATATGGCTGCATCTTTTCGTGAAAGTCTTGATTTGAGTGACGCAAACAGAGTCGAACCCGAACGGCTCACTCCTGGAAGAACTGCGACCGCTTGAAAAGCACCGACGAAGAGCGCCTTCAAAATACCTATCTTGTCATATTCCGCTTTTCCCTGCTCTTTACAGCCGAGGCATAAGAGTCCTGAAGTTACGAATCCAAAGGCAACGACATACGCAGGAAGAGAATCCATATAATCTTTAAGCAACAGTCCGACAACTCCAGCAGGAACCGTCGCTACGATTACGGCACAGACGAGACTTATTTTCTTCTCCTTTAATATCGCAAGAATCTCTGATGAAAGGAAGGTCAACACCGCAAGAAGCGTCGCGAGATGAACGCAGACGGTGTAGGGAAGAAAACCTTCTTGATTCTGCTCGAAAACTTTCCATAAAAGAAAAAGATGTCCACTTGAAGACACAGGCAAAAACTCGGTTAATCCTTGGACGATTCCGAGTAGGAGTGCAAACCAAAGGGTCAAACTGAAGGCTCCTTCCATCTTTTTTCAATGAAGTTTATTATCTCTGCCGCAAGACGATATTTTGACGCTTTGATTCGGCGGATACGGCTATCAGATGTAATTAGCACGAATGCAGCATCTTTCGCTCCTATCGCCTTGACACTATCGAGAACAACCATATCGAGCCTTTTCAGGCGCAGTTTCCCTTTTGCGTTGGATATATTATCTATACTGTCTTCGAGAGCGAAGCCAACAACCGTCAGTTGCGCAGGGCGAACGCGAGCAACCTCACTCAATATGTCAGGAGTGCGCACTAACTGAATAGAAAAAGTCTCCTTATTCTCTTTTTTCATTTTATTCCTGAGGCGATGCGCAGGGCGAAAATCGGAAACAGCAGCGGTCATTACGAGCGCATCGGAACGCTTAATCCATTTGAGCGTCTCCTTACACATCTCCTCCGCAGAGACAACGGGAATGAAGAGAACACCTGGCGGACTTTTGAGCGCAACAGGACCGCTTATCAATACGACGCTGTGTCCTCTTTTAACCGCCATTCTCGCCACAGAGTAGCCCATAAGCCCTGTGGACGCGTTCGATATAAACCGCACGCTGTCTATATACTCTCTTGTCGGTCCTGCTGTAACGAGGACTCTCATTTCAGTAAGCGCACCTTATGAGGTTGGTTGAATCTATCTTCTATGATGATGAACTCATCATCTATCTGGAGTAGTTTGAATACTTCATCTGCGACCTTTATTTTCTCTCCAACTCTGTAGCCTGAGTCTCCGATTATCACCATATCCCCGTCAGCAAGATGGAGAATTCCCTTAGCAACGAGAGATGCTGCTATCTTGCGGACGCTCTCCATCTCTTCCGCAAGCCTTTTCTTTTTCTCTTCTGCCTCTCTTTTTAGCCTTTCTTCTTCTTCCCGTTTAAGCCGTTCTTCCTCCGCTTTGCGTCTCTGTTCTTCTAATTCTCTCTGTTTCCGTTTTTCTTCTTCCGCTTGCATCTGTTTCTTGAGAGTTTCTTCGCGTTCAATAGCGAGGTCTCTTTCGACAACAGGAGAAATGAACGGGTCTACGCCCCATACCTTTGGAGATATTTCAAACTTTTTTTCTGCCTTATAAGGCTGTTCATCATCAGGGACGATAACAGGACGAAAACCAGTGTCTCCTCCGATGCTTTCGGTTGGGCTCATCCTTTGGTATATAAGAATTGCTATAAGGATAGAGAGTATTACTACGAATATGTGCATACGTTGGAGTGCGAGTCTTGCAAGAAGTTCGGACATTCCGCATTATCCCCCAATCTCTACACTCTGGTCAATGAAGACGAGTTCGACTTGGATGGACACGCTTACCTTTGGGTATAGTTCACGGTTCTCGGAGATATTCAAAGAAGTGACTACGCAGATGTAGTCGGAACTCGTTATTACATTTAAATATCTTGCGAGGTCGGCGTAACGGCAAACGAGAGCCATCTTGACAGGAATCCTTATGAACGCTCCTTTCTGTTCTTTGGACTCCCGTTCCCAGTTCTTGAGCGTGATATTATTGTTTGAAGCGGCAAGCGTGAGAAAATTGAATGCTTTCTGCGCCTCTTCGGCACCGCCGTAACGATGCTTCATTTCAAGCAATTCCAAGCGCATTTTCTTCTCTTTGTTCATCTGGTGAGAAATCCTATAGACCGCTGGAATCAAATTGTTGAGGCTCCGTTGAGTGCTAACAAGGTCCGCTCTCACCTTTAAAATGGAAATGATAAGCGGAAGCACAATAAGCAACGAGAGTGTCGTCAGGAGGACAACGGTAAAAAACGCCCCTTTTGGACCTCTGAAGATTTTGTTCAGCGCTGCTTTGATTCTGACTTTTTGCGCCATTGTGAAGTCCTCACTTTCGCGTCAATGGAGAAAAGGAAGACATCCTCGCGAATATGCTTTTCGGAGAGTTCCACGATTCTGCTTCCGCCCGGCTGGACATTCTGGAAATGGTCTGTCTCCGCAAGGTGCATCGTAAATTCCGTCACAAGGGCTGGTTCTTTCGCGTAACCTTCAATTTTCATCAAGTATTCGGTTGGAAGCCCGTTTGAATCTCTAACCGCGTTGAATGAAATCGAGCGCAACCATAGTTTCCCTTCAGGTATCAAGTTACTGATTGCACGCAACAGGTCAAACCAATCAGGGTTTGAGAGCCATGCGTTCTCGATAATCTCTATCTGCCGTTTTATCTCTTCCATTCTTTGAGAAAACTGAGACGCACGGGAGAGCATCTTCGACAAAGAGGAAATCCTCTCTTTCTGAATCTCGACATCCGTGGCGTAGGATTGTCTGACAAGAAAGAGCGCAGTCACGAGGGACAGAAAAGAGGCAAGGAAGAGAGCGGCAATCTGGGAGGTCGTTGCACGCTTGGTCGTCGGGCGTCTTGTAACTGTCAGACCGCCTGGGAGAAGATTTATATAGCGGTAAGATTGTTTTCGTGCCAAACCGAAGGCTGCGGTGAGCATAGTACCTATGCTCTGGAATTCTTCCTGTCTGACGGAGGGAGAACCTACGCGGACATTCTCCATTGGGTTGATGACTTTTACCGGCAGTGCGAGGCGCGCGGAGAGCAGTCTGTCAACATCACGCAAGATAGCACCTCTTCCGCAAAGGAGTATTTCCTGAACTTTTCTTTCAGGGTTCTGTTGTTTGTAGAATCCGAGGGAGCGACCGAGTTCTCCAACAAGCCGTTCGACAGGATAGCGAACCGCGACCGCAACTTGTTGTGCTTCGCTCCACTCCCCCTGAGGTTTACCTGATACAGGAAGAGTATCCATTTCTGCGACAGTTTTCAAATCTTCCCAAAAGGCAAGAGTATCCTTAATCTGCTCGAGTTCCTCATGGACGGCGACAGAAAGGAGTCGCTGCTCTTCCTCCTTAAGCGCAATACCATGTTTGCGTTTGAGGAGTTCAGCGGTTTCGGGAGAGACATTGAGTTCAGTGCGGATGGCTTCGGAAAAGTCATAGTCGCCGATTTTCGTTTCACGGACGAAAGCAAGATGTCCATCTTCAAGGACGACGAGTGTGGTATAAAGCCTGCCAATGTCAATTATAGCAACAGTTGCACCTGCTTCCTCCTTTATCTTATCTTGAAGAGCGGAGACTATAGCGATTGCACGGGCTACGATTCCGACAGGCTTCAAACCTGCCTTAACGAGAGCATTCGCACGACGGGTAATAGCATCTTTCTTCGCCGCAGCGACAAGAACATCAACCTTGCGACTGCCATCCTCGTATGTTACTTCCTTGATTGTATGATAGTCAAAGAACGCTTCTTTAAGAGGAAACGGACTCGTTCTCTCGGTCTCCCACCAGACAGAATTCTCCATATCGGCTTTTGGCATCTGAGGTATAGCAAGATGCTTTACGAAAGAATCTTTACTTTCAAGAGTACTGACCGCATCAGTAGATTGGAGTTCTCTTGAGATGATAAGTCTTTGGAGGAAGTGAGAAACCGCTTCCTCATCGTTTGCCACTTCGGGAGGAAGTTCCGCCATTCCGTATCCGAATACGACAGGCCCCGCCGAAGTCTCTTTCACTTCGACTATTATTATACTGTCGCCGTCAATGTCAACTCCGAGCATATTTCCTCGCAAGACATAACATTGTTCTGTTTTTTATTATAGCATAATCTACCTGACTATGCAAGCGACTTCCCAAGCGAGCGGAGTTATGCGACAGTCAGAGGAACAAGGAATGATAGGCAAGGAGTGGAGGCAGGATTCGAATTTCCAATTCCTGATTCCAGAAACAAGCGTGTGTATAAGAGGCGTAAGTTAAAAGAACGAATGGACAGGAAGACGAAACAAATTCTCTACTGTCCCAGGTGTTATGCATCCCGTGACTTTGAGGAAAAGGAAACCAAGTTGGTTTGCAAGGAATATGGGTACATTTTGATGAAAACGCAGGAGAAGACAGATGAAGGTGATGGTCTGCAGGGCATTAGACGAGAACGAAAACCCTTTATGGGAGGAGCGGTTCAGCAAAGAGAAACTGAAGAAGTATAAGGATGCGGCGGGCTCCGTCGTGTTTGCGCTTCAGTTTCAAAACGATGCTTCTCTCTGTAATGGGTCTATTGTGAGAGAAGAGAATATTAGATATTACGAGGAATTGCCATGTGGAGTGACTTTGCATTGCGGTGTTGACCCTGCAATATCTACTTCGCCAGAGGCTGACTTTTTCGCTGTCGTTGTAGTGGGACATAAAAAAGGAGATTTTTATGTCATTAGAGCGCACGAGGAGAGGTTGTCCTTTAACAAGCAAGTAGCGACGATTGAACGGTTCTGGAACGAATACAGACCTATCCATATAGCGGTAGAAGCGAACGCATATCAGAAGGTATTGGTTGAGGTCTTAAGACAGCGTGGAATTTCTGTGCGCGCAGTCCATCAAACCGAGAATAAAGAGATACGGATTATGAGGCTTAGCGCTATTTTTGAAAGTGGACACATCTGGCTTAAAAGGGAGCAGACAGAACTCATCGGACAGATTCTTTCATATCCGAACTCGCGATATGACGACCTATTGGATGCGCTTGCTCTCGCTGTCCGTTCAGCAGGGATTAGAAAAGTAGACTTCCATTCGATACCAGGTCTTTAATTCTGGAGGGTTTTCTTATGAAAAATGGCGAGAGAGAAGGAGCAAAAGGGTTCAAGATTGAGAATCTGCAAAAAAACATCGAGAAATATCATCCGGAATATGAGATGCTTCTTCCGAGGTGGCTTTTCTTTCTTGATTCGTATGAAGGGGGATTCGATTACACGCAGAATCCACACTATCTTTTTTCCCACAGTCGCGAGAGTGCAGAAGACAGAGCGTTTCGGCTTCGCCGCGTAGTCTATTACAACTACTGCAGGTCAATTGTAGACCTTTATATTTCCTACATCTACAAGAAGGAGATTGTGAGAGAGAGCGAAAATGTTAACTATCTCAATTTTTTGAAGGATGTTGACTTAAAAGGCAATGATATCGATACTATGATGAGCCGATACATAGCGCCGCTTTCACAGGTGTTTGGTGTGGTTTATGTGGTAGTCGATATGCCGCAGGTCAAGGAACAATTCAACACATCTTATGACGAAAAATTACTCGGTATTCGCCCGTATATCTCGGTAGTCTCACCGCTCAACCTGATTGATTGGGAGCTCGACCCGTTCGGCAGGTTCAGATGGGTGAAGTTAAGGGAGAAGTTATCGTCGAACCGTTCTCCTTTCGAGGAGTTTAAACAGCAGGAATATGTATATCGGATATGGACAGATGATAAGTGGTATCTTCTTGACAAAGAAGGCAACTTTTTGAATCAACACGGCGCAGAAGGTGAGGCTCATCCGCTTGGCGTGGTTCCTGTGGTTGCAGTCTACAACGAGAAATCAATGATGCATTCTCTTAGCGGAATCTCCGCTTTACAGGACATCGCACCTTGCTGCCAGAAGATATATAACTTGGCATCGTTGCTGGACGAGTTTCTATACAAACAGTGTTTTAGTTTTCTGGCTTGGCCTGGAGATGTGGATGTTGAACGGCTCGGAGTAAACAATTTGGCGACTTACGACCCAGAAGCAAGAACTCTGCCAGCATACATTACGCCGCCGACAGACCCAGCCAAATTCATCGAGTCCCAAATTGAAAAGAATATAGAGGAGATATATCGCTTGGCGAGAATCAAGTACATAGCGGTCTCATCACAAGCGGAGTCGGGCGTTGCGCGTTCCATCGAGTTTCACGACACAAATAACATCCTCGCACGCAAGGCGCTCTCTCTCCAGCAGGCGGAAAACGAGATTGCAGAACTGTTTTTCAGATGGATAGGCGAACCAAACGATGTGAATATCATCTATCCGAGAGAGTTTAATATTCGCGCAGTGAACGAAGAGATAGAAGAGTCGATCAAGGTTATGAGCCTTGAGTTGTCGAAGACTCTTAATGCGAGAATCGGGAAGCGCCTTGTTAAGACTATTCTGCCATCTCTTAGTCTGTCCGAAGAGGAGCGAATCTACAAAGAGATTGACGAAAGAGCAAGCGGAGCAGAAAAACAGAACCTTTAATACTGCGTCTTACCGTAGGTCTTGCCCGGATGTTTTTTTGCCTGGGCGGTCAGGTCTATCGGATTTATCGGGTCTTTCAGGTTTATCAAGCCGTTTCGCAGGGCGAGGTGTAATGATATCTTCGAGTTGGCGGAATTCGTCTTCTGATAGATATTGTTTGAGACTTTCAACCGCATTTATGTGAATCTGCTTAATCTGATGCATAATCGCTTGACGGTCTATCTGTTCAGGAGGTGTTCCTTCGTATGATTTGAACAGTTCTTGCGTCTGTTTATTTTCTTCGACGATAATTGCGATAACCTGCTCTGTCTTTTGAGTATCCCAACCGAATTTTTGTGCGGCTTCCTTAAGTTTTGCAATACGCCACTCCCCCATCCTTTGGATCATATCAGGAAAGCCGCGTTTCTCTCCTGATTCTGCGTCTGGGGCTTGCCCTTCCGCCAACTTGGGAGGCTGAACAGCAGGCGTTTCAGGCGGCTTGGTACCCACATTCGAAGGCTTCTGCGCCTTCTCGAAAGTCGAGACTTTTTCTTCAAGAACGGCTATCTTGTCGTGCAGTTCTGCTATGCGGGATTCATAGTCATTCTTTTCACGCCGGGTCATCTCCTTGAAAGCGTTAAACTGATTGCGCAGTTCAGAGAGTTCCGCTGCAATCTTTTGCTCCTGTTTCGTCTCTTCTTCGTTCCTTCTGTCAGTCAGCGCATACGCCCACAAGAAATATACCCCAACAGCCACTCCGAAAGCGCAAGTAAGCAGAATCACCGCAGTTCTCATTTTGAGCACCCTCAACAATCTTATATAATTATAACGAAGAAGGACGGTTTTGGATGCGGTTTTTTTGCTTCAAGGTGCTAAATATGTTTGTTGATGAAGCGCGAATCTATGTGAAAGGTGGAGATGGGGGAGACGGTTGCGTTGCGTTTCGGCGCGAAAGATTCGTGCCGTTTGGAGGTCCTGATGGTGGAGATGGCGGAAATGGCGGTTCCGTCTACCTCGTCGCAGACGAAAGCGAGAACACCCTGATAACAGTCTCTCAGAAGGTTCATTTCATTGCACAGAACGGAAAGCGTGGTAGAGGCAAATCCCAGCACGGCAAATCAGGAGAAGATTTACTCATTCCTGTTCCTTTGGGAACCGTCATACGCGACGAATCGGGGAACATAATAGGTGAGTTGCTCAGAAACGGCGAAAGGATTTTAGTAGCAAGAGGGGGACGAGGCGGACGCGGCAACAAAGCGTTTGCGACGCCGACGAACCGCACTCCGCGCTATGCAGAAGATGGACAAGCAGGTGAAGAGAGATGGTTGCATCTCGAGTTAAAACTCATCGCGGATGTCGGACTCATTGGGCTACCGAACGCAGGCAAGTCAACTCTACTTTCAGTAGCATCAAAAGCCCATCCTAAAATCGCCGATTATCCGTTTACGACGAAATCGCCTGTATTGGGAATCGTCGAGATAGGAAATCATCAAAGAATCGTCGTTGCCGATTTGCCAGGGCTCATCGAGGGCGCACACGAAGGAAGGGGACTCGGCGACAGATTCTTGCGTCATATCGAGAGAACGCGGATTCTCATTCATCTGATTGATATAGCGTCGCCGACCGCCTCGCCGTTAGAGGCATACAAAATCATCCGCAAAGAATTGAAAAACTACAGCCCATCTCTTGCGGAGAAGGAAGAGATTGTAGCATTGAGCAAATGCGACCTTGTAAGTCTCGTGAAAGCGCGCAAAATCGCAAGCGAGATGAAAAAGGAGACAGGAAAAGAGATTTTTTTGTTAAGTGCGATAACCGGCAAAGGTGTAAGAGAACTCTTTCGTTTCGCCTACAAATATCTTCTCAAATGACTCTGACGAGGCTTTTGAAATCCAGTAAGATATTTAACCTTAAAATGGTCTTAACTGTATTTTTGGTAGTTACGGCGTTGATTGCTTTCATTGACATCGTCAACTCTTCGATGAAGAGTAAGAACTAAGTGAGTAGTTATTAATAAAAAGGCTGCCGAGAAACCGACAGCCTTTTTATTTGTTGTTCTTATTGCGATGAGAAAGGGGCGCAATATCGGTTCACAAACTCGCTACGAGTTTTTCGGGCGCATTTCCGCTTTCAGTCCACCCCTTCGTTACAGTTGCCCGCTAACGCCGTTGTAATCGTCCATTGATGTCAGCCAATATCTCTCGTTCCATTTCCTCATCATTTCCTGCGGCTATCCACTTTTCTGACAAACTGTCGTATTTTTCTCGTTCGACTTTTATTTTAACCTTGAAAGGCTGTCTGCTGGCAACGCTTGCTACACATCTCGTTCGGTAAGAGGAGGACAAAAATTTTTGGGATTGTTTCCACGCCGTGCGCAGATAACCCGACTCCTTGTCAACCGTCTCGATGTCAAGTCGGTCGCCAACAGCCTCCACAACAGCAAGCCATCCTTGCTCAAACGAGACACCTGGTGACGCTTCTACCATCTTGAATGTCGCAGGTTGCGCCGTCGCACAACCGCTCGTCACTCCAATCAGCAGAATAGAGCATACTCCAATCAAACAAACACATTTCATTGAAGAGTCCTCCCCAAAAAAGGCTTATGGAACGGTTACACCCACTCCATCGCAATCTTCATTTTCAAAAATGTCAAATGCGAAAAAGAACAATATGTATGATCCAGAATCGACATTAACCCAACCGAGTCTTAATTCAAGCGCTTTGAGAGCAAGACTTGATGATTCATATTCGAGTTCGAATGTAACAGTGTCAATATAGGCATGGGTTGGGCGGAACCATTCAGTCGTTGTTGTCGGCTCAAAATCTATCGGGAATCCGCCTACATAGGCTACCATACCTACGAGAACACCGCTACTATTGAAGTACGCTTCGGCGTCAAACCAGGTCGCTCCATCATCAGGAGTATATTCTCCATAGACAACATAATAGCCTTCCTCCTCATCGTAAAACATAAAATCCGCATTCGTGTTGTCTGCAATCCCCAATACCTTTGCGTTCCACTGCTGCGAGACCGACCAAACAGAACTTGTACTCCATTTTTCAATCGTCTTGCCATTAGGTAATGTTCGCGGATTGTCGATTCGACGGTAGTCGTATACATACAGTTTTGTTCCAACTGTTTTAATGGGAATGAAGTATACATCAGAGATTCCGTCGCCTTCTACATACCCTGTTACTGTCACAGGATTCGAAGGAGAGACAGTTGTACCTGATGAGTCAACATCATAAACACTAATATTCGGCGTATAGTTTGATACGAAATCGTAGTAGTCTTCGAGCATTTCATCCCAGGAGTAGTCCGTGGCGAAGGAGGTATCGGCATATTCTGCGCTTGCATCTTGATATGTCTGTTCGTCTTCAGGAAAGAAGAGCGAAACTCCTGTTGCGTATTTGTGCCATAAGCCGCAGTATCTCCTGATAATCATTCCGTTCAATATGGTCAATAAATTATCTATGCGGTTCTGAAGCACCGTATTCGTGGTGATGTATCGCAACACATAGAGCAGGTCCCCGACATCAACAGCAGTCTCATCATCACCTGCATTAGAGGCGTATGTGTCTGCATACCAGCGGGCAAGTCCGAGATTAACCCCTTGCGTGGACATATTCGCCTGCAAGAAAGTCGCAACATCTTCGAGTCTATCCAAAAAGGCTTCTTCGCCCCAAATAAAAAGGGGCGTTACAATCTCGTCGGTAACCCCACAGTAAACCCGACATCGACTGAAGCCCCTTGGGCAACAGTCTTTGTCTCACTGTGGGGTTAGACCAAATACGGTCTTTAAGACAAAGACCCGCCTTCTATATCAGCGCCAATTACTCGCGGATGCCACACAACTCACAAGGCATCCTTCTAACTTCCTATTTATCTCCTAATAGCAATTCTCAATAACTTATAACTTCTCGTTCTTCACTCTGTCAAGTCTAAAACCAACTTTTTTCAAGCACTCTCAAGAAAAACTTTCTCTGATATTCCGTCGTAACCTCAGATGGCGGCACACCGCATTCAGCAGATTCCAAATCATCATAATGGTCGTCATCGCGGACACTCATTTATCACGCTTTTGACGAAATACCGCTCCAACTGCTCAAAATAGATACCGATGATTGCTCAAAATAAATACACCTACCTGCTCAAACTAAATA
>Ga0123519_10001275_pt1 | contig 43381 bp, 45 predicted proteins | sample YelNatPaOPRAMG02_FD_87396 | JGI IMG/M metagenome (GOLD analysis project Ga0123519, IMG submission 87396) | Hot spring microbial communities from Yellowstone National Park - Yellowstone National Park OP-RAMG-02 (version 2) | ecosystem: Environmental > Aquatic > Thermal springs > Hot (42-90C) ...
TCAGAGGTATACCTATATTTAAATACCGGCAAGCATTTATTTGTGGCACGCGTAGGCGCGCATGACCGTCCTATGACAAACCAAGAGATGGATTTGGTATTTGATATGAGTAAGGTGCACTTTTTTGATAAAGATACAGAAAAGACAATTATATAAAATAGCCCTTTTATTTTTTGCGCTTTTCTCTTATTTTTTGCTATCTCTTTTTTTTATACTAAAAACCCGCCTTCCGATTATATTCTTATTTATATTTTTTGCACCAGTTATTCTTACCTTTATTTATCTAACCTTGTTTTATTCCCGTAAAAAAATCGCCCTATTGTTGGAGATACAAAAACTGCAAGAAGACATAAATCTTTGCAAATTAAATATTGATAAAGAAAGTAATTCTATAAAATCTATAGAGCACAGGATCCAGGACTATAGAAATCTTAAAATAATTATCGACAAGTTAAATACGTATTGTGAACTTAAGCCTTTAGTTGATACATTGCTTAAGGCGCTCTTTGAGTTAATTGCCGACCAAAAGGGAAATTGCCTGCTTTATCTGGCGGACCATGCTACTCATAAATTGAATCTATTTGCTTCCTATAAAGAAGATAGCCATTGCGTAATTAAAGCCAAGGAAGGCGATATTTTTGATTTTTGGGTTGTCCGACATACCGCCCCGCTTTTAATAGAAGACCTGCGAAAAGATTTTCGTTTTGATTACGAGATATTACTAAAGCAGGAGTATTTTCGGCCCATCGGTTCTTTAATTATTTGTCCGCTTTTAAGTCAGGATAGGTTTTTGGGTTTGATAAGGATAGACCATCCGCAGGCAGCGATGTATCATTATGATGATTTAAGATTGCTAAATACTATTTGCGACTTCTCTGCGGTTGCTATAGAAAATACGCATTTATTTGAAGAGACAAAAAAATTAATCATAAGGGATAGTCTTACCTCTTGTTACAGCAAGAGCTATTTGTTGGAGAGACTGAAAGAAGAATTTGCTCACAGTGCGAAATTAGGGTTAAGTCTTTCCTTTTTAATGTTAGATATAGACCATTTTAAAAAATACAACGATCAATTCGGGCATATTGCCGGAGATATTGTTTTAAAGGAATTGGGACAACTTTTAAACTCCATAGCCAAGGAAATTTCTGGGATGGTTTTTAGATTTGGTGGAGAAGAATTCTGTATACTTTTATCAAACACCCCTAAACAGAAAGCCCTGGGGATAGCCGAGAGTATCCGTCAGCAGGTTGCAAACCAGGTTATTTTTTTGCGCCAGACCAAGACCTCAATTACGGTTTCAATTGGCGTTGCCACGTATCCCCCGGATGCCCAATATGAAGATGAATTGATTTTTAAAGCAGATTATTGTCTTTACCAGGCAAAGCAAAAAGGGAGAAATCAGGTATGCTGTATCTAATTTTGTTGTTGCTAATTTTATCTTATATTGTTTTATATTTTTTATTGAGGAACATTTTAAAAGAAAAAATCCAAAAAATCGAATCTATTTATCAAGAGGCGCATCAGAAATACCAAGTTTTATACAAAGATCTGTCAGGGGTAATCCAAGAAAAAGAAAAGTTAAACCAGAAATTGGAAGACCATAGGCAACTTTATGAGGTAAGCAGGCAATTATATAAATTTTTAGATGAAGATGATATTTTCCCTGTCTTTAAAGATATCCTCTCTAATTTTGTTAATTTTAAAGAATGCTTTATTGTCGATAAATCCGCATTAGATATAAAATTAGATGAAGGAGATTTGGTATTTAGCTTGCGGATAGATTCTTCTGAGAGTGGTTTTTTGGTTGCTCGCGGAGTAAATTCGCCTTCCCAGCAGGAAAAATTTTATATTATGGCGCAACAATTTTTAGTTGCTTTTAAAAGGGCAAGGTTATACAAAAAAGTGGAGGCGCTTTCGATCGTTGATGAGCTTACCGGGCTTTTTAATCGGCGCTATTTTTTAGAGAGATTTAAAGAAGAGATAGAACGCGCACAACGGTTAGGATTTAGTTTTTCTTTTATCATGATGGATATCGATAATTTTAAAACCTATAACGATTCCTTTGGGCATTTGGTAGGAGATTATATATTAAAAGAGGTTTCGCGGACTATTCAGCAGAATATCCGGCATATCGATCTTGCCTGTAGATATGGAGGGGAGGAATTTTGCATACTTTTGCCACAGATAGAGAAAGATAAGGCTTATTTTGTAGGAGAGCGCATTCGTAAAAGTTTTGAAGAAAGAAAAATAAAAGTATATGATGAGGAGATAGCGATTACAGTAAGTATGGGAGTCGCTTCTTTCCCGCAGGATAGCCATACGGTAGAAGGGATTATAGAGAAATCCGATCAGGCTTTATATCTGGCAAAAAGAAGAGGCAAGAATCAGGTAAGTGCTTATCAGGAAATACATAAAAAACCTTGCAAATAAATTATTTTTAATATAAAATCTTTTCTATGCATTATATTATTGGCATAGATTTGGGCGGCACAAATTTAAGGGTGGGCCTATTTGACGAAAAACTTCAACTTAAAAAAAAATATATTTTTTCTACCAAGAGTTTTAAAGATAAAGAAGCATTAATCGGAGCAATCATAGATTCTATAAAGGCAATACTTCATAAAAACGCGCTTAAGTTATCCCAGATATGGGGAGTGGGTTTAGGTTTGCCAGGACCGGTAAATTATCAAAAACAGATTGTGCATTTTTTCCCCAATATAAAGGGATGGCGCAATGTCTATTTAGGTGATATATTAAAGGAGGCATTGGGTTTGGAGATATTTATAGATAACGATGCTAATTTAGTTTGTTTGGCAGAGACTTTTTTAGGCATTGCCAAAGGTTATCATAATGTGGTAGGCGTGACTTTGGGCACTGGTGTAGGTGGAGGTTTGGTGCTGGAAGGAAAAATATACCGGGGAACAGATTTTGTAGCTGGAGAAATCGGCCATATCCCTTTAAATGAAAAAGGTCCATTGTGTAATTGTACAGGGAGAGCATGCCTGGAAAGTTATATAGGTAGCGCCAAGATAATGCAGGAGGCAAAAAAAGTTTTTAAAAAAGAGGTTAGTTTAGAACAGTTAAGTATGCTGGCCAAAAAGGGTAATCCAAAAGCCATAAAGATCTGGCAAAGGGTAGGAGAAAGATTAGGGATTGTTTTAAGCGGAGTAGCAAATCTGCTCAATCCACAGGCAGTAGTTATTGCAGGCGGTGTTAGCAAGGCAGGTAGATGGTTATTTGAAGGTATCCGCAAAACCATAAGAGAAAGGGCGATGCCCGTAGCGGCAAGAAGGGTGAAGATACTAAAGTCATATTTTAAGGATGATGCAGGTATAACCGGCGCAGCGCTTTTAGTAAAAATGGGCGTGAGAAAAAATGTTAATTTTTATTGATTCCGCAAATGTAAAAGAGATTGCAGAAGCCCAACAATGTGGATTTATTGATGGGGTGACTACCAACCCTACTTTGCTTGCCAAGGAAAAACAACCCGTAGAGATTATTTTAAAGAGAATCTGTTCCATCGTTAATGGTCCGGTAAGCGCAGAAGTAATCTCTTTAGATGCTGAGGGAATGATAAAAGAAGCGAAAAAATTAAGTAAAATTGCAGAGAATATCGTGATAAAAATTCCGCTTACCAAAGAGGGGCTTAAAGCGGTAAGGAACCTTTCCGGTCAGGGTATAAAGACAAATGTTACTCTATGCTTTTCGCCTACACAGGCTATTTTGGCTGCCAAGGCAGGATGCGATTATATCAGCCCATTTATCGGCAGACTCGATGATATAAGTCAGAAAGGTATGGACTTGATTCAGAAGATAAAGCAGATCTATTCTAATTATAATTTTAAAACAAAAATAATTGTGGCTTCTATTCGCAATCCTTTGCATATTTTAGAATCTGCTTTATTGGGTGCAGATATTGTAACGGTTCCGTTTTTGGTTTTGGACCAGCTTATTAAACATCCTTTGACAGATATCGGAATTCAGCGTTTCTTGGAAGATTATAAAAAGATCCCTCAAAAATAAATGCAGATGATATTCTTTTTGGTATTTTTTATTTTTACCAGTTTTGTTTATGCCCAACCGACTAACGAATCGATTAAGGAACCCATTGTGGTGAATGGCGACAGGGTGGAATACTCTGCAGACCAAAGGCAGGTAAGTGCCGAAGGAAATGTCTCTGTTATTTATAAAGACACAAAACTTACCTGTAAAAAAATAAAGGTTAATTTGCAAAACCAGGAGGCAGAGGCAGAAACAGATGTGCGCATAGAAGACAAAAAGGGAATCCTTTATGCCGAAGGAGCCAAATACAATTTTTCTCTTAAAACTGGCGGAATTATAAATGCAAGTTTGATTGCTCCTCCTTATTACGCAGAAGGAAAGACCGTTCAAAAAGTAAGCGAAGATAAATACGAGATTAAAAACGGTTATTTTACTACCTGTGATTTTGATCATCCTCATTATTTGGTATCTTCAAATAATATCCAAATTTATCCGCAAGATAAGGTTATAATAAAAAAAGCAAAAGTTCAGGTAGGCAAGTTACCTTTGTTTTATTTGCCATCTTATACGCATAGTCTTAAGGATCCTTTTATGCATGTAAGACTAATTCCTGGCAAAAGCGGTGATTGGGGACCATATCTGCTTTCTGCGTGGAGAGTGTCTCTTACGGACAGCCAAATGGCAAGGGTCTATTTAGATTATCGGGAAAAATTAGGTACTGCAGAAGGTTTTGGTTTAAATTACGCTACCCATAATTTAGGCAAAGGAGATTATAAATTTTATTATACCCAGGAACATCCCAAAAAATTACCGCAGGAAAGCCCGGCGGAGTTTGAACGGTATTTAGTGCGCTGGCGACACCAGTGGGAGATACAACCGCAGACTAATGCCGTTTTAGAATTTTATAAAATTCAGGATACCAAAAGAATAATTTTAGGAGATAATTACAATTTTCTTAAGGATTATTTTTATAGAGAGTATGAGAAGGAAAGTCAACCCAAGACCTATCTTTCCTTAAATCATGCTTTGCCCAATTCTTATCTGAACCTTTTAATTCAGAAACGCATAAATTCTTGGTATACCCATCAGTATCTTGTGCCGGATGAGAAATTACCCCAGGTTTCTTATAGTTTGCCTTCTTTTTCTTTGGGAGTAGGCAATCTTTATTTAAAAAATCATATGGAATTCGCCAATCTTTTAAATAATGATATTTCTGCGCAGGATGATGATGTAGTAAGATTTGATATCTATAACGAACTTTTTTATCCCAGCAAGTTTTTCATCTTTAATATCCGGCCTTTTGTGGCTAGCCGCCAGACCTATTACTCAAAAGATAAAGATGGCAATTCTTTAGATCCGCGCACAGTTTTTTATACCGGAATAGATGTAAGCACAAAATTTTATCGTTTTTTTAATTTTTATAACGGTATATTTGATATAAATGGGATAAAGCATATTATTACCCCGAATATAAAATACCTTTATAACCATAAGCCAACTGTTCCTAAAAGTAAATTGCAGGTCTTCGATGATTTAGATACTATAGAGCGCAATCACCGGATGGATTTTGAATTGATTAATAAGTTTCAGACCAAAAGAAATGACGAAAGCGTGGATTTTGCAGTTTTAAAATTAAATACAAGTTATAACCTCGAAAGAAACAGCGCAGTTTCTAAGGGGTTTAGCGATTTTTTGATTGATTTGGAATTAGTTCCTTTTTCTTGGCTGAGGGTAGAATCCGATGCTAATTTTGACATACCGCAGAAGAAGTTTAAGATTGTTAATTTTGATATTGTAAATAATTTAGGCAAGGGGCGTTCTTTTGGTTTGGGGCATCGTTATGAGAGAAAAGGCGGCAAAGAATTGACCTCGGAATTTAACTGGTGCTTTAATCCTAAATGGAGTATGCGCATTTATGAACGTTACCAATTTGCTAAAATAAAAGGGGAAGGATTAAAAGAACAGGAATATGGGTTTTCGCGAGACCTTCATTGCTGGATAATGAATTTTACCTATAATATAAGCAAAGAGCACGGCCATACTTTCTGGGTTATTTTTCGTCTGAAGGCATTTCCTAAGATGGAGATGGAATTTGAACAGTCTTATCATGGTCCTAAACAAAGCGAATAGAAGATGAAGATTTCCATTATTGGCTGTGGATATGTGGGTTTGGTTACCGGCACCTGTTTTGCCCAGTTAGGGAATCAGGTGCTTTGCATAGATAACGATTTAAAGAAAATCAATAAACTTAAAAAGAATATTCTTCCTATATACGAGCCCGGCTTAGAGGAACTTTTAAAAATAAATGTTAAGAAAAAGAGATTATCTTTTTCTTCACATATAAGGGAGGCAGTGGAGAAAACAGAGATAATTTTTATTGCTGTCGGCACTCCTTCACGTGCGGATGGTCAGCCGGATTTAACCGGGATTGAAAATGTAGCCACCCAGATCGCCAAAAATTTAAAAGAATACCGGCTAATCGTGGAAAAATCTACTGTGCCGGTAGAGACAGGAGAATGGGTAAAACACACCGTTAAAATAAATAACTATTTTGGAACCGATTTTGATGTGGCTTCCAATCCGGAATTCTTAAGAGAGGGGACCGCCATATCGGATTTTATGCAACCGGACCGTATCGTTATTGGCGTAGATTCGGAACGCGCAAAGAAACTGCTGCTTAAATTGTACCAGCCCATTAAGGCGCCGATTTTGATTACCGATATAAAGAGCGCCGAACTTATTAAACACGCTTCCAACTCTTTTTTAGCCACTAAAATTTCTTTTATTAATGCCATCTCTCAAATTTGCGAGAGGACCGGCGCGGATGTTATAAAGGTTGCCGAAGGAATGGGTTTGGATAGAAGAATTGGCAAAGATTTTTTAAAAGCAGGCATAGGATATGGAGGCGCCTGTCTTCCTAAAGATCTGGATGCTTTTATCAGTATTGCCGAGAAGGTAGGTTACGATTTTCAACTGCTTAAAATAGTCAAACAGATAAATGAAGAGCAGAAAGATTTCATTATAAAGAAGTTATCTGATGCTTTATGGATTATGGAAGGAAAGACCTTAGGGGTTTTGGGGCTTACCTTTAAATCTAATACCGATGATATAAGAAATTCCGTGGCATTAAATATCATTAGAAAACTTCAGAAAGAAAAAGCAATAATTAAAGCTTATGACCCAAAGGGAATACCCGCCGCTAAGAAGATATTTAAAAATAAAATAAAATTTTGTCTTAATCCGTATGAGGTAGCCAAAGGAACTGATGCGTTATTGATACTTGCCGAGTGGCGGGAATTTAGGGATTTAGATTTTAAGAAGATAAAAAAATTGATGCATCAGCCGCTTATTGTAGATGGAAGAAATATCTTTGAACCTGCTGTTTTAAAGGAGATGGGATTTCGTTATATTGGGGTAGGCAGATGATTAAAGACGTAGAGATAAAGGAATTAAAGGTCTTAAAGGATGAACGGGGTAGGTTAATGGAGATTTTGCGCTGCGATGATAAAATATTTAAAAAATTTGGCCAGGTTTATATTACCACTGCTTTGCCGGGGATAGTTAAAGCTTGGCATTATCACAAAAAGCAGGATGATTATTTTACCTGCATACATGGAGAGATTAGGTTGGCGCTTTACGATGCCCGCCAAAAATCACCCACCTTTAAAGAGGTTATGGAGTTTATCTTAAATATGAATGAACCGAAACTTATTCGCATTCCTGCGCAGGTATATCATGGATTTAAATGTATTTCTGCGCATGAAGCGATAGTGGTCAATATCCCTACAATGCACTATAATCGCATAAAACCTGATGAATATCGGGTGGACCCGTATCTAAATGATATTCCTTACGATTGGAAAAAATGAGCAAACTTAAATCGCAGGATTTAAAAGGGATAATTTTAGCAGGCGGATTAGGGAAAAGGCTTGAGCCGCTGACCCGCGTAACCAATAAACATCTGCTTCCGGTTTGGGATAAACCGATGATTTATTACCCCCTGTATACTCTGGTAGAGGCAGGCATAAGAGATATTATGATTGTTACCGGTGGAAATAATGCGGGTGACTTTTTAAGACTTTTGGGCAATGGGCAGGAGTTTGGCTTAAAATCGCTACATTATGCTTATCAAAAAGGCGAAGGCGGGATCGCTGACGCATTAAGTTATGCGCGGGATTTTGTCGCAAATAACCGCAGTGTGATAATTTTAGGGGATAATATTTTGGAAAAATCCATAAAAAAATATGTGGCGCATTTTTTAAACCAGCCACGCGGAGCAAGAATTCTTATAAAAAAAGTGGATAATCCGCAGAGATTCGGTGTGGTAGAGCTGAAGAATAAAAAAATAATTTCCATTGAAGAAAAACCTTCCTGTCCTAAATCAAATTATGTAGTTACTGGCGTTTATATGTATGATGAGGAGGTTTTTGATATTATTAAAACCTTGAAGCCTTCCTGGCGGGGAGAATTGGAGATTACAGATGTAAATAATGCTTATTTAAAAAAGGGATGTTTAGAATACGATATCCTTGATGGTTACTGGAAAGATTGCGGGACTTTTGAGTCTCTGCTCAAAGCAAATAATTTAGTGGCGCATAATTATTATAGAAAAAGATGATTATTTTGGTTACCGGCGGTGCGGGTTTTATCGGGTCGCATTTTATCCGTTACCTTATCAGAAAATATCCTGCTTACAGGATAATTAATTTAGATAAGCTTACTTATGCGGCAAATCTTAAAAATCTTTCGGAAGTAGAAGATAACCCCCGCTATAAATTTATAAAGGCAGATATCGCTGATTATAAAACAGCGGAAAAGATTATAAAGAATGCCGATGTTTTAGTCAATTTTGCTGCCTCTACGCATGTAGATATCTCCATAAAAAATCCGGTAGAATTTATCCAGACAAACATATACGGAACTTACATATTATTAGAGTTAGCAAAAAAATATAAAATAAAAAGATTTGTGCAGATCTCTACGGATGAAGTTTATGGAAGTATAAAAAAGGGTTTTGCGGATGAGGAGACAAAACTTAACCCTACCAATCCTTATTCTGCCAGTAAAGCTTCTGCCGACCATCTTGCGCGCGCTTATTTTTCTACTTACGGTTTGGATATCGTAATTACCCGCAGTTCCAATAACTTTGGTCCCAATCAGTATCCTGAAAAAATCATCCCCCTTTTTATCACCAATGCCTTAAAAAATAAACCCCTGCCGGTATACGCAAAAGGTTTAAATAGAAGGGACTGGTTATTTGTTTTGGATAACTGCCGGGCAATCGATTTAGTTATGCATAAAGGCAAGAAGGGGCAGATTTATAATATCTCGGCAAAAAATGAGTTATCCAATATCCAACTTTGCCGTATAATTTTAAAGAAATTAAACCGTCCATTTTCTTTAATAAAATACGTGGCAGACCGACCGGGCCACGATTTTCGGTATGCGATGGAGACAAAAAAGATATCCGCTTTGGGTTGGAAACCAAAATATAATTTTCTTGAGGCATTAGAGATGACCATTGCCTGGCATAAGGCTCATCCTGATTATTGGTATGGAGACAGAATTTAATCTATTAAAAGATATAATAATTAAACGCAAGGCTAAAATAGCGGTAGTGGGTTTAGGTTATGTGGGCCTGCCTTTGGCAATAAGTTTTGTGAAAAAAGGTTTTTCAGTAGCGGGGATAGATATAAATAAAACAAGGATTAAACATATTAAAAACAGGGAATCTTATATTACCGATGTCAGTAGTAAAAACTTAAAATCCGCTTTGGATTCCCGCAGATTCAAAGTAAGCGACAATTTTTCTTCTCTTTCTGATGCGCAGGCAATACTGGTATGCGTACCCACGCCCCTTAAATACAAATATACGCCCAACATTTCCTACATAGAGGAAGCAATAAATAAAATTGCTAAAAATTTAAAACCGCCTTCTTTGATTATTTTAGAAAGCACCACTTATCCGGGAACCACAGAAGAATTTATCCTTCCTCTATTGGAGAGTTATCGTTTAAAGCACGGTATGGACTTTTATCTTTGTTTTTCTCCTGAGAGGATTGACCCGGGCAATAAAGTTTATGCTTTGTCGGATATACCTAAGGTAGTAGGGGGGCTTAACCCGCAGGCAACTGAACTGGGGGTTATTTTGTATAAAAATATAATTAAAAAAGTAATCCCGGTTTCTTCTGCCCGTACCGCTGAATTTATAAAATTATTGGAAAACACTTTCCGTCTGGTGAATATCGGCTTAATTTATGAGTTAACTATGCTTGCCCAAGAGATGAAAGTGGATATCTGGGAAGTGATTGACGCTGCCAAAACCAAACCTTTTGGCTTTATGCCGTTTTATCCTGGTCCGGGAGTAGGCGGACATTGTATCCCCAAGGATCCCCTTTATCTTTACTGGAAGGCAAGAAAGATAGGTTTTAATTCTAAATTTATTAGACTGGCTTCGCAGATCACCTCTCGTATGCCTCTTTATATTGTAAAGAGAATCTGCGAGATCCTTGATAAATTTTATAAAAAGATAGAGAATCAAAGTGTGCTTATTATCGGAGTTACTTATAAAAAGGATGTTAAAGATTTAAGAAAGGCGCCATCTTTAGAAATTATTAATGAGCTAAAAAGAAGAAAGGTTAAGGTTTTTTATTTTGATCCCATTGTCCCATATCTTAAAATCGACTCCCTAGACCTTAAATCCATAGATTTAAAAAACACAGATTTAAAGAGGTTTGCCTGCGTGGTAATTGTTACCGACCATTCTACTGTTGATTATAACTATATTTTAAAAGAGGCAAATATGATTTTTGATCTCCACAATGTTTATAAAAATATAAAGGATAAAAAGGTGATAAAAATATGATGAAACAACAAAGAGCCCTTGTTACGGGTGGAGCAGGTTTTATCGGTTCGCACTTAGCAGAGTATCTGTTAAAAAAAGGCTTTAAGGTAAGGATTTTAGATAATTTTTCTAGCGGGAAAAAAGAAAATATTCTGGGTTTTATCAATAGAGCTGAACTGATAACCGCTGATATTCGTGATAAAGATGCCTGTCTTAAGGCTACCAAGGGGATAGATTATGTTTTTCATCAGGCAGCTTTAAGGAGCGTGCCTAAATCTTTGCAAGAACCCCATCAGTACAATGCGGTAAATATAGACGGGACCCTGAATATGCTGGAGGCATCTTTAAAGAATAAAGTAAAATGTTTTGTTTTTGCTTCCTCCTCTTCTATTTACGGCGAAGCAAAAAAGTTTCCTCAGAGAGAGACCGATATACCCCGATTAATTTCTCCTTATGCTTTAAGCAAGTTGGCCGGCGAATATTACTGCCGGATTTTTTCTCTAAATTACGGATTAAGGACGGTTTCTCTGCGGTATTTTAATGTTTTTGGGAAGCGGCAGGCGCTTGATGATGAATATGCGGTAGTAATCCCGAAATTTATAGATTGCCTGCTTAAGGACGTTGCGCCTCCCATATACGGCACAGGGTATCAGTCGCGGGATTTTACTTATGTAGAAAATGTCGTAAGGGCAAATTTTTTAGCCGTACAAAAAATGGAAAATTATCCTATAGGAATAGTGTTTAATGTCGCTAACGGAAAAAATTATACGGTATTAGAACTGGTGAGGATTTTAAATAAGATATTGAATAAAAATATAAAACCTGTTTTTTTGGAAAAAAGGCCAGGGGATGTGTTTAAAACACATGCAGATATAACTTTGGCAAAAAATAAACTCGGATACAGGCCTTACGTAGATTTTGAAACCGGCCTTAAAAAAACCGTGGAATACTTTAAAGAAAAATGGCAAAGAAAATCGCCTTAATTACCGGCGGAGCAGGTTTTATCGGTTCGCATCTTTGCGAAAGGTTGGTGGCTGAGGGTTTTAAGGTAATCTGTTTGGACAACCTTATTACCGGTAATTTAAAAAACATTTCTTCTTTATTAAAAAGCAGGAATTTTTGTTTTATCCAACATGATGTTACCAAGTATATTGATATCAAGACAAAATTAGATTATGTTTTACATTTTGCTTCGCCTGCTTCCCCTCAGGATTATCTGCGTTTTCCTATCCAGACATTAAAGGTGGGTGCTTTAGGCACCCACAATACATTGGGTTTAGCCAAGGCAAAAAAAGCTAAATTTTTGCTTGCCTCTACCTCTGAGGTTTACGGCGACCCTTTAGTGCATCCCCAAACAGAGGATTATTGGGGCAACGTCAATCCCATAGGTTTAAGGGGTGTCTATGATGAGGCAAAACGCTTTGCAGAAGCAATGACTATGGCTTACCATCGCGTGCACAAAATAGATACAAAAATCATCCGCATTTTTAATACCTATGGAGAAAGGATGCGCTTGAATGATGGAAGGGTAATCCCCAATTTTATTTTTCAAGCGCTAAACAATCAACCTTTGACAGTTTATGGGCGGGGCCAGCAAACACGTTCTTTCTGTTATATATCGGATTTGGTTGAGGGGATATTTAAACTTATTTTTTCCAAGATAAATCAACCGGTTAATTTAGGGAACCCTTGCGAATTTAAAGTTTTAGAATTAGCGCATCTGGTAATAGAATTAACCCAAAGCGAGAGTAAAATTGCATTTAAACCATTGCCTGCGGATGACCCTGTACGTCGCAAACCGGACATAAGCAGGGCAAAAAAATTTTTGAATTGGCAACCCAAGATAAATTTAAAAGAAGGGCTAAAACGCACCATTGCCTGGTTTAAAAACGAAATAAAAAATCCATCTTAATTTTATGCGCATAGTGATTGTAGGAGCAAATGGCCAGTTAGGAAGTGATTTAAGCAAGGTTTTGGCAGAGTATAAGCCTATCTGTCTTACCCACCAGGACATAGAGCTAAGCTGTAGTTTAAACGTAGAAAAGGTGTTTAAAAAATATCATCCGCATCTACTTATCAATACCGCTGCCTTTAATAATGTGGCTTTATGTGAGGAGGAAGCAGAAAAAGCATTTCAGGTCAATACCTTAGGAGTAAAGAATCTTAGCGAGTACGCACTTTTATATAATACTATTCTGGTGCATATTAGTACGGATTATGTATTTGATGGCAAGAAGAAAAAGCCCTATACCGAAGAAGATCTGCCTTTTCCGGTAAATGTCTACGGATTAAGCAAGTTAGCCGGAGAGTATATTATCCGTTATAAGTTAAAAAAATTTTTTATTATTCGCACCTCTGCTTTATTTGGAACACATATTTGCCGGGGGAAAGGAGGCAATTTTTTAGATAAGATATTCGATTTATATAAAAGAAAAAAAGAAATCATAATAGTCAATGATGAATTTGTTTCTCCTACTTATAGTTTAGATTTGGCTAAACAGATAAAGGAGATAATTAAAACCACACACTACGGTATATTTCACGCCGCAGGTGAAGGATTTTGTTCTTGGTATAAATTTGGCAAGACCTTTTTTGATTTTTTAGGAATAAAAATAAAAATTATTCCGGCAAAAGCCCAGGACTTTCAACAACAAGTAAAAAGACCGCATTTTTCAGCATTAGAAAACAAGCGCCTTAAAGATTTAAAAATTAATTGTATGCGCCATTGGAAGGATGCTTTAAGAGATTATATCCGCGAAAAATTTTAAAAAATATTGCAAAATTCCCAAAGTATGCTATAATTATAAAAGAAGGAAAAGTTACCTACAAAGATTGTTTTTATATATTATATATATTGTATATAATATAGTAAGGGTTGATTTTGTGCAGGGCAAAAAAGGTGGTTTTATCTATTTATAATAAGCACAAAATCAAATTTTACCCGGAAAGGAGGGAGAAAAAAGATGAAAAAAGGTTTTACTTTGGTAGAAATTATGATCGTAGTTGCTATTGTCGCCTTGTTAGCTACTATTGCGATACCTAACTTACTAAGAGCCAGAGTTAATGCTAATGAAAGTTATGCGCAGGCAACTTTAAAGACAATTGCTACGGCATGCGAAAGTTATGCTGCTGCTAATAATGGAAATTATCCTGCAAATATTGCTGCCCTAACCTCAGCCACACCTCCTTATCTAAATGAGGATTATACTTCTGGCTCGCGTAATGGTTATACTTTTGCATGCGGAACCATGAGTTCTTCTGGTTATACTTGCACTGCTACTCCGACTAACTGTGGTACTACCGGGACCAAAACCTATACTATTACTACGGGCGGAGTTTTAAGTTCTGCGTCTTGCTCGTAACAATTTTTTTAACGCCTACCCCGTTTCTTTCTGAGACGGGGTATTTTTTTATCCCAATTTTTTATGGTTTATTTAATAATTTTCTTGTAAGAAAGGGTTTTTGTGTTAAAATAAATTTTAATGAAAAAAGGGAAAAGTTTTGTAGTAATAATTACGATTATTGCGGTGGTGGCGCTTATCTTAAGTTTTGGTCTTGAGCAGTTTATAAAAATAAATATCAGCCAAAACGAAGAGAACGCGCAGACAATTTTAAGAAATATTGCTACTGCCTGCGAAAATTATGCCAAAGACCATCAAGGTAGATATCCAGCGCAGGAGTCAAATCTTATCAATATCAAACCCGCTTATCTTAGATATCCTTATCATACCAAAACTATTCAGGGCTATACTTACGCTTTAAATTTAACTGAAACTGGATATCATATCACCGCCAGCCCTCTGATTTGCGGATTAAGTGGAAATAAAATTTATACTATTACTACCACGAGTATACTTACAGAAGAAACCTGTAAACAATGAAAATAAGATATTCTTTTGGTTTTAGTTTATTAGAGGTAATGGTGGCAGTAGGAATTTTGGCTTTTACAATCACAGGTTTAATGGCAAGTTTTATTGCTTGTAACCTTTCAATACAATCAAATCATAATTTATTACTTGCCTCCACTTACGCCCAGTATGTTTTTGAAAAAATGAAAAAAGAGACATTTGATAATATCACCACTGGCAGTTATAATTTAAGTCCTTATTTTAATGTTAATTTAGACAGAGCAAATATCAATAACAATCTTACGCTTTTTACGGTTAACGTTACCTGGTATGAAAGAGAAAAAGAAAAAAAATTATCTCTCATTACTTATCGGCATAAAAACCAATAACAGGGGCTTAACCCTTGCAGAGATATTGATAGTTTCTCTGATAATAAGCGTTCTTTTTGGCATTTTATTTTCTGTTTTAAATCTTGGACAAGTATCCCAAAAGGTTAGTTTAGAAAGGATTTATTTAGAATCAGAATTAAGGAGACTTATGGATTGGATTTCTCAGGATGTGCGCCAGAGCACTGCTTATAGAATTAATGAAAATAACTCTACTCCTGAAGAGATAAAATTTAAAAAAGTAATTGGCGCAGATACTTCCCAGATTAACAGCCCCCTTTTATTCTCAGAGAATTATACGCAATATTTATATTATACTAATGGTAGTATGGAACGCAGGATAATAAATGAATCTGATGGCGCTACTAAAAGTTGGTTTTTTGATACCGGTCTTGTACAAGCCCCTTTTTATACTTATAATGCTACTACCGATGAGATAGTGCCTTTAAATGGACATGATTTAATGGCTTCAGCAAAATTAATTGTTAATTTGACCGCGCAAAAAATTGTAAGGAATAAAATTTTAGATTGCCAGTTAACACAAGAGATAGCCATAAGGAATAATGAATAATAAAGGGGTAATTTTAATTTTTACTTTAATCGTGTTGCTAGTGTTATCTGTTATACTGGGAGGATTTTTTGTTGCCACGGTAAATAACAGTATCTGGACAAGAAAATACATAGAAAGGATGCGCGCTTTTTGGTTAGCAGAAGCAGGCATTGCAAAAGCAATGGATGTTTTGCATAATGTTAATGAAACGGTAGAAGGATATGGCGATTATGATGTAACGGTAGGGGAACTTCCTTCTATAAATACCATAGTAAATAATACCACGGTTACTTATTATTTTTATAATATAACTTCTACGGGTTATGCAGGAAGTAGTTCTCGGCAGTTAAATACAATTGTCCGCCGAACTATTGAGAAAAATACCAATAGTAATTTTTTCCCTTATAGTTTAGAAAGCACCGTGGATATAGAAGTAAAGGGAAGTGTGGATATCACCGGAGATAATGGATGTACGAGTTGTTCAGGAAACAGTTGTAGTTGTTTGGCGCCTCAGTGCTGTAAGGAAAATTCTTTCCTTAACTTTCCTGCTTTATTTGGAGTAAACAAAGTTGATTTAGAGGCATATGCGGAAACAACAGGTAAAAAGTATACTCCCAGTACCTTGCCTGATGAGGTAAGTGGTTTGGTTTGGGTAGAGGGTGATTTAAATATCGCCTCCAAACAGAATCTTTCTACCAAAGCTGGAGAAACGGCAATTTTAATTGTTGAAGGAAATGCGCATTTTAGTGGCAATATAAACTTTAATGGGATTATCTATGTAATAGGAGAGCTTACCATTACTGGTACAGTAAAAATTAATGGTAGTGTTTTAGCAGAAAGTAAGGCGCATACAGACACGGATATTAAAGGTAATGTGGCTTTAAACCGCAATGAAACAATTATACAGAATGCTTTGGATTCTGCTTTGCCAGCAACAGAAACAGAGCGTGTAGTGGTGGGATGGCGGGAATTATAAATATGTTTAAAAGACCAAAATTAAGTATTGGCTTGGACGTGGGTTCTTCTTATATCAAGACAGTAAAGGTAGAGCATAATCTACATCCCTTAATAAGAGATTTTATTTTGTTAAAAATTTCTCCCCAACAGGACCTGTCTTCAATTCTTAAAGAAGTCCTGCAAAAAATAAATATCGAAAATTTTCCTTTAAATATCTCTTTAAGCGGGCAGAATGTTCTTTGTCGTTATGTGGAGTTCCCTTTGATGAAAGGGGAGGAATTTAAGAGCGCTTTAAAATTTGAAATTGGCAAATATATACCTTTTTCTTTAGACCAAATACATTTTGATGGCACAATCCTTAAGGAGGATGCTAAAAATAATAAAATGCTGGTTTTATTGACATCGGCAAAAAAAGAATATATAAGCGAACGTCTGAACTTAATCTATAACCTTGGTTATACAGTAAATCTGATCGATGTTGATTGCTTGGCTTTAGCGAATTGCTTTAATTTTAATATCGCTTTAGAAAACAAATCCTATGCGGTTCTTAATATTGGAGCTTCGTATAGCAACCTCGATATATTGGAATCAGGAATTCCGGTGTTAAGCCGGGATATCCGGATCGCCGGAAATGAAATTAGCCAGCGCATCGCTACCGACCTAAATTGCGATTGGGAGAATGCAGAGAAGATAAAAATTTTAGCCAGTCACGATGAGTCATCTTTTCAGAAAATAAAGCCTTCTTTGGAAAGTGTTTTGTCTTTGCTGGCGCAGGAAATAAGAATCTCCTTTGATTACTATGAGAGCCAAAGCATTTTTACAGTAGAAAAGTTATACCTCTGCGGAGGACAAACTTTATTGACAAATATAGCAGAGATTCTTACGCATTATTTAGGAGTAAAGGCGGAAATTTATAATCCTTTGGAAGGATTTGAATTTTCCAAGGATTTAGATAGCCAAACTCTTAGGCAGGTTGCATTACAATTTGCTGTAGTTATGGGGTTAGGTTTGCGATGATTGAGATAAATTTATTACCTTTGGAACTAAGAAAGAGTAAAAAAGCCACATTCGGCTTTAAGGAATTTAATTTCTTAATTCCAGTAATATTGGGGGTTATCATTTTTGTGCATATCTTACTTTTTGTTCTGGCGAGGTATAAAAATTTTCAATATAATTTGCTTAATAAAAAGTGGCAGGCAAACAAAGTAGAATTGGAGCGATTAGAAGCATGGAAAAAAGAAAACCAAATTATAAATCAGGATTATCAACAGATAAAAAATATCTCCCATCAACGCATCCTTGTCTATCCTAAATTAAACGCCTTGGGTAGCGATATAACCGAAGGTTTATGGCTTAGGCATTTAAAGATAAAAGGAAAGGTTTTGCAGCTGGATGGTTCAATAGTTTCGCAGGAAGCCCGACATATGGCTATCTTTAACAATTTCTGTGATAATTTAAAACGCGATAACGCATTCTTTAAAGATTTTACAAGTTTTGAAATTGGTCCGCTTAAAACAAGAAAAATCGCAAATTACGAGATTTTAGATTTTATTATAGAGGCAAAGATAAAATGAAATTCGATATCGCTAAAATAAAAGATTTTTCTCAATTGGGCAATAAAAATCTTGTGCCTGTAATTTTGGTAATATCCGTTTTTTTGATTTTAGATTTTTCCTTTGTTCTAAGCGCCCAATTAAAGAATTATAAAAATACCAGTCTTAAGGTAAAGAAGTTAAACTCCGCCATTAAGGCGTTCCAGAATGATTACCTTCTGATGCAGAAGACAGGGGGAAAACAAAAAGAACAGATGTTTAAAACCGTGCAGGAAAATGACTTATCCGGCTTTATGGAAGAGATTGCCTCTTTAGCGCATCAAAACAATATAGAGATTTCCCAGATAAAACCGCAGAGAGAGACAAAGGCAAATACTTCTTTGGCAGGATTTATCCCTTATTTATTTTATTTAAATATCAATTCAGATTACTGGTCCCTTTTAAGATTTATTAAGGATTTGGAAGACCATCATGCAGTAATAAGTATAGAGGAATTGGATATCTCGCAAAACCCCCGGGATATCCTTAAACACAGCATAAGTTTAACCTTAAAAGTATATGTTAAAAAATAAAATGCTTAATAGGTCTGTTTTATTTATAATTTTTATAATATTATTGTTTTCTTTAACTCGTGCGGATGAAGAACGTCTACGCGATCCTTTTGTAAGTCTGGTTACTGAAGATGGCAGATTAATCGTTTTCAAGCAGAAAAAGCAGACTCAGCTGGAATTGGAAGGTATCCTTTATGACCCTGCAGGAAGGGCAGCTGCCTTGATAAATTCCGAGATAGTCAGAATTGGTGACTGGGTAGGAGATTATCAGGTCTATAGAATAGAGCCGGATAAAGTTATTTTCTTAAAAGATGGCAATGAATTTGTGATAAAATTAGAAAAGGAGGAACGATGAAAAAAATTGCAATTTTGTTTTTTTTGATTTTATGTTTTTTTATAAAAAGCAATTCTTTTTTTGCCTCTGAACCCACAGATAATCCTGAGGCGCAGCTTGCCAAGGTCCAAGAGATTAAAGAATCCGGCAATATCACATTGGATTTTAAAGACGCCGATATTAGGAATGTCTTAAAAATAATTTCTTTAAAAGCAGGTATAAATATCGTAACCACCCCTGAGGTAATGGGAAATGTCAATATCAGGTTAGAGAATGTTCCTTGGGAGAAGGCATTAGAGGTAATTTTAAAGACCTACGGGTTTGCTTATGAAAGAGTGGGTAATATTATTATAGTGGCTCCTATTGATAGGTTAACTAATTTAAAAAAGCAGGAATTAGAATTTAATCAGATTCAACCGGTGGTTACGGAAGTTTTCTATCTGAAATATATTGATGCCCAAGATGCCAAAAAAGCATTAGAACCGCAACTTTCTTCGCGCGGAAAAATTACGATATTGGAGATAACCGGGCAGGCAGGATGGGAGTTTGGGGCAGAAGATATCGCGAAAAGAAAAAGGGTGACTGAAGGCAGGATATCGCGTTCTAAAACGCTTATTATTTCTGATATCCCGCCTGTATTAGAAAAGATTAAAGAGATCCTTCAAAGCATAGATATTCAACCCCAGCAGATTCTTATTGAGGCGAAATTAATCGAGGTAAATCATGATAAGTTAATGGAACTTGGCTTTAATTGGGGAACAGGTACTGGCGGGCCAACCTCTTTAGTCACGAGTAGACAGCTGACCACTACTTATTGGACGAATACTGATTCTAGCGGAAATATTACTTCTGGCAATTACACAGAGATAGTTGGGCTTCCCACAGTTCCTTTAAATAGTAAAGGCACAAAAATTTTGGGTGCCCAATCTATCCCCGCAGCACAAATCGGTGAGCTTATTTTCCAGAAACTCACCGGCACAGAGTTTGAGGCAGTTTTTAAGGCATTGGAACAGAAAGACTACGCAAATACGCTTTCTTCTCCTCATATCCTTACCTTAAACAATCAGGAGGCTTCTATTTTGATAGGCACAAAGTATCCGCTTTTAAAAACTTCGGTAACCACAGAAACCGGGACAGTTACCGGGACCACTTTAGATAAATATCAGAATATCGGTATTCAGTTAAACGTGGTTCCTCAGATTGTAGGCGAGGATAACATTAATCTTATTATTCATCCAGCAGTAAGCAGTTATTCTAATACCGTTAAAGCAGTATCTTCCACGGGTTTAACGATGGCAGAGTATCCTATAATTCTTACCCGCGAGGCAGATACCCAGATACAGGTTAAAGATGGAGAAACAGTAGTAATTGGCGGTTTGCTTACTGATAAAAAGACCAAAACCATTACTGGTATACCCATTTTAAAAGATATTCCTCTTTTGGGTCTTTTATTTCAGAAACGGTATAATAAGGTAGAGAAGATAGATTTGCTTATTTTTATTACCGCCCATATCGTAAAAAAAGATGAATTTAGCCGGGAAAATATAGAGAAATTGGAACAGAGATTAGATAGAGCCACGAAGAAAAAATAATCTTAAAATTAAAAGGACACTCTATCTCTTATTCTTATATTGGGTTGTTTAATTTAAATAAAAAGTGTCCTTTATTATTATGATGTACAAAATAAATTTTATTTTCGCTAAAAAAGGATTGATGAGATATATCTCGCATCTTGATTTAATGCGTCTTTTTATCCGGGCAATGCGCAGGGCGCAGTTTCCCCTTAAATATAACCAAGGGTTTAGTCTCCATCCTAAATTTAGCATTAGGCGCGCGCTTAAACTGGGTATAGAAAGCGAAGGCGAGGAGGCAGAGGTATTTTTAAATGAATTTTTGGAACCAGAAGTATTTCAGGATAGATTACAAAAAGAACTACCCGAGGGAATTGTTATAAAAGAAGTTATAATAAATGAAATTCCTGCGCATAATAATCAACTAAATTAAAGCATTATGTCCAAAGAGATACTTATAAATGCAGAATCCCTGCAGACAGCAGTAGCGATTGTAAATGACGGCCGCTTGGAAGAATACTATATTGAACGCCCCCAACAGAAAAGCATTGTAGGCAATATCTATAAAGGTAGGGTTTTGGAGATAGTTCCTTCTTTAAATGCTGCTTTTGTGGATATTGGCTTGGAAAAAAAAGGTTTTCTGTACCTTCAGGAAGAACTTGCCACAAATTTAGAGTTTGATGATGAGCATAAGCACTACCTTTCCCAGAGTTTAAAAAAGAATGATGAAATTCTTGTGCAGGTAACCAAGGAACCATTTGGCACAAAAGGTCCGCGCCTTTCTACCCATATTAGCATACCCGGCCGCTATTTAGTTTTAATGCCCTTGGACAGACATGTGGGGATATCCCGGCGTATAGAAGATGGCAAAGAGAGGTTGCGTTTAAAACGAATAATGCAGGATTTAAAACTTCCTTCTGATGTGGGTTTTATTGTAAGGACTGCTTCATTAGACAAAACACCACAACAGTTGCGTTTAGATGCTCATTTTTTGCTTAAATTGTGGTCAAGGATAAAAAAGGCAAGCCATTATAAAAAACCTCCCAGTCTTATTTATGAAGATTATGATATCACTTTAAGGGTTATCCGTGATTCCTTTACCGAAGATGTGGATAAAGTGATTGTGGATTCCAAAAAACACTATTATCAAATTTATAGATTTGTGAGGACATTTTTGAAACATCTGGCAAACCGGATTGAATTTTATCGGGGTGATGATTTATTTTTGGAAAAAGGCATAGAACCGCAGATTAATGCGATATTTGGAAACAAAGTTTATTTTAAATCAGGCGCTTATATTGTGATCGAACCTACGGAAGGTTTGGTGGTAATTGATGTTAACAGCGGAAGTTTCACGAAAAGGTGTTCTTTAGAGGAAGCGGCTTTTAGGATAAATCTGGAGGCGACTTCCGAGATTGTGCGGCAATTGCGCCTGCGCGATTTAGGGGGTATAATTGTGGTGGATTTTATTGATATGGGCAAAGAAGAGCATCGTCAGAAAGTGTTTAATGCTTTAAAGGAGGCATTACGCAGTGACCGCGCCCATTATGATATATTAGGGATATCGCGATTTGGTTTAGTGGAGATGACGCGGGAAAGGATTCATAAGACAGTGGAGGCAATGACTTTTGCTTCATGCCCCTATTGTCAGGGCAAAGGCAAAGTGAAGTCTAATCTTACAATGGCTATCTATGCTATAAAGGAATTGAAGCGCTATATTAAGAGCCACCGTTTTTTGAAAGTAGTAAAACTTTCTCTTAATGCGGCGGTGTCAGAGTTGCTTCTTAAGGATAGAGAGATAATAAAAAGTTTAGAAAATAGGTTTCGTATACATATAGAAGTAATCCCCAATCCTGCTTTGCATGTTGAGGAGATAAAAATATCTGATTAAAACAACGGTGTTTCTATTGGTTGGATAATTCAAGGCTTTTATTTTTTGTTGGTACATAAAAGCGGTACATAAAAATAAAAACAGTTTTAAAAAAGTGCTATTAGAGATACGATGTAAAAATCATTTAACCTATAAGGATTATAAAAGAGGAGGTAAGATATGCGGATATTAATTACCGGAGGAGCAGGCCTGGTAGGAAGCCATTGCGCAGAGTATTTCGCCAATAAGAAAAACAAGGTAATAGTTTTGGATAACTTAATGCGCTCTAAATTATTCGGATATGATAAGAAATCCGTGGAGTATAACTGGAATTATTTAAAGAGATTTAAAAATATAGAATTGATAAAAGGCGATGTAAGGAAGGAAAGCGATGTAAAAAAAGCGGTGGGCAAAGGTGTGGATGTGCTTATCCACACTGCTGGGCAGCCAGGCGTGCCTTCTTCGGTAAGGATGCCTAAGGAAGATTTCAGCATAAACGCTTTAGGTGGCATAAATGTATTAGAGGAGGTAAGAAAGAAAAATAAAAATACAATTTTAGTTTATTGTTCTACCAACAAAGTTTACGGAGAAAATGTAGATAAGATCCCATTAAAGGAATTAGAAAAAAGGTATGTGTATGATGGACAGGAAGCGGTTTCAGAACAGATGTCGGTGGATTTAAGCGGACATACGCCTTACGGCGTATCTAAACTTACCGCTGACCTTTATTTTCAGGAGTATGGTTATATTTACGGGATGAAAAGCGGGGTGTTTCGTATGTCCTGTATCTATGGCATAAGGCAGTTTGGGTTTGAAGACCAAGGTTGGGTGGCTTGGTTTATAATTGCGAATCTATTTAATAAACCCATCACTATTTACGGAAATGGCAAACAGGTAAGGGACCTTTTATATGTTACGGATTTAGTAGAAGCGTTTGATAAGTTTATTCAAAGCGACCTTAAGGCTGAGGTTTTTAATATCGGTGGGGGCAGAGATAATACTTTTTCGCTTTTGGAATTTTTAGAGGAGCTGGGAAGACAGACCGGCAAAAAAACAAAAGTAAAGTTTAAAGACTGGCGCCCTTCGGATCAGAAAGTATACATTTCCGATATCTCTAAGGTGAAGCAAAAACTTAATTGGCAGCCAAAGATTAACCCTAAAGAAGGGATGAGCCGATTAATTAAATGGATAAAAGAAAATGAAAATTATTTTTCTTGATCGCGACGGCGTAATCAATAGGTACCCTGGAGATTACCGGTATGTAACGCGGTGGCAGGAATTTAAATTTTTAAAAGGGGTAAAATCCGCATTAAAAAGACTCGTCCAAAACGGATATAAAATCTTTATAATCTCCAATCAGGCAGGGGTATCTAAAGGGATATTTACCAAGGAGAGCTTAGATGAGATTACGCATAATATGCTTAAGGAATTAGAAAAATCAAAAGCAAATATTGAAGGGGTTTTTTATTGTACTCACAGACAAGAGGATAACTGCACTTGCAGGAAACCCAAAACAGGATTGCTTGAAAAGGCAGTAAAAACTTTAGGCGTTAAAAAAATAGTCAAAAAAGATTGTTTTTTTATAGGGGATACCATTAGGGATATACAGACCGGCAAAACTTTTGGTTGCCGTACCATTCTGGTATTTTCAGGAAATGAAAAACCGCAGAATAAAGAAAGTTGGGCAATACAACCTGATTTTACTGCCAAAGACCTTTCTGAAGCCTCCCGCATAATTTTAAGGCATGGATAAGAGAAAATGGCTGATTATTTATGTTTCAGCAGGAGAAGGGCATCGTCGAGCAGGGGAAGCCCTATATAATTATATCCATAACAATTTTAAAGATACAGATATTGAAATTGTTGACGCTTTAAACTTTACCCACCCTTTTTTTAAAAATTTATACAAAAATGGGTATAGATTTTTAGTAAAACATACTCCCCTTTTATGGAAAATAGTTTATATTTTTAGCCGAATTAGATTCTTAAAGTCGGTTAGATTTTTGGTTAATCGGTTAAATACAGGTAGGTTAAATAAATATTTAAAGGATTGCCAACCTCAGGTTGTCATCGTTACCCATTTCTTGCCGCAAGAGGTAGTTTTATACCTTAAGAAGAAAAAAATTATCAATGCAAAGCTTGCGGTGGTAATTACTGATTTTAGCGTCCATCCATTTTGGGCTCTGGGAGGCGTAGATAAATATATGGTCGCCTCTGATTTTACATACGCGCGGCTTGTCTCTTATGGGATAGAAAAAGAGAAAATTTTTGTGACCGGTATTCCGGTGGATTTAAAATTTAGCGTTAATCTTAACAGAGATACCCTATATAAAAAATTTGGCATAAGAGAGAATAATTTTACAGTTTTGGTAGTGATGGCGGGTTTTGGTTTGAAGGTTATTGAAAAAATTGCAGAGATTCTGCATAAGCATGCGCAGATGATTATAGTTTGCGGACACAACCAGAAGTTATTAGAGATACTCCAGCATAAAGGCTACCCGCAGGTAAAGATATTTGGTTTTGTGGAAAATATGGAAGAATTGATGAGCGTTTGCGATGTAATTATTACCAAGGGAGGCGGCTTAACTATTTCGGAGGCATTGGCAAAGGAACTTCCTATATTTTTTGTTTCTTCTGTGTTTGGTCAAGAAACAGAAAACGCCCAGATTATACAAAAGTTGGGGGCAGGTTTTTTAATAAAAGATTTAAATTTTTTGAAAGATTTGATATTAAAATACAAGAGCAATCCCGATTTGTTAAATCAGTTAAGAAGAAATATCCTGTTAATCAGGAAACCTTTAGCGGCAAAGGAGATCGTTGATGCTTTACGTTGAGGTATCGGTAAACCTTCCTATTTATGAAGTTTTTGATTATTCGGTTCCTGATGATTTAAAAAGTAAGGTTGATTTAGGTAAAAGGGTCTGGGTGCCCTTTAGAAACCAAAAAAAATTAGGTTATATCGTGGGGTTAAAGAATCATTCTTTTATAAACCGGGTAAAGCCTATCGATGAAGTAATCGATGAGGTGCCGCTTTTAGATAAGAAATTTTTAAAACTCTCTAAAGTAATTTGTGATTATTATGTTTGCAGTTTAGCCCAGATCATTGAGTTATTTTTGCCTGTTGCTTTAAGAAAGGGGAAAAAGATTCAGATTATATCCCAGTCTCCTTTAAAAAAGACAGTTGCACAAAGCCCGCATATTACGCTTATTCAGGATTTGAAGGATAGCGCACGCTGGAAGGTTTATTTAGAAAAGATAAATTCGGCATTTATTAAAGATAAGCAGGTTATATTTCTTGTCCCCTGTATCCAAAAGATTGAAAAAGTAGCGCAGATAATAAATAAAGAATTTAACATTGAACCGCTGGTCTTTCATAGCGGACAGTGCCAGTCCGATAACCTTTCTGTTTGGCAGAAAATAAGAAACGATCAGGCAAAGATTGCCATCACTACGCGTATGGGTATATTTTTGCCTTTTTCTAATTTAGGATTAATAATTATTGATGAAGAAAATGATGCTTCTTATAAGGAAGAGCAGAGCCCCTATTATCATGCGCGCACCATTGCCCTTATAAGGGCAAAAGAAGAAAAAATAGAGCTGGTTATGGCGGATGTAAGCCCTTCTTTGGAAAGTATCTATTTGGCAAAGCGCAAAAAAATCGATTATTTGTTTTTCGATGAAGGCGGTTTTCCGCAGGTGAGTTTAATCAATACAAAGAATCAACCGCAAGTTATTCAAGGTTTCTCTTACCCTTTGCAAGAGACTCTGCGCCAGGCGCAGGAAAACAAACAGAGGGTGCTTATCTTTTTAAATCGCAAAGGTTTCTCAACCTTTATCTATTGCCCAAAATGCAAAACGAGTTTAAAATGTCCGCGCTGCAATATAAATTTGGTTTATCATTTTAAAGAAAAGAAACTCATCTGCCATTATTGTAATTATCAGACCTACCTTGTTAAAATATGCCAAACCTGCCAGTCGAGTTATATGCGTTACCGGGGCTTGGGTATAGAGAAAATAGAGAGCAAACTTAGCTGGTATTATCCCGGGGCAAAGATTTTGTGTGTCGATGAATTACCTACTTTAAAGAAGGCGGATTTTTATCTTTCTACGGATTTAATCTTTAAAAAGGATTTAAATGTTAACATAGATATAATTGTAGTGGTATCTTTGGATAATCTGCTTAACCGGGTGGATTTTCGCGCCACGGAAAAGGCTTTTTATACCCTGACAAAATTTCTTGCTTTAAGTCCAAAAAGGATAATTATTCAAACGGAACTTCCTTCCCATTATTGTTTTGAGGCATTTTTTAAAAAAGACGCGCGTCTTTTTTATGAAAAGGAATTAGGTTTAAGAAAAGAGTTAAAATTTCCTCCCTTTAGCCATCTGGCGTTTATAAAAATAAGGGGCAAGAATAAAGAAAAGGCAAAAGAGAAGGCAGGGCATCTTTTCGAGCACCTTAAAAAAATAAATAAATATAAAGACATAAAAGTTATCTCCTTTTTTGCCCATACTCCTGAAAAGATAAGGGATAATTACATTTGGCAGATTATGTTAAAATCGAATTCAGTCAAAAGATTGAATCTTTTTTTAAAAAAAGAATTAAAAAAAATAAGTTTTTCTTCTATAATAGTGAGTGTCGACATAGATTAAAATGAATATTGTATTTTTTGGCAGTTCTTTATTTAGCCTTCATTTTTTGCAGCATCTTTTTTTAAACCGCAAAGATAATTTAACAGTAATTACCACTCCGGATAAGCCAAGAGGAAGAGGGTTCAAAATCTTGTCCAATTCCATAAAAGAGTTCTGCTTAAAGAATGGTCTTAAATTTTATCAGTATGAAGATATAAACAGCCTCCCGGCAAAACAAGATTTAAACGCGATAAATGCCGATCTGTTTTTAGTGGTTGCCTTTGGCCAGAGATTCTCTAAAGAAACATTAGAGATCCCTCGTTTATTTTCAATGAATATCCACGCCTCATTTTTGCCTAAATATCGGGGTGCGGCGCCGATCAATTGGGCGATCATAAAAGGGGAAAAGCAAACAGGCATCAGCATTATCAAAATGGAAGAAAAAATCGATGCCGGACCGGTAATCCTTCAGAAAAAATTAGATATTGATGACCGGGATGATGTTTCGGCCTTAACGGAAAAACTTATTTGTTTGGGTAAAGAGATGTTGATTGAAGCATTGGAGAAAATAGAAAGTAATAATGTTGTTTTTATGCCGCAGGATGAAAAGGAGGCAAGTTTTGCCCCGCGCTTAAAAAAGAAGGATGGCTTGATCTTTTGGGAAAAGCCAGCGCAGGCAGTTTATAATCTTATCCGGGGATGTTATGGTTGGCCATCCGCATTTACATATTATAAGAAAAAACTTCTTAAAATACACAAAGCCGAATATATCAAATATGAAGGCAAAACCAAACCCGGAGAAATTGTTGATGTTGCGCCAGAAGGGATTCTGGTGGCTTGCGCTCAAGACGGGATTCTAATAAAGGAACTGCAATTAGAGTCAAAGAGGCGTATGCCAGTAGAAGACTTTCTTTGTGGATATAAAATTAATATAGGCGAGAAATTAGGTTAATTTTTTTGATTTAGCAACTTTATCTTTCCTCTATTTCTTTTGTCTTTATAAAAATTACCTTCGTATAATTAAATATTTTTCTTTTCTTATTTTTATAGTATAATAAAATCTGTTAATGGATGATTTAGAATTTATCCGGAACTGTATCCAAGCTGACAAGCATGCCTGGGATGAATTTGTCCAGCGTTATTCCCGTCTTATATATAGTTATATATACTCTGTCTTAAAAGAAAAAGGCATTAACCTTGATACCTCTTTGGTTGACGATTTATTCCAAGACGTATTTTTGCATCTTATAAAGGATGATTTTAAGAAACTGCGCCAATATCAGGGCAAAAAGAACTGTTCGTTTGCCGGATGGTTAAGGGTAGTGGTGATTAATTTTGTTTTGGATTTTTTGCGCAAAAAACAACCCCGATGTGTCTCTTTAGAAGAAAAATTGGATACCGATACACCGGCCTTGAAAGATACCTTAAAGGATGAACGGTTCGCTTTAAGTCAAGATATTATTTTAGACGAAGAAGAATTGAAAAACCTTTCTGATTGTATTCACGAGTTAGATAGTGAAGATAAATTTTTTGTAGAGATGCACATATATAACGGTATGTCTTTGGAGAATTTAAGGGCTATTTTAAATATATCCCGTAGCGCCATAGATATGCGCAAACAGAGATTGATAAAAAAATTAAAGGATTGTTTTCAAAGCAAAGGTTTTCAGTTAGAAAATTAAACTTTTTTCGTCTAATGGTTATGGAGAAGATAGAAAGAATAATAAAGATGGCATACGGATTTTTTAAACAAAGGAATTCTCAAGACGGGTTAATTTGCCCTAACGAAGAAGAACTGGCATTGTTTTTGGAAGCAAAATTATCCCCTGATGAATCAAAAAAGATAAAGGAGCATATCTTAAAATGCAAAAAATGTTCAGAGGTTGTCTCTTTGTTTGAGTTAAAGCAAGAACTCTTACCGCCATCTTATCTGATGGAAAAAGCAAAGAGTCTTGTTGAAGATAAAAACGATATTCCTCTGTGGCTGGAGGCAGTAATTATGCTTAAAGAGAATGCGTTTTCGGTGATTAAATCCAGCGCGGATATACTTTTGGGGAATGAAATTTTGCCTTTGCCGATTCTACGCACTAGAAAAATAGAAGAGATACATCAGCCGGTATCATTAATTAAAGATATAGAGAATATCCGCATTCATATCGAGATAAGCAGGTTAGAGATGATGAAAATAAAAATGGTAATATTTATTCAGGACAAAACTACCCTTCAACCTTTAACCGGGATGAGGTTAAGTTTATTTAAGGAAGGCGTGGAATTGGAATCTCATTTCCTTAAAGAAGGAAAGGTTATTTTTGATGAACTGAAACCGGCAAGTTACGAGATCGAAGTAAGCCAAAATCTACTTAATGTGGGTCGCATAAAATTGGATTTACCTTCTTAATTTTTATCTTAATTTACACTTAAAATATTTAATTTAAATGGCAGATAGGTTCATTTTGGAGATTAATTATGCTCCCTCTGTTTTAAAGATGAGTCTTGTAAAAAGAGAGGAGCACCTGCCTTCCTTAAAGATAGTAAATCAGATTCCTTTTGATTTTGAATATATTAAAAAATTATGCGCCCAGATAGATAACTGTCTTGATCAGCAGAATACCAATTGTTATCTAAAAAAAGAGGATATCCGGGAGCTTAAAAAATTGGGGAGTTTGCTTTTTAATTATCTTTTAAGCAAAAAGATAAAGCAGAGATTAAAAGAGGAATCTTTAAAGGACCTTACCTTAAGCGTGGATGAACAACTTATCTTTATACCTTGGGAACTTCTTTATACCGGAGAGGATTTTTTATGCCTTAAATTCAATTTAGGTCGTTCCATCAATATGAATAAGGAAATAGATATAGAAGATAGGCGCCATTTGAGGTTTCCTTTAAAGGTGTTGATTGTCGCCAACCCCACCGGAGACCTCCTTTCCAGTTATCAGGAAGGGTTAAAGATTAAAAATTTTTTGTTAAGATATCAGGATTTAGAGGTGGATTTTAAATCTTCAGAGGTAGATACCTTATATTTAAAGAAAAATTTAAGCGAATACGACTTGTTTCATTTTGCCGGACATTATGAATTTGATTCTGTCCAGCCTTCAGAGAGCGGATTGGTATTCAAGGATGGTCGGTTAAAACCCTATGATTTTGCTATGCTTTTTCAAGACCAACGTTTTCCTTATTTAGTTTTTTTAAATGCCTGTCAGTCTACACGCGCAGAGTGCAACCCGCATAACTTTCAAAATTGGCAGTATCTTTATAGTCTTGCCCAGACATTTCTATTGGGAGGTTCCCAACATTATGTGGGTTGTTTCTGGAAGGTCCAGGATGATACCGCAGTAGAATTTGCCTGCGATTTTTATGAGCAGATATTAAAAGGTTATTCCATCGGCTTTGCCTTAAGACAGGCGCGGATAAATTTTATTGAAAAACACGGGATAGAGGCAATCGCTTGGGCAAATTATTTACTTTACGGCGATCCGGGATATATTTTTGCAAAACCCTCTTTTTCTAAAAGGACATTTTTAGGGAAAGAGATATTTTTAAAACAAAAGAAGTTGTTAACTGGTTCTTTTTTTCTGCTGGCAGCAATATTTTTAATATTTTTCATTTTTATTTATTTTAATCCTGGGGTTCAACTTATTTATCAGCAGGCATACCGAGATTTTTATAATGGGAAAAATGAAAATGTATTTTTGTCTTTGGATAAGGTTATTAAAAATAAACCCGATTACCTTATGGCTTATTGCCTATACGCCGATACCTATTTTCGTTTGGGGAAATTATCCGAAGCGTTAAGGTATTATTTTGACTATTTACGGTATGCCCAGAAGAAAAAGGATTATAAAAATATCTGTTCTGCTTATCTAAAGATTGGTTGGACCTATTATATGCGTGCGGAATATGCCAACGCAATGGAATTTTATCTAAAAGCAAGAGAGCTTTCCTGCAAGACCAAGGATAAATTAAATGAGGCGGATGCTTTAAGTAAGATGGCAGTTTATTATACAGATAAAAAAAATTTTCAAAAGGCGCTTTCTCTTTTAGTGCAGAGTTCAGAGATCAATTTAGAAAGAAAGAATAACAATAAACATCTTTTTAATCTTGCCTGTGATTATTTTAACTTGGGGTTGGTTTTCTCTGAAATGAAGGATTACTTAAAAGCCAAAGAATTTTATGATAAAAGCAAAACAATTTTTTTAAAATTAAAAGAGATACGCGAATTAAGCGATTATTATTTTAATATAGGAGAGATCGCGCGTTTTGAGAAAAGATACCAAGATGCGTTGGATTAATATGAAAAAGGTTTAATTCTGGATAAGAAATTATCACACCTTTTTAACTTAAGCTCGGATTATCAGATGTTAGCCGAACTCTATTGGGAGATGGGAGATTTAGAAAAGGCAGAGGAGTATTTTGTCAAGGCATTAACGGTATGCCAACAGATTGAAAATCCGGCAGTTTCTGCTGAACTCCATTATGAATTAGGCGCGTTTTATAAAGAGAGGAAAGATTTCTTTAAAGCAAAAGATTATTTTAAAAAAGCCATTTCACTTTATCAAAAGATAGACCCTTCCATAGTTCCGCAGATAGAGAAGGATTTGCTTTCCTTGGAATAATTTAAAAAAATAAGTGAGATTTCTCTTCCTTTTGCGTCTTTTGGATAAGAAAGAAAGGAGGAGAAATGAAAAAAGTAATTATTTTAGTGGTGGTAGGGGTGATTTTTTTGCCGTTGAGTTTATTTGGCGGGGATTTAGAATGGCAAAATGTGAATCCCACTTTTTGTGAAGTTAAGGATATTTTAATTTCTAAAGCAAATCCTGAAGTAATCTATGTTAGCACCAATATCGGTGTATATAAAAGCAAAGATATAAAGAATTGGCAGCTTATTTTGAAAGTTAAGGATGCACTTTTTATCCGGGAGGATAAATACGGATTTTTATATACCGCAAATAAAAGTGAACTGTATTTTTCAGAAGATCAGGGGCTAAATTGGAAAAAAGTATATAAAAGTAGAAACTCCCAAGAAGAATTGCAAGATTTAGCAATCACCTTGCAGGATTATCTTTATTTAGCAACGCAAACAGGAGTAGTTTTTTCTTCAGACAAAGGAAGGACGTGGCAAAAAATTGACGGGATTTTAGGACACCTGTGTATTAAAAAAATAATTTATGATGCGCATCTTAATATTCTTTATCTGTTAACTGACAGAGGGGTGTATCGTTTAAGACCACAGAGTAGTTTTTTGGAGCGTATATTTATAAAAGGTATATACGAAGACGAAATAGAGACAGGTAGCGAAGATGACAATGAAAATATTTACCGGATTAAAGATATCAAGACGGATAACCGTGGGAATTTATATATAGCCACTGATAAAGGGGTTATGTTAAGCAATAATATGGGGGATAACTGGCAGGCGCTTACCGATAACGGACTCTTAAAAGAAGATATATACCTGTTATATATTAATAATAATTTTTTGTACGCCATAAATTCTTCCGGAGTATTTTTATACCAAAAAGAAAAATGGGAAGAGATAACTTTAAGGTTAATGCCCTTATATATCTATGCGATGGCACAGGACGTTAAGGGCAATATTTATCTGGCTGCCAATAAGGGGTTGTTTAAATCAGCGCATCCTATTCATAATAACTACTCTTATCATTGTTGTTCCCAAGATGATTTAGAAGCCCTGTTTAAGGATGAACCGGATATATTAGAAGTGCAAAAAAAGGCGATTGCCTATGCAGGGATAGTGGATAAAGCACAGATTGAAAGGCATCAGGTTTTAGCCAGATTAAAAGCGCTCTTACCTAATCTAAACCTTGATTATGACAAAACAATTACCTATTACAGCAATACTAATTCTACACGTTTTGCAGAAGGTCCTTTGGATTGGGGGATTTCTTTGACTTGGAATTTAGGAGACCTTGTCTGGAGCGAACAGCAGAGGCTCATTGATTCGCAAACGAGATTATTAATTGAATTGAGAAATGACCTGTTAGAGCAGGTGGATAAACTTTACTTTGAGCGTTTAAGATTAAAAAGGGAGTTGCTCTATGAAGAATTATCTGATAAAATGCGTGCAGAAAAAATTTTAAAATTAAAGGAAATCACCGCTTCTTTGGACGGATTAACAGAAGGATTTTTTTCTTCCGCCTTAAAGAAAAAATAAATTTATAAAAATATTTTGCATAAAAAAATAATTATGCTATAATTTAAAAATTGTTTAGTTGGGATTAAAAATAATATGCTATGCCGCAATTAAGAAAAGATCCTATTATTGGCAGATGGGTGATTATCTCTACTGAACGGGCAAAGAGGCCGGATCAGTTTTCTGCAACATTTGAGGCGCCACCGGAAAAATTTTGTCCTTTCTGTGAAGGTAGAGAATCCCATACCCCGCCGGAAATTTATGCATTCAGAAATCCCGGTACTTTACCTAATCAGTCAGGCTGGCAGGTGAGGGTAATTCCCAGTATCGCTCCTTTTTTAAGAATAGAAGGGGATTTGGAGCGCCAGGGTAAAGGAGTTTATGATTTAATGAACGGCATTGGTGCCCATGAGATAATCATTGAGACCAATAAACACATTGCCAATATCGCTGATTTATCGGAGGAGGAGATTTTTTTGACTATCGGTGCTTATATAAATAGAATTATGGATTTAGAAAAGGATGTACGATTTAAATATGTGCTAATTTTTAAAAATTACGGTTATACTGCGGGTGGCGGAAGAATAAGGCATTCCCGTTCGCAGTTAATCGCTACGCCTGTAAATCCTAAAAGGGTGAAAGAAGAGTTGGTGGGAGCGCGACATTATTATGAGGAACACGAACGCTGCATATTTTGCGATTTAATTAAACAGGAATTGAATTTTAAGGAAAGAGTAGTTTTGGATGTAGATGGTTTTATAGCGGTGGTACCTTTTGCGGCACGGTTTCCCTTTGAGATTTGGATTCTGCCCAAAAGACATAGCTGCAATTTTGTAAGTTTAAATGTGGGCGAACAAAAAGGGCTGGCGCAGATTTTAAAACTGGTGCTTTTAAAATTAAAAAATGGATTAAACGACCCACCTTATAATTATATTTTGCATAACGCTCCTTTTCTTCGGGCGAAGTCAGGTTATTGGAAGACGATTGAATACGACTATCATTGGCATATCGAGATTATGCCGCGTTTAACCCGCATTGCAGGCTTTGAATGGGGAACGGGTTTTTATATCTGTCCGATACTGCCAGAAGAATGCGCAAAATTTTTAAGGGAGGTAGCGGTTTAGATGTCGGAATTAAGGCGTGATCCCATTATAGGCAGATGGGTAATTATGGATACGGATCATCCTGCTGGTCCCAAGGATTTTGAAAAGGAAGAACATCTATGGCAGGGGAAAGACTGCCCTTTTTGTTATGGTAATGAAGCGATGACCCCTCCGGAGATAGAGGCGATACGCGCACCCGGTACCACTGCCAATACTGCCGGTTGGCAGGTTAGAGTAGTGCCTAATAAATTTCCTGCTTTGCAGATCGAAGGGGATATTAACCGGCAAGGGATAGGTATTTACGATATGTCTAATGGTATCGGAGCGCATGAGGTGGTAATTGAGACGCCGTATCATCATAAAGATATGGATGAATTGCTTGCCCCTGAAATAGAGAATATTATTACGATATGGTGCAGAAGGTCTATGGATTTGATAAAAGATAAGCGTTTTCGTTATATTATGATTTTTAAAAATTATGGGCCATCAGCAGGTGCCTCCTTAGAGCATCCCCATTCGCAAATCATCGCTTTGCCGATGGTGCCTAAAAATGTTTTGGAAGAATTAAAAGGGGCGCAGAGGTATTTTGAATTTAGGGAAAGGTGTATTTTTTGCGATATTTTAAGACAAGAGAATAGCGAAAAAGAAAGGATAATTCTGGAAAATAAATACTTTCTTGTTTTTTGCCCTTACGTTTCCCGTTTCCCTTTTGAGGTTTGGATTTTGCCTAAAAAGCATAACCCTTATTTTTGCCATATACCTAAAGAAGAGGTTCCTTTTTTAGCCTCTCTGTTAAAGGAATTATTAACTAAATTTAAAAAATTATTTGGTAAAATATCTTATAATTTTATTATTCATACTTCTCCGTTAGATGGGGAAGAAAAAGAAGGTTATCATTGGCATATTGAGTTTATGCCAAAATTAACGCGTGTGGCGGGATTTGAATGGGGGACAGGTTTTTATATTGTGTCTACTCCACCGGAGATAGCAGCAGGATATTTAAAAAATTCTTAAAAATAAATAGGAGGTGTATTTATGGCAGTAAGGATAGGGATTAATGGTTTTGGCAGAATCGGCAGATTGGTTTTTCGGGCAGGTTATAAACGCAAGGGGTTAGAATTTGTGGCGATAAATGATTTACCAACCGACCCGGCTATTTTAGCCCATCTTTTAAAATACGATTCTAACTTTGGAGAGTTTCCTGAAAAAGTGGAAGCAAAAAAGGATGCATTAGTGATAAATGATAAAGAGATTAAGGTCTTAAGTTATAAATCTCCGGATTTAATTCCTTGGCAGGATTTAGGTGTAGAGCTAGTAATAGAATCAAGCGGAGTTTTTACGGATAGAGAGAAGGCGATCCTGCATATTCATTCAGGCAAGGCAAAAAAAGTAGTGATTACTGCGCCCGCCAAAGGAGAAGATATCACTATCGTAATGGGGGTGAATGATAAATCTTATAATCCCCAGAAGCATTTCCTTATTTCCAATGCCTCTTGTACCACTAATTGCTTGGCACCGATGGCAAAAGTTTTATTGGATAATTTTGGCATAAAGTATGGTTTAATGACCACTATTCATGCCTATACCAATGACCAGCGGATTTTGGACCTTCCGCATAAAGATTTAAGAAGGGCACGTGCAGCAGCGCTTTCGATGATTCCTACTACTACCGGAGCAGCCAAAGCCATCGGAAGCGTAATCCCGCAACTCAAAGGCAAGATGGATGGTTTGGCAATTCGGGTTCCTACGCCTACCGTATCGCTTACGGATTTAACCTGTGAGTTAGAGAAAGATACCACCGTAGAAGAGATAAATTCTACTTTTAAAAACGCTGCACAGAATGAATTAAAGGGGATCCTTATGTATTGCGATATGCCTTTGGTTTCGCGGGACTTTGTGGGCAATAGTTATTCTTGCATATTCGATGCCCAACTTACCCGTTTAATTGCTCCCCGTTTAGTAAAGGTTTTGGGTTGGTATGATAATGAATGGGGATACTCTTGCCGGGTAATGGATTTGGTGGAGATGATTATTAAGCAGGGAATTTAATTTTTAAAGATTCTAAAAATATATATTTCCCCAAATTTCTTTATCTTCCAATAAAAGGAAACTGTTAGAAAGTTAAATCTTTTTAAAAGTGAAAAGCAAAAAGATATTCCTTTGGCTTGCCGTATCTTTTTTATTAATTTTATCTTTGGGTTATGGTTTGAGCAGATTTTATAAATTTGTAAATCAGAAAAAATGGTATCAGACGAGAAAAAAGATTTTTTTAAAATTACAGCGCAACTTGCAGGAAGATATACAAAACGTCCCTTTCCGTTACGCTATTTTGATTAAAGACTTTTCTACCGGTTACAAGTTTGCCTATAATGAAGAAATGCCTTTGCCTGCCGCCAGTTTATTGAAAGTTCCTATAATGGCTTGCGTTTACTGCGCAAATGAGGCAAAAAAGATAGATGTCCGAAGCAAGGTAGTAGTTAAAGATTCATATAGAACTGCGGGTTCGGGGATATTAAAAAATCTTTCGGGCGAAAATACATTTGAGGTTGAAGAATTGGTTAGATTAATGATCGCCTATAGCGATAATACCGCCACCAATGTTATAATAGATTTATTAGGTTTTGATTATTTAAATAATTGTTTTAAAAATTTAGGGCTTGAAAGTACTTTTATCTCAAGAAAGATTTTGGACAGGCAGGCAAAAAAAGAGGGGAAAGAAAATTATACCAGCGCAGAAGATGTAGGCTATATTTTGGAGAAGATTTATAAAGGCGAGCTTATAAATAAAGAGGTATCAGGCAGGTGCTTGGAATTTTTGAAGGAGCAAAAGATCGCTGACCGTATTCCGCGTTTACTGCCTGCTGATGTAAAAGTGGCGCATAAGACGGGTTTAGAGAATGGTTTATGCCATGATGCGGGGATTATTTTTAGCCAAAATGGCGATTTTTTAATTTGCGTGTTAACCCAGCATAAGTTTAAAACCGCTTATCCTGCTAAACATTTTATTTCAAAGATAGCCTATGACCTTTACTATACGTTTAATAAATAAGAGGGGAGGAAAATAAAATTTCTTGTAAAATTAAAATTATAAATTATAATAGAAACGATTGGGAGGCAAATATGGAAAATATTAAAAAATTGACAGTAAAGGATGTTTCTTTAGAAGGGAAAAATATTTTGATGCGCGTGGATTTTAATGTCCCGCTGGATGAAAAATTGAATATCACCGATGATAACCGCATTAAGGCAAGTTTGCCTACCATAAAATATATATTAGAAAAAAATCCCCGCAAACTTATTTTAATGAGTCATTTAGGCAGGCCAGAAGGCAAAAAAAATCCTAAATATAGTTTAAGGCCGGTGGCTAAAAGATTAGAAGCACTTCTTAATGAAAAGGTTAAATTTTTAGATGATTGCATAGGCCAAAATGTAAAAAACGAAATAAGCAAAGCAAAAGAAAAGGTTATTATTTTGGAGAATCTTCGGTTTTATCCTGAGGAAGAAAAAAATGATGCGAATTTTGCCAAAGAGCTGGCTTCTTTGGGCGACATTTTTGTTAATGATGCTTTTGGGACTGCTCACCGGCCACATGCTTCTACCGAAGGTATAACCCATTATATAAAGTCAGTAGCAGGTCTTCTTATGGAAAACGAAATATACTATTTAGGCAATACGTTAACGGATCCTAAAAGCCCTTTTGTAGTAATTTTGGGTGGAGCAAAGGTTTCTGATAAGATTGGAGTAATCGAGAATCTGCTTCCTAAATGCGATATTTTGCTTATCGGCGGCGGGATGGCTTATACATTTTTGTATGCGCAAAATAAAAGCATCGGAAATTCGCGTTTAGAGAAGGATAAAGTAGAGATAGCAAAGGATATTTTAGCCAAAACCAAGAAGTTGAATAAAGAGCTGGTGTTGCCGGTTGATCATATAGTGGTAAATAAAATAGAAGCAGGAGAACCTACCGAGACCGTAGGAGAAGAAATTCCGTCAGGCAAAATCGCAGTAGATATTGGTCCTAAAACAGTTGAGGAATTTAAAAAAAGATTAAAAAATGCCAAAACGATTGTTTGGAATGGCCCTTTAGGGATATTTGAGATAGATAATTTTAGCAAAGGCACCTATGCGATCGCCTCTTTTATTAGCCGGCTTTCTAATTGTACCACTATTATTGGAGGCGGAGATACTGCTGCTGCCATAAGTAAATTTGGGCTCCAAGATAAAATGACCCATATTTCTACAGGCGGAGGAGCATCTTTGGAATTTATGGAAGGAAAAACACTGCCTGGAATTGAAGCTTTAGCAAATAAATAAAAAAATGAATAGAATACCCATTATCGCAGGAAATTGGAAGATGCATAAAACAATTAAGGAAGCGATTATATTAAGCTCGGAGTTAAAAAGACAACTCTTTGAGATAGACCCTCAGATTTTAGAGATAGTGATTTTCCCTGCTTTTACTGCTTTATCAGAGGTAGCAGAGGTTATCTATGATTCTAATATAAAACTAGGCGCGCAGAATGTCCATTGGGAAAAAGAGGGTGCTTTTACCGGAGAGATTTGCGTTCCTATGCTTAAGGAGATAGGCTGTAAATATATAATTGTAGGGCATTCAGAAAGAAGAAGTTATTTTAAGGAAGATGATAGAACAATCAATAAAAAATTAAAGGCGGTTTTAAAGGAGGGGCTCTTTCCTATCTTTTGCGTAGGCGAAACATTGGAGGAGAGAGAAAAAAATATTACCTTTAAGGTCTTAGAAAAACAGGTATTTCAAGGTTTAGAAAGTATCGAGTCTTTAGGCGCAGAAAAAATAGTGGTTGCCTATGAGCCGGTTTGGGCAATCGGCACAGGCAAGACCGCTACTCCTTTAATTGCCCAAGAAGCGCAAGCTTATATTCGGGAACTTTTAAGACAACTTTACGGAGAAGTTTCCGCAACGATGCGCATCCTTTACGGAGGCAGCGTTAAACCGGAGAATATAAAAGAACTGATGGAACAGCCGGATATTGATGGAGCATTGGTAGGGGGTGCAAGTTTGGACCCCTTATCTTTTGCCAATATCGTAAAATATGCCTATAGCATAAAAAAATGTACGGATTAGTAGTTTTTATTCATGTTATTATTTGTATTTTTTTAATTATTATTATCCTGATTCAACGGGGAAGGGGCTCGGGTTTAGTAGAGAGTTTTTCGGGCGTTGAATCGATGTTTGGCGCAAAAACCAATGTATTCTTAACCCGGCTTACCACTATTTTAGCAGTACTGTTTATGTTTACTTGCTTGCTTTTGGCATTTTTTTCTGTTCAGGAGAGCAGATCATTGATGGAGAAAAGAAAATTTTTAAAAGAAGAGGTTTCTCAAAACATACCTGCGGCAAAAAATCCCACTAATGAAAATTCTACCTTGCCTAAATAATCTTCCGGTCAATTTATAAAAATAATTTATGAGTAATAGAAAGATATTCTGGATTTATGCGTTGAGCAGCAGTATCTATTTTATCCAGGGTATAGAAGGGCTTCCTGCTCAGGCTTTATTTTATTATTTAAAAGAGACGCTTAATTTTTCTGCGGACAAAATTATGTTTTTAAACAGTATCGTAACCTTAAGCTGGTTAGTAAAACCGGTAATTGGTTATCTGATTGACCGCTTATTTACTAAAAAAACCTGGATATACTTGGCGCTTTTTATGGATATTGTTTCTGTTTTGATTTTAGGGGTATGGGTTTTACCGGTTTCTTTTATATTTTTTATTTTATTGCTTAATTCTTCTAATTCTGCCTTTCGGGATGTAAGTATTGACGGAATTATGTGTATAGAGGGCAAAAGGCATAATCTTACTGGGAAGATTCAAAGTATCCAGTGGATCTCCATATCCTTTGCTAGCATCCTTACAGGGATAGGGGGCGGTTATATCGCTTGGCGCTGGAATTATAAAATCGCTTTTTTGTGTTTAATCCCTTTTTATTGCCTTTGCGGTTTAATCGCTTTCTTTTATCAAGAAGATAATAAAGAGAAAAATTTTAAAAGCAGTAGTTTAATCCAAGATTTAAAAAGGGTATTTTCACATAAGGAATTGATGGTTGTAGCCCTGTTTATCTTTCTTTATAAATACTCTCCATCTTTTGGTACTCCGCTTTTTTTTATTCAGCGCGATGTTTTTAAATGGGATAAGCGCTTAATTGGCTTTTTGGCGACTTTGGCTGCATGTTTTGAGATTGTGGGCGGGATATTTTATTACCGTTTTTGCCAACGGATAAAAATTAAAAAATGGCTGTTTGGTTCGGTGTTTTTAGGGGCAGCCGCCACTTTGAGCTATCTTTATTATACTCCCGTAACCGCTGTAATATATGATATCTTCTATAGTTTAATCGGAATGTTTATCTTTATTATGGTTTTGGATTTTATGGCGAAAAATAGTTTGTCTGGTATGGAAGCGACCTCTTTTGCTTTTCTATGCAGCGTAAGCAATTTAGCCACTACCGCCAGCCAGATATCCGGGGCATTCTTATATCCGCGGGTAGGCTTAAAATGGCTAATCATAATTTCTTCATTTACCAGTTTTCTGTGTTTATTTTTGATAAATAAATTGAAAGATATTTAAATCTTGTAGAATTTAAATAAAAATAGTATAATTTATCTCTATGTGGAAGATATTAGAAACTTTTATATTGACCTTTATCCCTATATTCGTCGCGGTGGATAGTTTAGGTAATATCCCGGTTTTTATTTCTTTGGTAGAGGGCTTAAACAAAAAACAGGTAAAGAAAGTTATTTTAGAATCAGTAACCACCGCTACTTTGCTGGCGATCGTATTTGTTTTTATAGGAAAGTTAATTTTAAGATTTATTGGCATCACGGTGGCAGATTTTCAGATTGCCGGGGGCTTGCTTATTTTGGTAATTTCTATAAATCTTCTGCTTCCGGGAAAAAATAAATTTTCTGCCTTGCTTGAAAGCCAGCGGGATATTGGGATTTTTCCTTTGGGAACCCCTTTAATTACCGGACCAGCGGTTTTAACCACCACTTTAATGATGGTGGATAGTTTTGGGATAATTTCTACTTTTTTTTCTTTGCTATTGAATATGTTAATTGCTTGGGTTACGATGGATAAGGCATATTTAATTATTCGGATTTTAGGGACTGCAGGGGTTAGGGCTTTTTCTAAAATAACCTATATTTTTCTTGCTTCAATTGGGATAATGATGATTAGACAGGGCATAATAGGCCAGTTTTTGAGATGATGCGCAAGGTTTTAACTTTTATTATGGCAGGCGGCAAAGGCGAGCGCCTTTTTCCTTTAACGCGCGACCGTGTAAAACCAGCAGTGCCTTTTGGGGGCATATACCGGATCATCGACTTTACGTTAAGTAATTGTATAAATTCCGGGTTGCGCAGGATCTTTGTCCTTACTCAGTACAAGTCCGCTTCTTTGCAGCGCCATATTCGTTTGGGTTGGAATATCCTTCCTTCTGAGTTGGGGCAATTCATCGAGTTGCTTCCTGCTCAGCAGCGGGTAGGAGAAAGCTGGTATATGGGGACCGCCGATGCGATATACCAGAATCTTTATACTATTGAGGAAGAAAATCCGCAGGAGGTTTTAATTCTGGCTGGCGACCATATCTATAAAATGAATTACTATCAGATGATTGAGTATCATCGTCAGGTGAACGCCGATGTAACGGTTGGGATAGTAGAACTGGATAAAACAAAGGCGCTGCATTTAGGGATGATAGAAGTGGATGACAAATTTAGGTTGATAAGTTTTAAGGAAAAACCTAACGCTGAAGAATTGGGAAAGATAAACAAAGAAAAGGTATTCGTTTCTATGGGGTTATATATTTTTAATGCGCAGGTGCTAAAAGAGCAACTTATTCAGGATAACCAGGATGAAAATTCCGTGCACGATTTTGGTCGCAATATCTTACCCAAAATGCTTAAAAATAATTTTCGCATTTACGGATACAATTTTATTGATGAGAACAAAAAGCAGGCGCAGTATTGGCGCGATATCGGAACGTTAGATGCCTATTATGAGGCGAATATGGATTTAGTTCAGGTAGACCCTTTGTTTAACCTTTACGATAACGAGTGGCCAGTGCGCACATATCAGGAGCAGTATCCTCCTGCCAAAACAGTATTTTCCGGCAATGAAATCGGCGGAAGGATTGGTTTGGTCTTGGATTCATTGATTGCCAACGGTTGTATTGTAAGCGGGGGGAAGGTCTGCCGTTCCGTGCTTTCTTATAATGTGCGGATAAATAGTTTTGCCGAGATTTACGATTCTATTTTGATGGAAGGGGTAAAGGTAGGAAGGTATGCTAAAATAAAACGCGCTATTATCGATAAAGACGTAGATATACCCAGCGGAGAAGTAATCGGTTATGATTTAAACCAGGATAAAAAGAGATTTTTTATAACTGAATCAGGGATAGTGGTAGTAGCCAAACGCACCCATTTATAAATGATCAGGAAGGCAAAAATTAAAGATGTGTTGTTTATTCAGGGCTTAATTAATAAATTTGCCCACGCTGACCTTATGTTGGCGCGTTCGCTGAACGAATTATATGAAAACTTGCGGGATTTTTGGGTTTGCGAAGAGAATGATAAATTAATGGGTTGCTGCGCCTTGCATATTAGCTGGAAAGATCTTGCCGAGATCAGGTCTTTGGCAGTGGAGGAAAAATTTCGGGAAAAAGGCATTGGCACTGCTTTGGTTAAAACCTGCCTACGAGAAGCAAAAGAACTGGAAGTCCAAAATGTCTTTGTGCTTACTTATATCCCGGCTTATTTTAAACGGTTTGGCTTTAAAAAGATAAGCCATGAAAGATTGCCTCATAAAATATGGGCGGAATGCATAAATTGTCCTAAGTTTCCGCATTGTAACGAAATAGCGATGGTAAAGAAAATATAAATTTTTAAGGGAGCCAACTATTTAAAATAAACCCGTTTTAATTATTAGGTATTAGATAGTAGTTAGGATTTATAGTTATTACCTTATAGCATTAAAAGGATAAAAAACAAAAATAACAAAA
>Ga0123519_10001276_pt1 | contig 43316 bp, 39 predicted proteins | sample YelNatPaOPRAMG02_FD_87396 | JGI IMG/M metagenome (GOLD analysis project Ga0123519, IMG submission 87396) | Hot spring microbial communities from Yellowstone National Park - Yellowstone National Park OP-RAMG-02 (version 2) | ecosystem: Environmental > Aquatic > Thermal springs > Hot (42-90C) ...
GACAATCCAGTGATACTGGTCAACTCCAGACATACTTTGAACTTGCAAGGTGGGTGTTAGTGTATTGACTGTTGAGCCGTCGGGTGGAGAAACTGGCGTCGGTGCAGGCGGTGGTTGCCCACTCCCGCGGGCACCGAAGATCCAAACAAATGTCTCTCTCCAACAAAGTGGGGCTGTAGACCGTCCTTGACTACCGATTGAAATATAGTTAGCCGTGGAGTTCCAGTTGAAATCAGTTGCCGGCAATGTCCAATACCACGTAACCCAACGGGTAGTATCAGTTTCATTTGGATCAGCCCAACTTCTGGGGCCGTTGACAATAATATACTGATAGGAACCCCTTCGTTTCCCTCGAACCGTCCACTCAATTCTTACCGAGTCGGCACCTGTGTAGCCAGTGAGGTTGATACCAAAATACGTGATATAACCAGAACCTTGGTCCAGTTCAAGGTGATAACCTCCGAAGGGTGAATAGTAGACAATGCTTGAATATTCCGTATAGTAATTACCGTTATCACCGTTTGGGTTAATTCCGGCAATATACATCTGACCATCTTGGGGGTCTATAGATACTGTTTGCCACCAGTCCAACATATCAAATGTATAAGCTGTCTTCAGCTTTTCAGATTGAGCTTCTCGCGGCGAAGCTGTTATTGTGTGACCAGTGAATGCCGAAGTCTGCTTGTTCAATGAATGTTTTACACTCGCACTAATCGCACCTCTAGTCATATTATCAACGGAGTTTAGCGATATGGCATTTGGTATCGCTAATAGAACACCCAGGATAGTTAGACTGATCAACATTATTTTACGCATTTTGACCTCCTTATCGATGCTTTGCTCACCAAGAAGCATCTTTTTCTCGTTTTCAGGTTCGGTGTCGCCAATAAAACATTCGTTAGGGGATAGATGTTAGGTGTTAGTGAAGAATTAAACAAAACATCCATCACCCTGCCGAAAGAAACAAGGTTGGTTTTTATAATACTTCCCTCAACGCCTTGCTCGGAGAGAGAAGAAAAGAACGAACTGAGATTTTTAACCACTTTGAATTTGGAACATTCGTGCTTAGAGATATTGTTTTTCATCTTGCTAGTACGAGCAATCTGAAACCTGTTTTACCGTTCCAATCCCAGTTAAGTTTAATATTAATCCATTTAGAATTATCATCTTCACTGTAAAATTCCCTAAAGTGGCGGCCAAATTGGTTCATCGGAACTATCTCAGCCTTAAGCAATTGACTCCAAAACAGCCCTTCTAAACCTATTTCTCCGAGACAAGGGGCGTCGCCACGAGAACCTGTGAATCTCCATTTTTCGAGTAAAACCACTTTTTTAGAACGAATGGTAGAAACGGTTATTGACCAGTCTGCAAACCAACATCCGCTGACAAGGGTTATCCAGTATTCTGAATAACCCTCAGGCAGATCAACAATGACATTACTTCCATTTGTAAGTTTTTTTTCGTAACTTACATCTGGGTAAACATAAACGCTAACATTGTGAGTGAATGAGTTTTCTGAGAACCCACCCCAGTATAATTTTACATCTCCGATATACTTCATTTCGTTAGCAATGGTGCTTTTCGGAATACTCAGTGCCACTAAGCAAACTATTGTTGTAACCATAATTTCATAAACTTTAAGTTCTCCACTTCTTTTAATTTCTATTTTCATTTTTCCTCCTTAATTTGATACTCTGCGCACCATAGGTTATTCTTTTCTCATCATTGGTTGGTGCCACCATATAAAGCAGTGGATAGTGGTAAGGGGTTAGTGGTTGGTGAGAAACCAAGGATTTAAAAAATCCAAACCACCTACACCATACACTACCGAAAAGAAAATTAAAAATTGAAAATTGAGAATTAAGGGTTAAAGAATTGGGAAGCGTAATTGATTGAAGATTGAACCACGAGAATTCAAAAAATTTCGTGCTTTCGAATTTTCGTGTTTTCATGGTAACCCCTTTTTCTTCAATCATTGTATCTTTCATACGCTAAAATATGAAGCAAAAAGTGTGCCAGACCCAGCAAAATCAGATAGTGTTGGGCTGGCTACAGCGATTAATTAATGATCACAGCGATAAGTTGTTGAAAATTAAAGCCTTGTAATTGTTTTTAATCGCCCAATCTACAATTTTTTATCCTGAATTCCGAGTTCCGCATTCAGCATTGGCTGGATACTTGTATCATTTTTGATAAAATTGCGTATCAAAATGATTACACTTTTAACCACAGAGTACACAGGTGGCACAGACTAAAATTAACCACGAAGATAACCACTGATAGCACAGAATTTCACGGAATAATTATAACCGCAGAGTAACAGTTTAGTTCTTCCCAAAACATTAGCATTTAACAACTCCCTTGAGTGGAGATGACATATTTTTAGGAAAAACTCACCTTTTACACCACATCAGGATGCACCTTTTTTCTGGGTAGAATAGGGGGTTGGCGAGGAGATTGGGAAAAGGGAAGGAAAAGGAATATAAGGAGGGATTGTAGGAGAGAGGAAAAGGGAAAGAGGGAAAGACGAAAGGACCGGGATGGAGAAGGAGGGAAGGTAAAAGAGAAGAAAAGAGGTAAGAAGAGAGAAAGGGAATCGGGCTTAGAAGGATGTTTCAAGAGAGGCTTAATAAGAGGCTTAGTATATGGCTCAGGGAGCAAAGGGGGATAAAATGAGGAAAAAGGGGCTAAGTTATTGAAAGATAAGGACTTAGAGGCAAAAACCGGTGAGAAAAAATGTTAGTGTCACTAACATTTTCCGCCAGCCGAAACCTCCTAAAAAAGGCTTAAAGATAGAAGGAGGGGTTGACTTCCCTCCTCTTTTTTCTATACTCCCTTATGCTTATTGGTCATTATTCAAAAGTGCCGGAGGAAAAACCGGCGGTTCTCGGAGCGGAGGCAAGTTTAAGGTGGTTGATTTCGGAAAAGGACGGAGCAAAGAATTTCGCCCTCCGGTTGTTTGAGATTAAGAAGAAAGGGGAGAAGATTCCTCTCCATCACCATCACTTTGAGCATGAGATATTCATTATCCGGGGAAAGGGTAAATTGAAAAGTAAGGATAAAGAATGGGAGTTAAAGGAAGGGGATTTTGTTTTTATTGAACCGAAAGAGGAACACAGTTTTGAAAATATCGGAGAGGAACCTTTTCAATTTATCTGTGTTATCCCAATTCTAAGATAATCTATCCCTTTACTACCCCTAAGGGACGCATCCGGCAGACCTTTTTTGAGATGCCGGCACCCTGACAGACCTCAACGACTAAATTGACATCTTTGTAAGCATCAGGCACTTCTTCTCTTAAAACCTCCTTTGATGCCGCCATTACTAAAATCCCTTTTGCCTTTAATTCCTGGGCAATATTTCTATGTCTTGTCTCCTCCAGTGCCTTGGTTCGGGACCAGACCCTTCCGGCACCATGACAGGTTGAACCGAATGTCTCCGCAAATGCCTTTTGCGTGCCTAAAAGGAGATAGGAGTTTGTCCCCATATCCCCGGGGATAATTACCGGCTGACCAATCGGTTTATATTTTTCGGGCAAAGCGGGATGTCCGGGAGGAAAGGCGCGGGTTGCTCCTTTCCGGTGGACACAGACCGTTTTCCTCTCGCCGTTAACGATATGCTCCTCAAATTTAGCGATGTTGTGAGCAACATCATAGATTAGTTCCAAGCCAATTTCTTCTACCTTCTTCTTTAAGACCTGGGAGAATGCCTCTCTCACCCAGTGGGTGATACACTGGCGGTTTGCCCAGGCATAATTTGCCGCACAGACCATTGCGGCAAAATAAGCCTTTCCTTCGGGCGATTCAATCGGAGCGCAGGCTAATTGCCGGTCGGGAAGGCTAATCCCATATTTCTGAACCGCTTTCCCTAATTCCCGAACATTGTCATCACAGATTTGGTAGCCAAGCCCCCGACTGCCGGTATGAATCATTACCGTAATCATCCCTTTTTCAATATTGAATACCTTTGCCGCTTCGGGGTCATAAATCTCTTCAATCTCCTGGATTTCTAAGAAGTGGTTACCGGCGCCGAGGGTTCCTAATTGGGGGGCGCCTCTTTCTAAGGCACGACGGGAAACCTTTTCCGGGTCTGCACCTTTCATCTCGCCATTCTCCTCGGTGAAGGCGAGGTCCATTTCACTTCCGAACCCCTTTTCTAATGCCCATCTTGCCCCTTTATATAAAACCTCTTTCACCTCGGACTGGGAGATCCGGATTTTACCCGTAGAGCCGACACCGGAGGGGACATTATAGAAAATTGCCCGGACGAGTTCTTCTAAGACCTTCTCACTGATATCGCTCCTTTTTAGGTTCGTGCGAAGGAGACGAACACCACAGTTGATATCATAGCCGACGCCACCGGGAGAAATGACCCCTTCTTTTAAGGAGAAGGCGGCAACACCGCCAATGGCAAAACCATAACCCCAGTGAATATCAGGCATTGCCAGAGAATATTTTAAGATGCCGGGCAAGGTGGCGACATTTGCCACCTGTTCCGGTGCCATATCCTCCCGAACCTTATCCAGCATCTCCGCGGAGACATAGATAATTCCCGGAACCCGCATCTCTTTTTTGTATTCCCGCGGAATCCGCCAGCGCCAATTGTCAATCTTCTCTAAGGTTCCTTTCCACATAGATTAATTATAAAACCCCTTTTTCCCCTGTCAATATAAGGAATTTCTGTTTATTCCTAAACCTTATCTATTTTTCTCCTTTTCCCCGAGCCAGGGCCGAGGCGGAAGGCTATCAATTTGATTAAGAGGCGTTATTGTTCCCGTGGCTCCGTCCAGATTGAAAACATGCCACCACCATCGATAACCACTGGGGACGCGTGGCACTTCAAAACTTTGAACCAGATTCCCAAGATGATATACCTCCACTTTCGCCCGGGAGGTAGTAATCGTGCTATCTCCGGAGAAATGGTGAACCGCATAGGTATAAGTTCCGGGGAAGGTTTGACTTAAAATGATGTGTTCTGGACCATAACTTGTTATGTCGTCAACATCAAGGGAACAGTAAGGGACATTATTCAAACTACCCTGATTGGCAAAATAGATATGATATTCTTCACCCTGAATCTCCGGTGTCCAGATGTGTGCATCCAGATCACGCGGGTCTTTTGCCCAGGTGAGGGCGATTGTGTATGGATAGGTAGTGGCAATTATTCTAATACCGTGTTCCTCTGACCATCCGGATGTTGCCCCGGCAACATCCTTTGCCTGGGCTTTCACATAATAGGTGCCCGGGGAAGACCAGGAATGAGAGAGGGCAACCGCGGAGCCACTCGGAAGATAAGAACTCCACTCCGAAGTGTCCCCATCCCCCCAATCAAATCGGATTGAGACACTGTCACTATCCGGGTCGGTTGCATAAGCGGTAAAAGTATAACTGATATTTATGATGCCACTCGTGGGACCAGAAGGAGAGGAAGGAGTATTGGGTGATTGATTCCTCCGAATCTGAATGGCAAAACCGCTTGACCACTCACTTTTCGCTCCTTTCTTATCCTTTGCCTGAGCAGTAATTAAGTAGGTTCCGGTATCGGACCAGGAATGGGAAAGGGAAATAGTTGAACCGCTCGGACGAAAAGAACTCCAGTCGGATGTGTCCCCATCCCCCCAGGAAAATCTGATTGCCACACTATCTCCGTTTGGGTCCTGGGCTGAAGACGAGAAGGAATAAAGGGTATTAGCATAGCCTGAGTTCGGACCGGAAGGGGTGTTCGGTTTATCAGGTGGATTATTCTTTTGGCAACTGAGAAGGGTAATCCCGAGGGAGAGGGCGAGAATTGGGAGAAAAGAGAAGAAGGTTTTCATATTATACCTCCGCCTAAAATATTTTCTTCCAAAGAGAAAATCCATAAGGGAATAATACTCCGGAACGGTGAAAAGTCAACCGGATTAAGGGAACAATTATTTTTCCTTATGAGAAGCATCAGGAACTGGCATCTCTCAGGCGGATTTTTTTGTATAACGCTTGCTAATTTGGGGCGAATTGACAGAAGTAATTTTTCCCCTAAAATAAAATTATGATTCTCGCTGCGGATTTAAGGGAAGGTCAGGTGATTAGATTGGAAGGGGAGCTTTATCAGGTAATTTCCGCTGAGTTGAAAGCGGGAACCGCCAAGTTTGGTAGCCTGGTTCACGCCAAATTGAAGAACCTAAAAACCCACACCTTCACCGAAAGGCGGTTCTCTCCAGAGGCAAAGTTAGAAGATGTCCACCTTGATTCCGAAGTGATGGATTATCTCTACTCCGATGGTGAGAATTTTATCTTCCTGCGCGAGACCGACTACGAACAGTTTTCCATTCCCAAGGCGATGATTGGTGATTTCTCCGTCTTCTTAGTCGAGGGAACGAAGTTGAGGTTTCAATTCTACGAAGGGCAACCCGTTAATGCGCTCATCCCAAAAACCGTTGACCTGAAAGTTGTTGCCACCGGTTCCGGAATCAAAGGTTCTACGGATAGTGCCTATAAGGAGGCGAAGTTAGAAAACGGGATGGAGATAATGGTTCCCCAGTTTATTAAGGTCGGGGATATCGTTCGCATCGCCACTGATACCAAACGTTATCTCGAGAGGGTAAAAGGGTAAATAGATTCGGAATGGGGCGCTTCTTAATCTATCTCTCCCTCCCCTTTTTCCTCTTTTTTAACTCCTGGCTCAAAATCGTTTACTTTGGTGATGCCCGTTTATTTTATTCTGATTCGGCGCTTCGGTTCCGCTATGCCCGAATGATTGGGGAGGGGGAAAAGGTCCCGGTGATTGATAAGAAGGTCTGTCACCCGGAAGGTTTGAGGGTGAGAAGCCTCATCCATCTCACGGAGGATTGGGTAATCGGCAAATCCTATCTCGTCATTAAAAGACTCTGCCCGGCGCTTCCTTTTTCTACCTATCTCAAATACTTCGTCAGCATCTTCTCATCTCTTTCGCTCCTTTTTCTCTTTCTCTTTGCTTTCGCCTTCTGGCGGAATAAAACTTCTGCCTTTCTTTCTTCTCTCTTTTATGCGATTGGTCTGCCGAGTTTCTGGCGGGTGACGGGTAATTATCTTCGGGAGGAGTTTGCCTTACCTTTCCTTTTTGCTTCTCTTTACTTCTTCTTTCTGGCGCGCCAGAGAGGGAAGAAGGTATTTCTCTTTGGGAGTGGTCTCTCCCTCACTCTTAGTCTCATCTCCTGGCATTTGAGCCAATTCTTCTTCTCCCTTTTCGTCCTCTTTCTCCTCTTCCTCTTCTTTTTTGATAAAGAGTCGGAGAAACTTTTCCGGAGTTTCCCTTTATTTTTCCTTCCGCCGTTAATAGCGGGTATCTTTTGGGAGCCACTCCGGACAAAATATTTTCTCCTCTCCTTCCCGGTTTTGGTTTGCCTCTGGTTATGGCTAATCACCTTTCTTCCCGAATCTTTTCGCCGTTTTCTCGTTTTCCTTCCCCTACCCTTTTACTTTCTTCTCCTTCGGCTCTTTCCCGGCTATTTTCAGGAATATGCTCATGTGTTTGAGGTTATCTTTTATAAGATTATATATTTCGGGAAGAAACCCGAAGACCCTTCTCTTCTTTCCTTTGCGGCGCGTTCCATCTGGATGGGACCTTTCTCTTCTCCGGGCTTTCTCTCCTTTGCCTTTGCCCTTCTTATCCCTTTTCTTTTGGGATTGATTGGTTTTTTATCTCTTATCCGCTCTTCCTTCAATGGTGAAAGGCATTTCCCTTTCTTTTTCCTCACCTATTTTTTTCTTCTTTTCACCTTTCTTTATCTTCTCGTCATTCGTCTTGAGGTCTTTCTTTTCTTTTTCCTCTCCTTAGCGATTGGGGGGAACGGGCTTTTATTAGCAAAAAAGAGGTGGGTGGTGATTATCTTGCTTCTCGGACTTCTTGGGGAGGGTTATAAGGCGATTAACTATCCGAGACTTTTTTCTCGCTACTATTTATCTCTCGCCCGAGAATGGCGAACGAAACCAACCGCCTATGGTCTTGATTGGGAGTCGTTATCTGCCTGGTTTAAGAAAATGACAAAACCCGAAGAGGCGGTCTTAGCGGATATTGACCTCTCAGCAATGGTTCTTACCTATCTTGACCGACCGATTGTCATCCAGCCGATTTATGAGAGTGAGTCCGCCCGGAAACGGGTCTTAGAATGTCTGAGTGGTTTCTTTAAGGATGAGGAGGAGTTCTTTTCGCTTATCAATCGTTATAAGGTCTCTTATGTTATTTACGAGAAGGGGTTTTTACTGGATAACTCTTCGGAAGGGGTGCGTTATTTAACGAATAATTTGCGGGTTAAGAAAAATTCCGTCGCCTATTTAATGCACTTCTTTCCGGAAAGTCTTGTTCATTTCTCTCTGGTTCATCAAACCAATACCTTTCGGGTGTATGCGGTTCTTCCGGCAAAGGCTTCCGCTCCCCGGCGCCGGGTCTTCCCTTATTCCCCTTATTTTGACCTCTCCCTTTTCCCTCAGGCGGAGGGGAATCCTGATTGGGAAGATAAAGGGACGAGGGAGGTGGAGAGGAAGGTGATTGGTTCAATTGCCAAATACAATCAGGCGGTGGCACTAATGGAAAGAAAGGAATATCAGAAGGCAATTCCCCTCTTATCCGAGATATTAGCCATCTTTCCGGAACTGGAAAGGGCAAACTATTATCTTGGGGAGTGTCTGAGGCAGGTGGGCGAAAAGGAAAAGGCAGTAGCATATTTTGACCGTTCAATTGCGAATAACCCGGAAGACTGGCCAAGTTATATCGCCAAGGTTTATCTCTTAGACGAAAGAGACCAATTACCAGAAGCGGTCCGGACAGTTATTTCTGCTCTCTCAATTGACCCGAATCAGAAGGAATTCTATTCCCTCCTCGGTTATCTTTATCTGAAGCGGAATAAAAGGTTAGAGGGGATTAATAAGTTTTTGGAACTCGCCAATCTCTTCCCTCACACCCCCTTCCCCCATCTTTATTGTGGCTATCTTTATGCGGAAAACAATGACTTAGAGAAGGCGGAGAGGGAATTTATTAAGGCAAAGGAGAAAAACCCAGAAGAAGCAGATGTCTATTCCGCTCTTGGCTCACTTTACCTCCAGAAAGGGGAGAAAGAAAGGGCGCGCGCCTTTTTCCAGAAGTCATTATCTCTTAACCCCAATCAACCGGCGCTTTTTAAAACTCTTCAATCTCGGGACCAAGTTTTGCCCGATAAAGAAGGGAGACCAATGCCTTAAAGGTTCGGAAGTCAAGGATTTCTTTTGCTACCCAGGAATTTTCCACCGCCAAGCCGAAGGAGGAGTGTTTGCCATAGATTAAAAGCAAAAACCGGAAAAGGATATGGCAAAATGCCCAGCCCAGACCGAGACCAAAAAAGAAACTCAATAGCGAATCCCAGGATTCAAATGAGATGTCCGCAATCGTCGCTAAGAGGTCGGCGGCGAGAAAGAAAAGGAAGCCAACAAGAAAGAAGAGAATAAGAAGGGTGGAACTTTCCGATAAGCCGACCGCTCTCGCCAGCCCCGGATACCAGGCGACGGCAATCGCCGAAGCGATGATAATCCCAATCATCTCCAAAAAGGTCTTTCCGAAACCATCCTTCCCCCGGTAGGACTGGAGGATAGCGAAAAACAGGAGAAGGGAAATACCTAAGAGGTCTGCCTGATTCATAATCCTTACTCTTCTTCCTTCGCCACCCGGGCGCAATCGGTTAAGGAATCGCCCTTCCTTAATGTTATCAATCGGACGCCGAGGGCTTGTCGACTTCCTGCCTTCACTTCTGAAACCTTCATTCGCATCACCTGCCCCATCTTCGTGATGAGGATTATATCATCCTCATCCTTCACCCCCAGCGCCCGAAGGAGAAAGCCTGCCTTTTCCGAAACCTTTCCCGCAATCACCCCTTTCCCGCCTCGTTTCCGGATGGGAAAAGAGGAATAGGGGACCAATTTACCATAACCCTTCTCCGTAAGAATCAATAACTTCGCATCCTTTCTTCCGATTGTTCCATCAATTACCGAATCATCCTTCTCCAACCTTATTCCCAGAACCCCACTCGCCTGCCGCCCCATCTCCCGGACATCGCTCTCCTTAAATCTTATTCCTTTACCCTTCTTCGTAAATAAAAAGACCTCATCCTTTCCCGAAGTGAGAAAGGTATCTTTCAATTCATCGTCCTTATCCAGTTTGATTGCTAAGATTCCCTTTTTTCTCGGATTAGCAAAGAGGGAAAGGGGAGATTTCTTCACCCTTCCCTTCTTCGTCACCATAAAGACATACCCCTTAGCCTTAAAATCGCGGACCGCAAGATAGGAAGTAATCTTCTCCTCCTTTTCCAGTTCCAGAAGATTGATAAGATTCCTTCCCCGGGAGGCAAATCCTCCTTCGGGAATTTCGTAAACCTTCTTGTAATAAACTTTCCCTTTATCAGTAAAAAAGAGGAGGTAATCATGAGTCGTGGCGACAAAGAGACCGGTGACAAAATCCTCTTCTTGCACCTCAAGACCCGAACGCCCAACCCCACCCCGGGCTTGCTTCCGATAAGAAGAGACCGACATCCTCTTGATATACCCCTTATGAGTAATTATGACTGAGGTATCTTCTTCCTCAATCAAATCCTCAAGCCTTATCTCCTCCACCGGTCCCGGAATAATCTCGGTTCTCCGTTCCTGGGGAAAACGTTCCTTCAACAAAAGAAGTTCCTTCTTAATCTCGGCGAGGATATTCTTCCGCGAAGAGAGAATTGATTTCAGGCGGTTAATCTCTTTAAGGAGTCCCTGATACTCCTCTTCAATCTTTTCCCTTTCCAATCTCGTCAATCGGGCAAGGCGCATCTCAAGAATTGCTTCCGCCTGAGCGGAAGAGAGACGAAACCTTTTCATCAACTCATCCCGGGCAACATCCGTATCCTTCGCCTTCTTAATCAAAGCAATCACCGCATCAATATTAGCCAGACAGACCTTAAAACCAGAAAGGATATGTGCCTTCTCCTCTGCCTTCTGCAAAAGGAACTTAGTTTTTCGAACAAACGTCTCATACCGGAAATTAAGAAAACCCTCAAGGTATTCCTTCAGATTAAAAATCTTCGGACTATTATCAATCAAACCGAGAAAGATAATTCCGTAGGTCTCCTGCAAGGGGGTAAGTTTATAGAGATTGGAAAGCACAACCTCCTTTGCGGTATCCCTTTTCAAATCAATCACAATCCTCATCCCGTCCTTATCCGACTCATCCCGGAGGTCCGAAATCCCCTCAATCCGTTTCTCTTTCACCAGTTCGGCAATCTTAGCGATGAGACTCGCCTTATTCACCTGATAAGGTATTTCCGTAATCACCAGCCTCTCCTTTCCGCCTTTCACCTCTTCAAACTTCACCCGGCCCCGAATCACAATCTTTCCCTTACCCGTCTCGTATGCTTCCTTAATTCCCTCAGTTCCAACAATAATCCCTCCGGTTGGGAAATCCGGCCCTTTAATATATTTCATCAATTCGGCAATTGAAACTTGCGGATTATCAATCAAGGCACAAAGACCGGAAATCACTTCTTCAAAATTATGAGGCGGAATATTCGTTGCCATTCCCACCGCAATCCCACTCGCTCCCTGAACCAGTAGATTGGGAAAAGAAGCGGGCAAAACTACGGGTTCTCTTAACCTTCGGTCAAAATTCGGAAGAAAATCAACCGTATCCTTGTCCAGGTCCGACAAAAGTTCCATCGCAATCGGAGAGAGCCTTGCCTCTGTATACCGGTAAGCCGCCGGTGAATCCCCATCAATTGAGCCAAAGTTACCCTGACCATCAATCAAAGGCATCCGCAGAGAAAAATCCTGAGCCATCCGCGCCAAGGCATCATAAACCGCCATATCTCCGTGGGGGTGATACTTACCAAGAACATCGCCCACAACCGTCGCACACTTCTTATAAGGACTCCTCGGGAAAAGACCAAGTTCATACATTGAATAGAGGATTCTCCTCTGAACCGGTTTCAAGCCGTCCCGGATGTCCGGCAAAGCCCGGCCGACAATCACCGACATCGCATAATCAAGATAGGACCGCTTAACTTCATCTTCAATAAAAACCGATATCTCCGCCATCGAAGAATTATAAATAAAAACAAAACTCCTGTCAACCCTTGACATCTCCGTTCATCCCATTATAATTTTAGTTTGGAGGAGATTATGAAAAGATGCTTTGAGCTTATTCTTTTTTTCTTTCTCTTTTCCTCAGGAAAAGAGATATTCTTTCCCGGTGAGATTATTGTTCAGTTCTCTCCCGAAGTGAGAAAACTTCTTTTAAGGGATAAAAATAACTTCCTTTCGACCGAAGAGGGCATAGTTTTAACCGGTATACCTGAAGTTGACCAGGCAAACCGCCTTTATTCGGTTATCTCCTCTCAACCCGCCTGCCGAAAGATTACCCCCCTTATCGAAAAATATAATCTTGACCTCATCTATCTCTTTATCTTCCAGGAGAAGAAGATTGATGTCGAGAAGGTGGCGGAGTTTTATAAAAGACTTCCAGGTATAAAAGATGCCTTGCCCAATTATGGTCTACCGGTGGACCGGATTCCCAACGACCCACTCTTTGGCAATCAGTGGCATCTACCAAAAATGATGTGCCCCGAAGCCTGGGATTTTACGATTGGTGATACGACGGTCTCCCTCGCGGTAATTGACCAGGGGGTAGATTATGGTCATCAAGACCTTTCAGGCAGTTTCTGGATAAATCGCGCCGAGGATTTGAATAATAACGGTCGTTTTGATACCTTCCCGCCACCCGAAGGCGACTTGGACGGGGTTGACCAGGATGGTAATGGCTATCCTGATGATGTGATTGGCTTTGATATGATGGACGGTGACCCCAATCCGATGCCTGACCCGGGAAGTGACCACGGCACAATCTGTCATGGGATTGCCTGTGCCCGGACTGATAACGGAATCGGTGTGGCGTCGGTTGGCTGGCAAATCCGGGGGATGAATCTCCGTTGCGGCACCGGTGGCTACATCTACATCTACCCGGCAATCTCCGGTATCATCTATGCGGCGCAGAACGGTGCCTTCGCCATCTCGAATAGTTGGGGGGGAAGCAGTTATATCCCTCAGGTTAATTCCGCAATCCAGTTTGCCTGGGAATCGGGTTGCGTCATCTCCGCCTCCGCGGGTAATGAGTATTCCGGCGGAGCTCCCCGTTATCCGGCATGCTATGACAATGTGATTGCTACCGCGGCCAGTGACCGAAACGATTGGCATTCGGTCTGGGGTGGCGGACAACAGTCAAATTATGCGGATTGGGTTGATGTCTCAGCTCCGGGAAGCGGTGTCTTAACAACAACCAATAATAACGGTTATGGTGCCTACGATGGGACATCAATGTCTTCACCCTGCGTTGCCGGTCAGGCCGCCTTAATGAAAGCCGCTTTTCCTCAGATGACAAACGAAGAGTGCACAACGAGAATCTTTTTAACCTGTGACCCGATGCCCGATACCCTCTATGCCCAGGGCCTCTTAGGACACGGTCGGATTAATGTTGGGAAAGCAATCCTCTCCCAGGTCTGGTCAAATCTCAACGTGGTTGATCTCCGAATTAACGACCGCGGAGGGAATAATAACGGTGTTCCAGAACCCGGAGAAATCTGTGCCCTTATCGTCACCCTGGAGAATGCTAACGGCTGGCAGAATGCGACAAACATTACCGCTACTCTCCACACCGCCCACCCCAATATGGAGATAATAAAGAACTCCGCCCGTTTTCCTGATATTCCGGCTGGTGGTCGGGGAGATTGCTCTCAGGATTCTTTTGTCTTCCGCCTCCAGGCGTCAGCCCCACCCCAGAGGGTCAAATTTATAATGACAAAAAGTTCTACTCCCCGCTCCCTCTACCTAACCGATAGCATCAAAGTGACCTGTGGATTCCCAAGAATCATCCTGATTGATGACGATGCGGGACAAAATTATGAAAGGTGGTATAAAGCTGCCTGTGATTCCTTATCGCTTCTTTATAAAATTCATGAGGTTTCCTCCCAGGGCGTTCCCCTTCCCGAAACATTAAACCGCTATCCAGTTGTCATCTGGTGGACCGGTCTTGATTCCGTAACAAGTTTGACAAGTCAGGAACAGCAAGTTTTACAAAACTATCTGGATAACGGCGGCAAACTCTTCATCTCCGGAAGTAATATCGGACAGGATATCGGCTCCGAGCCTTTCTACGCCAACTATTTGAAAGCCCAGTATCTCCAGAACTCCTCCGGAGTGATTTACATCTATGGGGTGCCGGGAGACCCGATTGGTGTTGGTGATTCAATTGTGGTTGGTGGTTCCGGTGGTGCCAACAACGGTCGGACTAACGATTGCATCAATCCGGTTGGTGGTGCGGTTGCCACCCACTATTACCGGGGACTTCCTTCCACCTATGCCGGCATTCGCTATGATGGAGGATATAAACTGGTCTATTTCGCCTTCCCCTTTGAAGCAGTGAATCACACCACAAGATATGTCCAGAAGCCAGAACTTTTAAGAAGAATCCTCTTATACTTCGGGGAACAGTTGCCTTACGGATTGGAAGAGAAGAAGGAATTCGGCGCCCGGAGTTCCTCTCCATCCTTGAGAATTCAGCCAAATCCCTTTAAGAAAGGAGGAAGAGTCTCCTTCCATCTTCCTTTCCCTCATAATTTGACTCTTCAACTTTACACTCATACCGGCCAGAAGATAAAAACCCTTTATTCCGGTTTCTCTCAAGGTGGTTCGGTTCTCCTTCCTTCGGACCTCGGTTCGGGAATCTACTTCCTAGAATTGGAGACTGCTTTTCTTAAAGAGAGGATAAAGTTAATTAAGATTAATTAGCGCCCAAGAAAGAGTCTTTCGGCTAAGTATTTAGGAAGCCCAGCCGATACTATCTTCTGGGCCTGGGTTTTAATATCATAAGGTAGTTTTATAAACTGGAAGAGGGTTCTCTTTGTATCATAAAGGGCAAAGGTTGCCCGGGGGTCGGAATCCCTTGGTTGGCCAACACTGCCGACATTTATTAAATATTTAGAGTTCTTTTCAATCTTAAACTCCATTTCTCGGATAATCCGATATCCGTCTTGATTCTTTTCCACCGCAAAGGGGATGTGGGTATGACCAATCACACAGATTGGTTTCGTAAAAAATCGGAATTGATATTTTGCCTCTTCAAAGGAAAAGATATAATGCCACCTTTCCGGGGATTGGGGGGAAGAATGGCAGACATAAAAAGAACGGAAATTAGTGAAAAGAGGGAGAGATGATAAGAAGCGAAGGTTTTCCTCGGAAATCTCCCTTTTCGTCCAGAGGATTGCCTCTCTTGCCAGGTCGTTAAAATCGGTGAGTGGGGTTTTATCTAAAACGCCGGCATCGTGATTACCCAGGACGATTTTAAGATTTTTGATTTGCCTTAACTCCTTGAGGCATTCATTCGGATTCGCCCCATAACCAGTGACATCGCCACAACAGATTACCGAAGAGCACTGCACTTTTCTTAAGTAACTCAAAACCTCTTTTAAGGCTTCCCAGTTAGAGTGAATGTCCGAGATGAGGGCGATTTTCATTCTCTATCTCTTTATAGATTGCGGCCAGGACGGCATTAATAAATCGTCTTCCGGAGTCATCGGTATATTCCTTAGAGATTTCAATCGCCTCATCAATTGCCACCTTCGGCGGGATATCCGGGAAGAAGAGGAGTTCACAGGTTGCCACGCGCATTATCGCCTTATCCAGAAGATGGAGGCGGGAGAATTTCCAATCCTTAAGATTCTTTTTTATCATCCGGTCAATCTTTTTTCGGTTTTTCTTGATCTCGGTAATCAGTCTCAGGAGATAAAAGAGGGCATCGCCGGTGAGCGCAAATCTTTTTTGCACCTCCTTCACTAAATCTTCAATCTCATCCCCTAAGAGGTCTGCGCGATAGAGGATCTCCATTGCGGCGATTCTTGCTTTTCTCCTTCCTCCTTTTTTCACCCTTATCCTTTCATCTTCTTCTTCAAACTGGCCATTTCTATTGCCGCCAGGGCGGCTGAGAAGCCCTTATTCCCTTCTTTTGTTCCCGCTCTTTCGATTGCCTGTTCCAGGGTATCTGCGGTAATAATTCCAAAGACGGTCGGAACTCCGGTAGTGGAGAAGATTCGGCTGATTTCTTTACTTACCGCTCCGGCAATATATTCCGCATGGGGGGTATCGCCCCGAATGATTGCTCCCAAACAGATAATTGCGTCATACTTTCCGGTGGTTGCCAGTTGGTTTGCGACACCCGGGATTTCAAATGTGCCGAATGTCCAGAATATCTCACAGGCTTCTGCCTGATGCCTTTCTAAGCAGTCAAGGGCTCCTTCCAGGAGGCTTTTGGTGATTAACTCATTAAAGCGGGCGACAACAATTCCGAACCTTTTATTTCGGGCATCAAACTCTCCCTTAAATTCCCTCTTTTCCATAAGACCTCCAGTTTATAATAAATGCCCCAATCGCTCCCTTTTTGCCTTCAAATAAGGGAGATTTTCTCGGGTCGGTTTGGTTTTAAGGGGGATTCTTTCAGTTACCTTTAGTCCGAATCCTTCTAACCCGATTATCTTTCTCGGGTTATTGGTTAAGAGGCGGATGGTTGAGAGTCCGAGGTCCGATAAGATTTGGGCGCCAATTCCGTAATCGCGGACATCCGGGGGAAGACCCAGTGCCTTTGCTGAGTCCACTGTATCATATCCTTTATCCTGCAAGACATAGGAGCGAAGTTTTGCTAAAAGTCCTAAACCCCGTCCCTCCTGCCGCATATAGAGAAGGACCCCTCTCCCTTCTTTTTCAATCATCTGCAAGGCGGTCTTCAATTGTTCGCCGCAATCGCAGCGCAAAGAGGAGAAGACATCGCCGGTGAGGCATTGGGAGTGAACCCGAACCAGAACATTCTCTTTTCCCCGAACCTCTCCTTTCACCAGAGCGAGATGATGATAATTTTCAATCGTGTCCTCATAAAGGTGAAGGCGGAATTCACCAAAGGCGGTAGGAAGGGTAGTTTGAAGGATTTCCCTCACCAATTTTTCCTTTTTCTTCCGGTATTCAATTAGGTCGCGAATGGTAATAATCTTTAAGTGAAAGGTTTTGGCTAATTTTAGTAAGTCCTTCAACTTTGCCATCCGGCCGTTTTCTGCCATAATCTCACAAAGGACACCGGCGGGATAGAGACCAGCTAACCGTGCCAGGTCAACCGCGGCTTCGGTGTGTCCGGCCCGACGCAAAACCCCACCCTTTGCGGCTCTTAAAGGGAAGATATGCCCTGGTTTTAATAAATCCTCAGGCTTGGTCTTTGGGTCAATCAGGGCTTTAATCGTTCTCGCTCGGTCATAAGCAGAAGAACCAGTAGTGGTTCCTTCCTTCGCATCCACCGGCACAGCAAAGGGGGTTCGGAATCGGGCGGTATTCTCATCCAAGATGGGTGGAAGTTGCAACTCTTCCAAACGTTCTTCGGTTAAGGCGCAACAGATGAGTCCCCGACCGTGCTTTGCCATAAAATTTATCTTACTCGGTGTTATCTTTGCGGCCGCGACAATAAAATCCCCCTCGTTCTCCCGACTCTCATCGTCAACCACAATTACCATCCTCCCTCGCCGTATATCCTTTAAGGCATCTTCAATCCGGGAGAAATTCATCTTTTCAAATGATAATAGTAAAGAAACGAAAAAAGTCAACTGAGGAAAAGAAATGGGCGGATCATTATACCCGTGATTTTGGGAGTGTTCCGATCTCGGTAAACAGTAAATTCAAAAACTTATCCCACTCGGCTGGCAGAAAATGTTAGTGATACTAACATTTTTTCTCACTTGATTTTGCCTCTAACTCCTTATCTTTCAATAACTTAACTTATTTTTCCCTATTTTATCCCCCTTTGTTCCCTCTACCATGTACTAAGCCCTTTATTATCCTCCTTTCCTTGGTCTCTTCCTTTTTCTCCTGCCAAGTCTCTCACTTTCAATCTCCTTCTCGGTAGCATAAAGGGCTTGATAAAACTTAAATTACTTAGGAGAGATAAAATCAACTCTACTCTTCTGACCAATTGACTTATAGGAGATATTAGTTAGAATAGAAGGATGTGGGAAAAGAAACTTGAATGGTATTTGGGATTTAATCGCGATTGGGCGGAGGCATTATTAATTCACGAGGAGAAGAAATTTATCCTCCTTTCGGAAAAGGAAAGGCGAGTTCTGCAAAAACGGGCGCAGGGAATCCTGCCCACCGAAGAAGAAGAAATAATTAAGGAGATATTATCTATCCCTCTCCTTTTACCCAGAGAATTTCTCCAATCCCCTGCCTCTTTTCGAGAGAGGGCGGAAATGCTTTTAGAGTTTAGCCCTTATGCCCCCCTTGCTTTCCTTCTCTCATTATTTTCCGCGGAAAATGAAGAAGAGATGATTGAACTCGGAAAACTTTTCCATCGGGTGAGAGAGGTAATCGGAGAGGAGAAAGAACCGATTCTTCAAACATCTCCCAGCGGGAAGGTAAGCGAAGAGTTTGAAAGACGTTTTCGTTTCCTTGCCCTTTTGCGGGATAAATTCTTACGGCACCGTCCAAAGATAAAGGATTTCCCCCTCACCCTCAAAGAAAGTTTGGAAATTTACGCTTCTTATGGGCGAAAAAGGGAGTTAAACCATTTTTTTCTTTCTTTAATTGAATGGTATCTCCTAAGAAGTTTTGGGTTTGAAGCCAATCTTTATCAAACCGAATCGGGGATGAATATCCTTCTTCTGATTGATAAGAAACCAGTCTTTTGGGAAACTTCTTCTCCTTCTCCCCTCTCTTTTACTCTTCCACCCGATGGGGAGGTTCTGGACGATTTCCGTTTCCTCCTCTATCTTGTCTACTTCCAAAGAGAAAAGGACCAGAGGCGCCGAAGGGAAAACCTCCTTTTTCTCTACCAGCTCCTTTCCGAGAAGAAGCCCTCTGATTCTCTTTTTGCCTATGAGATTGCGAAACTCTTTTTCTTAGAGAACGATTATCGGCAGGCGGAAGATTTTGCCTTAGAAGCGCTCCACCTCGCTCCGGAAAGAGAAGAGAAGAGAGCGGAAAGTTATTGCCTTTTGGGAAATATTTATGCTTACCGGGAGGATTGGAAACGAGCGCTGGCTTCTTACCAATCCGCCTTAATCCTCAAACCGAATAGTCCGGAAATCCATTCCAATTTAGGAGCGGTTTATATGAAGATGGGGGAAAGGGAAAAGGCGCGTTTGGCTTACAAAACTGCTCTCCAGATTTCCCCAAAAAACCTCTCGGCTCTTTACAACCTTGGCGTCCTTTGCCTGGCAGAAGGCGACTATAAAAATTCAATCCACTACTTAGAGGAAGCAACAAAGATTGATGGGAAAAACCCATCGCTTTTCTACACGCTCGCCTGCGTCTACTATGAGAAAGGCGACCTATTAAAAGCGGAGGTGAATTTTAGAAAGGTCTTAGAGTTTGATAATAAGAATGCTTTTGCCTGGTATAACTTGGGGATTGTTTACCGGGATCGCGGGGAGAAAGAGAAGGCGGTGCAGGCATTAGAAAAGGCCGCGAGCCTCAACCCCAACCTTTTGAAATAGTATGGCATTAAGATTAATGACCGAAAAGATACTCTTTATCTCTGAGGACTTGCTTTTTCCAAAAATCGGCACGGGTTTACTTCTTGCTACCCTGCCCAAATTCTCCCCCTTAGAGAATTTAGCCCAGGTATTTCTCTCCTATGGCATCTTAGAGACCTACGCCGATAAGAAGGCAAAGAGATATTGGGAGAGGGAGGAATTTGTTGGACCTTTCTGCACGAATCTGATTGTTAATAAGATGTCGTTGGCTGATAATTTCCGAACGGTCTTTAGCAAGGAGGAGCTCTATTTTTTGGTGGATGCGGAAAAGAAGAAGGGGTTTTTTATTGCGGAAAAGGAGAATGTCGTTATCGCCGCCAATTATCACCGGGATGCGATGCCCAAACTCTTGAAAAATATGGGCATCACCCTCTGGGGTTCAACGATAAAGATTAATCAGTTGGGCTGGCAGAATCTTTACGACCTTCTCACCTCCGATTTCTTAAAAAATTTTCCCGAGGTGAAACGGATTGAGGTCATCTCCACCGCTCCGGGGATAAGGCTCAAACCCCCAGCATTACAATTGGAGGTCGCCCTCATTAATTTCTCGCCCCTCGAGAAGATTAAGGAGACTTTATCTCTCGCCCGGAAAAAATAGTTTTGTGATGAGATTAGGGATACCGAGGGCTCTTCAATACTACTATCACTTTTCTGCCTATGAAGAATATCTGAAAAGAAATGGTTTCTCTTTAATTCTTTCGCCCGAGACAACCAAAGAGATTCGGGAGAAGGGATTAAGATTAGCCCCACCAGAAATCTGCTTCCCGGTAAAGGTTTATATTGGTCATTGTGCCGAACTCATCGGAAGGGTTGATGCCCTCTTTGTTCCGCGGGTAATAAAACGACTGATAAACGGTAAACCCTACTATGGTTGTCCAAAAACCCTGGGACTTCCCGATTTAATCCGGGCTCTCTTCCCCAAAATGAAAGTCTGGGAATTGGAGATTTTAGAGGAAAGGAAAAGGGAACTCTTAGGTGAGATTGAAATACCCAACTCTTCTCCTCCTTTACCGGGGAATCCCCGGGTGATGGTTATTGGTCATCCTTATCTCATCTTTGATTCCGGATTAAACTTTAACCTGATAAAAAGACTGGAAAAGAAAGGGGTTTCCGTCTTAACACCATTTTCTCCGGAGATAGCAAATCTCCCTTGGGAGCCAATTCCGGATATCGCCTGGTTTTATGAACAACATCTCTTAAGGGGGGCGCAGGTAGCAAAAGAGTTGGGTTGTTCGGGGATCATCCTCTTCTCCAGTTTCGGTTGTGGCACCGCTCCTGTCACGAATGAAATAATCATCCGGAAGATTGCCCGTTCCTTTGGCATACCCGTCCTCAATCTAATGGTTGACGAACATACCCAGGAGACCGGAATTGAGACGAGGGTTGAATCGTTCTTAGAAATCATTACGAGAAGAAGGAGGCGATGAAAGTTACCTTCCCTTATATGGGCAACATCTATATTCCGCTTCGGCAGATTTTCCTTGACCTGGGTATTGAGCCGATTATTCCTCCTCCATACAATCGTGCCACTCTGAACCTGGGAACGAAATATGCTCCAGAGTTAATGTGTATCCCATTTAAACTCACCCTGGGAAATTTAATCCAGGGGCTCAGGATGGGAGCGGACACTATCGTTCATACCGGCGGTTGGTGGTCTTGTCGTTTTGGTTATTATCCCATTCTCTCAAATCTTATCCTTAAAGATTTGGGCTTTAATTTCCGGCACATCATCCTGCGCCGGGAGAAGATTGGGGAACTCTTTAAAATCTTAAAAGAGGTCCACAGAAATTCCACCGAAGTGACCAAAAGATTCTTACGGGCAGTTGCCCGCGGTTATTATAAAGCGAAGGTATTAGAAAAATTGGAAAGGCTTGCCTTCCGGATCCGCCCCAAAGAAAGAGAAAAGGGGGAGACCTCCCGAATCTTAAAATCCTATCTCAACCGTTTAGACCAAACTATCGAAATAAAAGAGATTGCGGCATTAAAAAGGGAAGCAGAGAAGAAACTCTTCTCTATTCCGAAAAAGGGAAAAAGGGTATTCCGAGTAAAGATTGTGGGCGAATCGTTTTGCGTAATTGAACCATTTGTTAACTTCCATCTCTTAGAAAGATTGGGTGAGATGGGATTGGAAGTCGACCCATTCCTCACCGCCTACCGCTGGCTCGGTTTCCATTCCATCCGGCTTGGAAAGGGAGAAGCAAAGATGGTCTGGAAGATGGCTGAGGATTGGTGGTGCTATAATGTCGGAGGGGAAGACAAAAACACCGTCGGCTATACCTTGAAAGCAATAAAGGAGGGTTATGATGGAATAATCCACCTCCACCCCCTCTCCTGTATGCCCCACACAACCATAACCCCGGTCTTAGACCGAATTAGCCAGGATTATAAGGTTCCAATCCTCCAGATCTCCCTTGATGAATTTACCCAGGAGGGAGCATTTTATAATCGGATTGAGGCATTCGTGGAATTGATAAAAAGAAAGAAGACATTCTCTGCCCAACCCTCATTAAAAGTGTGACATCCCCTGACACAAAATAAAGTCATTGATTTACAAGGGGAGAATTAAAATTATCCCCTAATTTCCCCTAAAATTTATGACATAATATGTCACAAAATAAGGGATAATCAATCCCCCCATAAAAATAAGTTACTAATTTTCAATAACTTATAACTCGGGCGATTTTGGCACAAAGTTTGAAATTATAGAAAATGATGAAGAAAAAAATAGTAAGAGGAGCTTAAAATGAGGGATTTTTTCGGAGTCTTTTTAAGTGCTCTCCTTGAAGATTTCTTTTGGCTTCTCCTCTCCTTACTCGGCTTTGGGGCTTTCCTTTTGGTTCTTCTCAACTTTTTGGTTTGAGGAGTAAGGAGAAGAAGTGGTGATAAGATTTCGGAACGGATGTAATGGTGGGACGAATGGGGGGCGATTGAATGGGGGGTATGAGAAGGTTTCCTTTTAATAGGTATTCTGAGTGGTTAATTGGCCGGACAGTGAATTTAAGGCCAATAACTCCGGTCCTTCTTATCTTTTTCGTCTTCATCACCTGTGTTGGAAATCTCCGAAAGAATGTCTTTCTTATCGGATTACTCTGCAATCTTTTACTAATGAGAAAAAAAGGGAGAGCAATTGAGCGCTGGCTTTCTAAGAAATAGAGGGGAGATTTACCAATGACTATTGACAACCCATCTTAATCTTCTTATTATTCTTTATAAAAAGGGATTAAATATGGGAGGTCTTATGAAACAATCGCTTTCTCTTTTTATTGTAATTAGTAATCTCCTCTTTGCAACCGGAAGGATTTCTTTTAATCTACCCCCAATTGAAAGAATGGTCGTTCCCAAAAATCTCAATCTGATGGTTTTCAACCATCAATCGGCTACTGGTTGGCCAGTTGACACACTAAAAAATGATGATGGTGACCCAGAATATTACCTCTCTCCCCCATCCCTTTTCTTTGCCTCCCGCCTTTCCCCAACCGCACCCTGCACCCTTCTTGCTTTAATGTTTGCCAAGCAAAGAGGTTTGTCAAGGGATACTGCCTTTCCTGTGGTTGCTGGTTGCTCGCTTGTCATCTGCAAAGATACAATAGTTAGTGGCCAACGGACCCCGGGCCGAAGGTTAATCATTGGCTACGTCCGAGATAGTCTACCAAGAGGTTGGTATGCTGCCTGGTTTATCTACCAGATCTTCCCTTATGACACCTTCCGCTTCAGCGCCGAAGACTTTTGGGTTGGCTACCGCTATGTCCGGCTTAGCACAAATCTAAGTGATACTCTTTATCCATTAGCGGATGATTGGGGAGACCAAAGCCGTAATGCCTATGGTTCTACCTCTAATGGTCCCTGGTATTTCTATCCGATGAACTGGTATAATCGGGCGATTGTGAAATACGAAGCGGTTGAGGTTCACGATATCTCGGTTTTGAGCGTCGGAAACAGTCAGGGATTTTTCCTCCCCAATCCAGGAAATGCCACCCTTTCTGGTTTAATAAAAAATACCGGAAATGTCCCGGAAAATAATTTTCCGGTTGTCTGCACGGTTTACACCGAAACCGGCAATCCGGTCGCCAGCTGGAGTTTTCAAGTAACCACCCAATTAGGGGTAAATGAGGAGAGAACCATTACCTTCACACCCAACTGGCAGCCAACGACTAATGGCTTCTATCACATTGCTGTCCGCGCCAAATTACCAAATGATGCCCGACCTTCAAATGACCGCCAGATTCGCGAGGCGCAAGTTTCTACCTATCCAGCCGAATTACGTTATGACGATGGTCAGAGGGATAATGCCTGGGCTTGGTATCGGAGAGGTAATGGTTGGGCGAATAAGTTTACCCCTCCCTATTATCCAACTTATATCACCGGAGTAAGATATTGCACTTGGAGTGATTCTTGGCCTGTCCCCGGTGGCACAAGAATGCTTGCCCAAATCTTGGATGACGACGGTCCCCAGGGTCTGCCGGGAACAATCCTCTGGCAGGAGACGGTTCAGGCGGTGCGCGGGACCTTTAACAATGTGAGTGTCCCTAATATCCGATTACCTCCGGCGCATTTTATGTCGCCTACATCCAGACCGATACCTGGATTTATTCTCCGGGGCTGGCAATTGACGAAGACCCACCTTATGCCTTCCCAACCTATGCCTTCTTCAATGGTGTTTGGTCTTATGATTCAACTTATGGTGGGGACTGGATGATTCGGGTTCTCACCAGTGGACCACCGGATGTCGGTTGCACAAAGATTGAAGTCCCAATTGGAACTGTTGATTCCGGCGGAGTGATTACCCCGGCTTGCTCGGTTTATAATTACGGAACAATTGCGGCCAGTTATCCAGTACGGATGAAGATTGGTAATTTCTACAACCAAACCGCCGCGGTCTCTAATCATCCTCCGGGAACTTATCGTTATGTGACATTCCCCAACTGGAATATTAACCAGCCGAGGGGGAGTTATGCAGTTGTCTGCTCCACAGAACTCGCCGGTGACGGCAACAATAGTAATGACCGAAGGACCGGGCAAGTATTCATCCGGATTCTGGATGTTGGAGCGGTGGCGATAGTTTATCCCCAGGACAGTGTGAAGATTGATTCTTTCTTTACTCCTCAGGCAAGGGCGCGAAACTACGGCAATACCCCGGTCTCTTTCCCCACGACCTTTTCAATCATCCGCGGGACCGAGACACTCTATCAGAAGGTGGTCAATATCACTCTTAATCCAGACAGTATCCGAACCGTTGCCTTCCCTGAGACCGCCTTTGGTATTATCGGTTGGTATCGCACCCGATTCCGAACCACCCTTACCGGTGATATGAATCCCGGAAATGATGTAGTGCAAGATAGTTTTAAGGTCTATGAGCCCCTTGTCGGAATCAAGGGTGAGGAAACGAAAACGACACAAAGGATTGGACTTCAAATCCCTTCCAATCCAACTATCAAACTACTGAGAATCAATTATTTCCTTCCGGAAAAGGAGAAGGCGACCTTAAAAGTCTATAATGCCTTTGGTGAACTCTGCTATTCCGAAGAAAGCGACAAGGGATTCTTCTCCTTAAAACTTCCGGCGGGGATTTATCTCCTCCGTTTGGAGACGAAGGGTTACAAAGAAGAAAGGAAGTTAATCCTTGTGAAATAGGCAGCCGTTTATCGGTTACGCTCGAGCCAGATACTCGCTTTCAGTAATTCCTTTAAATCACCGATGCTATGTTCACCCGGAGTGATGACCAAAGTATCCAGAACTCCCTTTTCCCGAAAAATCTGGTGAAGATAATGATTCTCGGCAAGATTCCAATCTTTCTCCCGCGAAACAAGATAGACCAACTTCCCTTTCAATTTCTCCCAACGGGCAAAGGATAAAGCCTGGGAATGGGCGCAGACCGCAATCACACCCCGAAATCTCTCCGGATGGAGAAATAATTCTAAGAGTGCTTGAACCCCCATTGCCGAAAAACCATAGAGAAAGATTCGGGAGGAATCAACCGGATAATTTCCCACTAACTTTTGATAGGTCTTGATGATATCCTGGTCATTTTGCCAGAAGTCCCGCCGCTTTTTACTCTTATGGCAGGTGGCAAGAATCCAACCGAGAGAATCGCCCACCCTTTTAATCTCTTTCATATCCTCAATTGTTGCCCCGGTGCAACTGAGGTAGATTAAAGCCGGTGCCTTTTGCCTCTTTTTTGCCTTTCTGGGAAGATAGAAGCAGTCGGAATCCGCATCACAATAAATCTTTTGGCCAAAGGAAGAGAAAGCAAAAAGGGAAAAAAGAATTAGAAAATCCGTTCTAATCTTTATCTTATCTTTATCGCTTTTAGGGTCTTTTCGCCAATCCGCAAAAGATAAATCCCTTTCGGCAAGACCCTGCCTCTCTGGTCTTTACCATCCCATTCGATCTCATTATTCTTGTCTGGAGAGATTCGGGTGACCAGACGTCCATCAAGCGTGTAGATACTCACTATCTCTATCTTGCTTCCCAGTTGGCTGAGGGAAAGTTTAATCCGATTAGAGAAAGGATTAGGAAATAGATTTACTCGGTTGTGATTCCAATTTCTCGCCTCACTGAGGAAGGTGATACCCTGGGTCGTATATTTTATTGCCCGACCGGAAATAATCGGCGCCGCACCCCGGTGATAGTTATTATTAAAGAGGTAGTTAATCCCAATTGTATTCGTGTGGTCTTCAATCCCAATCGTTGACGACTGGTAGTAATTACCGGTTGCATACTGAACCAAAAAGAGATTGTCACTGGTCGGAGTGGATACTGTCGTATCGTAGATTATAACCTGAAATCGCTCCCAGGCGGTGCTCGGGCTAAAATAACGGATACTGTCATATTCAATAATCATTCGGCGGTTTATTGAATCGTAGAGGTAATGGATACCAAAGGGAGCAGAGGTGGGAACCAAATCGTCCCAGTTCAAACAAATCATCGCACTCGGATTAGTTGATGTTGGGTCAGGCAATCCTTGATTGGTATAGGCAGTGGAGGTTGTCCGAATAGGCGAAATCCAGCCATTAGAACAGATTGAGAGAGAATCGGTATATCTCTGACCGTAATACTTAAAGACGAAAGGCAGTTTAATCCTTATTGTCTGGTCGTCAGAATTTATCGGCAGTCTCGTCCCAACCCCCCGGATTTCCACCCAGTTATAAACCGGACACTCCGGATAAAGGGTATCGGTATTATCATAAGCCCAATACCTGAATATAGAATCCGGGATTGGGTCCGAGGCGGTAATTTCACCAACCGTCAAGACAAAATTCAAGGAATCATGATAATTCCTTCCATCAAATTTCAAAAGGAAGTTAACCCTTCTCTCCCTCGGTGTATTCGGAAGAGCAAAGATGATTAGACTATCAAGGTTCCTTCGGATGCTTTCTGGTGGGATTGTGCCAAAGAAGGCAATAGAATCAAGGATTTCAATATACGGGTCATTCTCCTTTAAGAAAGAATAGACCGAATCCGCGGAAATCCTTCCGAGATTGGCGATATTAAGAATTAGCCCAACCCGTTCTCCGGGGTCAAGCCGACCATTATTATTTCCCGGTGGTGGGTCAAGGATTCGCAGTGAACTTAGGGACAAAGAAGGCAGATTGGCAACAAGTGCCTCAATCGCATCCAAATCAAAGCCCGCGGTTGGATTATTCGTGCCATCGCCATCATCAATAATCTTAATATACCGACAGGAAGAAATACCGCCTCGGGCTAAATCAAAACTACTGGTTCCGGTATCACTACCCAAAGATGTCCAGGGTCCATCCAGAGAAAGGGCGACCTCAACCCGATAACCCTCCGGGTCTGAATCATCCTCATAGACCGTAAAATCATTACCTGGTCCATTGGTGATAACCTTTCCCATATCAACCATCGTCCAGCCCCCAACCCCAATTGACAGACGTCTGCCATCTCTGGGCTCTAAGGAGAGATTGGTAAAAGAAGAGATAACATTGCCATCCTTTAACCGGCACATCGGACACATAAACCCAGAAACCGCAAAAGAACTATCTGGCACCAGCGGGATACTAACAAAGACCGAGGTATCCGAAGGCACGGTAATATTGGAGATGGTCTTTGTCCGATAACCCGGGGAGATAACCTTCAGGGAATAGGTTCCGGGAAGGAGGAAGCGATGGAAATCGCCCAACACCGAATCGGTATAACAGGGCCAATCATTTGGTAAGGCGATAACCATCGCCTTCAATCTCCGGCCGGAGAGGGAATCATAAACTACACCCTCAATACCCCTTTTTGCCATCCGACAGATAAAAAGCATTGCGGGAATTTCCCGATTAGAAATCGGTTGGATAGAATCCGCGGGTGGCGTTTTAAGAATGCAAATCTCAACCGTCCAGGAGGTAGAACCAAAGACACCATAGGCAAAATCCTTTGATGAACCGTGAATCTCATACATCCCATGATAACCCTGGGCATAGGGATAACCGGTAAAACTCCGATAATTAAGCCCCAAATATTTCAGTTCTAAGGAATCCCGAGGCTGGAAAGGTGAATAACTCCAGGGAGCGGAGATGAAATAGGTGCCAGCGTGAAAAGATGTCCAGTGATAAAAATTATTCCGCAAACCTAAATCCCGAAACGCCCGGGTCTCAGGTTGGGAAAAGGCAGAAGGTGATGAACCCTCACCATCCCAGACATAACCGTAATCCCGATTCAGGTCAACACCATTGGCGTTATAACGGGTATTAGCAATATGCCCATCCGGATTAACTACTGGGGAAACCCAAATCTCTCGGGTATTCACCAGGTTAGTAATCAAAGGGTCGGTCCCATAATTCCGCACCAGATGGAGGATAAAATTAAAACATACCTCCGAACCAATCTTCTCATCACCATGGGTATTACCTTCAAAAAGGATTTCCGGTTCTTCTTCCTCCAGATTGGGATTATCGGTAATCTTTAAGACAACTATCCTTCGACCACCCGCAGATACGCCTAAGGTCTCCAACTTACAGATATTCGGATTATTCGTAGCGATAATTGATAGGGTGTCGAGAAATTCCTGATAGGTATGATAACGGGCATCCTTAAAATTCTCATCGTAAAAAGAGGTTACATCCGGAATCAAGATTTCATAGTAAAGCCCTAAATCCTCTAACTTCTTCTCATTCCCGATGGGAATCTCAACGAGCAGGTAATCCTCATAAGGACCATTAATGATTGCCCCCAAATCCTCTAATGCCAAAATCTTTTCTCGGGGTGGCTTTGGTATGCGGACGAGATGGTAATGAACTCTTTCGGCAAAAGACGACCCACTAAAAAGAGAAGAAACGAAAATGAAAAGGAGAAACCTCTTAACCATTCTTCCCCCTTTTCTCCTAACTAATTCCTAAACTATTTACTACTTGTCTCTTCTGCGGTCTTTTTCTTTCGGGCGAAGAAAACTAAAAGTCCCCAGACGACAAAGGTGGCAATCGTGATCACAATTCCAAGGGCAATATCCTTAAAGATATTTTCACCGATCAGAAAGATCTCGCCATTCCAGATGTGGTCAATTACCCCAAAGAGACCGGCACCCAAAAGAAGCAAGAAGAGGTGGGTGCTTTCTGGTTCTTTTTTCCATCTTATCTTCTTTAAGATTCCGACAATAAACGCCGAGGCGGTTGGGATTGTCCAGCAGAGCCCGAAGAGAAAGAAACTCCCTACTAAGAAAAGATGCTCATTAAAAGCGAGCCACGTTAAAAGCATCATATCCTCCAAAAATTAAATTTTCAATTATAATAAAAAATTATTCCCGTTTGTCAAGGGATTGCCGAGTTCCGTATTCTTTTTTCCGTTATTATAAATTTTCTCCCGGCTCAAGGAATCTACAGTCAACATTTCTCTTTAATCCCGCCCAGAAGATGTAAATCTCCTCAAAAAAATTCCCCTTGAAATGCTCAAAATAACCAGAAGGGTAATTGAAACGTGCGGATGCTTTCTCGAGAGTTAAAGAAACTTAGTGATTTTTTCTCTCTTACGGGACGGTTTGAAAGAACTTAAAGCGAAATGGCTGGCAAAAACGGAGAAGAAATTGACCATTCGGAGAAATATCATAACCTCTGGATTAGAAGCCTTTGGAAATGACCCAGGTTGAAAGAAAAGATGTGTTTTGCTAATGTTGGGCATTTCTCCTTTTAGTATTTTTGGGGTGTTAACGATGTAAGTAAACTTCTATTGACATTTGAAATCCTTTTCTTAAAATGGACAGATGTTGGGAGGGAAAATGGCAAGGTTAGCATCTCTTTTTATCCTTTCTCTTTTAATTTTCGGCGAAATCTTTGCCCAACCAGATGACGGAAGAGCAAAAGGAATTCCGGGACTTAAAATTTTAAGCCGGTTCCCCGAACAAAAAGGGTTTCCCGGCTATGATACTCTATATTGGCATAATTACTCTCCCTTTAATGGCGGATATACTGGTGTCGGTTATCTCTTTGGTTACGGGGTGAAATTGCTCCCTGAGGCTTATCCCGCAATCGTCACCGGTGTTCACCATCGGGTCTTTCGCCTGAATAGTGACTCAATGCAAATTCGGATTGTTGACGATGATGGGAGCGGTGGTTCCCCTGGGCTAACCCTCCGGAAGTATGATACGGTAACGACTACTTACTCAACCTCCTTCATCTATCATCCCCTTCCGGCTCCGAAATGCACGATCTGGGATGGGGCTTTCTATCTCTTTCTCCTTGATGCCCATCATCCCCGTCATTCCTCAGACTACGGTTTAAACTGGTTGCGGGACGATAATGGTCTCCAGGCGCCTTCTGGCTATCACTGGCGCCACGATTCTTTGGGCAATTATCTTCTCTTCTCCCCAGCCAGTGATATGGAGATGGGCGCGGTCGTGGAATATCACGATGTGAAATTAGACTCCTTATCCGGTCTTCCGGACAATGACACGGTCTTTATTGATTCCACTTATTCCCTCACTCTCTGGTGTGAGGAGTTAGCAGGATTTCCCGAGAATAATCTCCCGGTAATCCTTGTAATCGGCGAACTCTTTTCTGATACCGTTTATCTCTCCTTACCACCCAACGGAAGAGATACGGCAAGACTCCAATGGCGGGTTAATCTGCCCGAAGGGAATTATTTGGGATTTTGCCATACTGATTTGAGGAGTGATACGCGGAGATCAAATGATTCCTGCTCCTTTTCCCTCACGGTTGTTGGCTTTCACGATGTTGGTTGCACAAAGATTGTTGCGCCCACCGGAATGATTGATTCCGGAACTTCTTTAATCCCTTCCTGTTCGGTTTATAATTATGGGAATTTCCCGGAGGATTATCGGGTCCGGATGAAGATCGGTTCCTCATACGATACCTTTGTCTCGGTCTCCGGTCATAGTCCTCATACTCATCTCCTTCTCACCTTTCCGGAATGGACCGCATCCGAATTAGGAAGATTTAATGTCTCCTGCTCAACCGAACTCTTTAACGACCAGGAGCCAGAAAATGATAAGGCATCCGACTCCATAATCGTGAGGAGTGTTTCCAATATAACCGAGGGGAAAAATCTCTGGAAGATTAAAAAAGACCAATGGTCGGGGATATGTAATATCCGCTCCCTCCAGACCGGAAAAGATGTTTCCCCTCTAAGAATCTACAATATCTTTGGGGAGCTGATTGATTGGGAAAGAAGCAAAAGTTTACCTTGTGGCGTCTATTTCTTAAGACTCGCCATTAATGGGAAGGAGTATAAAAAGAAATTAATCATATTGAAATAAATCATTAGGCTTCTTTTTTTCGAATCAGAAGGTTCTTCCTTTATCCCCTTCCTTCCCATTTATTCGCTTAACATAATTGAGATAAATGGTTAGTTGACAAAAAAGAGTATCCGGTTAGGATAAGGGATGCATCCGGTTCTTTTCCGCTTCGGGAACTTTTCTCTTTACTCTTATGGTCTTATGCTTTTTATTTCTTTTCTCGTGGGTATTAAATTGACTTCCCAGCGGGCAAAGAGGTTTGGCGTTAAGGAAGAAGTCATCTCTAATCTGGCAATCTATATCCTTTTCGGAGCGGTTGCTGGCTCCCGACTTCTCTATGTCCTTCTTCACTGGGATGAGTTTAAAAACGATTTGATTGGTATCTTTGCCTTCTGGCGTGGCGGTCTGGGTGGTCTAATGTTCTTTGGCGGATTAATTGGCGGACTCCTTTCCGGTCTTTATTATGTGAAGAGAAAAGACCTCCCCCTCCGAAAGATGTTTGACGCAACATCTCCGGCTCTCTCCTTAGGGGAATTTTTTACGCGCATCGGCTGTTTTCTCAATGGCTGTTGTTTTGGCAAAGAGACCACTTCTCCCTTAGGAATTAAATTCCCGAAGTCCTCTCCGGCCGGTATCTTTGAGAAGGTTTATCCGACTCAACTCTTTTCTTCCCTTTTCGGCCTCTTACTATTTTTATTTGTCCTCTTCTTAGAAAGGAGGCGCCTCAGGTTGAATCTTAAAGATGGTTCCATTTTTGCCCTAACCATTTCCCTTTATGCGTTGTTTCGTTTTTTGATTGATTATCTGCGCTATTTTGAAAATCCGCTAAACTTTTTAACCAATCAAATAATCTCCCTTGCCTTTATCCTTTTGGGTTTGGGTTTATTCTTTCGTTTTCAGAGAGGATAATTTATGGGACGATTTCTTCTCTTTTCCCGAATCCTTGACTTCTTTTATCCGCCACTCTGTTTTGGGTGTGGGGAGGAGATCTCAGGAGGGTTTCTCTGTTTCTCCTGTTATGAAAAATTATTTATCTCTTCTTTGGCGGTCTGCCCAAAATGCGGACGACCCGTTCCCTATTTCACTCGGTGCCAAGAGTGTCAACCAAGATTAAATCTCTCACGGGTCCGGGCATTGGGTTTATATCAGCCGCCTTTTAAGGGAATGATTGAAGAGTTCAAATATAAAGGGAAGAGGAAACTGGCGGAGATTTTGGGTGATGCCTTATCTTTAATTCTGGCAAACGACCCCTTCCTAAAAAAGGCGGACCTTTTAGTTCCAATCCCTCTCCATCCCGCAAAGATTCGGGAGCGGGGCTATAATCAATCGGAACTCCTCGCCCGCGCAATTGCCCGGAGGACTAACTTTCCCGTCGCTTGTGCTCTCAAACGGAAAAGAAATACCCAAAGTCAGACAAAACTCTCTTCCCGAGAAGAGAGATTCCGGAATATGGAAAATGTCTTCGTCCGACAAGATAAGGAAGAGGTCAGGGGGAAAAGGATTATTTTAATTGATGATGTCATGACCTCGGGTGCCACCCTCTCCTCGGCGGCCCGGGTCCTTTTAGAGGGTGGGGCAGAAGAGGTCTACGGATTAGTGGTTGCCAAGGGTTAGGAGGAGATAATGCGGATTGAATTAGTCGTTCCCTCCTTTGAAGATGAGAAGAAGCGGAGGATGAAGGGTAAGGCATTTCGGGTTCCCCAGTTATCCCTGGGTATCCTTGCCGCTTTAACCCCACCCGAAATTGAGGTCTCTTATCAAGACGAGAATATGGCGGACCTCAATTTTGACACCGGAGCAGATTTGGTGGGCATCACAACAATGACCGTCACCGCCCCTCGGGCTTATGCCATTGCTCAGGAATACAGAAAAAGAGGAGCGAAGGTCGTCTTAGGAGGAATCCACCCCTCCCTCTTACCAGATGAGGCTTTGCAATATGCCGATAGTGTGGTAATCGGTGAGGCGGAATATGTGTGGCAAGAATTACTCTCCGACTTCCAGAGGAAGGAATTGAAGAGAATCTATCAGGCGAAAGAGCGGGTGCGAATGGAGGATGTCCCTTTCCCGAAAAGGGAGATTTTTGAAAAGAAGGGTTATCTCTTAACCTCCCTTTTCCAAATTACTCGGGGCTGTCCTTTTAATTGCGACTTCTGCTCCGCCCATCTTTTATTCGGCAAGACCTTTCGGAAAAGACCCCTCGCCCAGGTGATAGAAGAAATTGAAAAGGTGCACCGACCTCTAATCGCCTTTGTTGACGATAACATAACCGGGGATAAAACCTATGCTAAGAAACTATTTACCGAACTTATCCCCCTGAGGAAGAAATGGCTTGGGGAAGCAGACATCACAATTGCCGATGACCCGGAATTGTTAAAATTAGCCCGAAGGAGTGGTTGCCAGGGACTCTTTATCGGATTTGAATCAATAACCGATGAAGGATTAAAGGAATTGAACAAAGGATTTCTGAAAGTTAAAACCCTCTCGGATAAGATAAAGCGAATCCACGATTCCGGGATTATGATTGAAGGCTCTTTCATCTTCGGTTTGGATACCGATGACAAATCAATCTTTGAGCGGACACTGGCTTTTGCCCAGGATAATAAATTAGCCTTAGCCTCTTTTGGTATCCTCACCCCTTATCCGGGAACGAGATTGGAAAAGAGATTGCGGGAAGAAGGGAGGATTATTACGACGAACTGGCGATTATACGACTGTGGCCATACAGTCTTTCGCCCCAAAAATATGACCGTGGAAGAACTCCAGGAAGGATTGGACTGGACCTGGTGGAATTTCTATTCTTACTCCTCAATCTTCAAACGAATCTTTTCTCTCGGAAGAAGTTTCATTGTTCTGGGGATACCGCTTTTGATTCTCAATTTCTCTTACCGAAGAATGTTATACCGAACCAACGATGTCAAGTCTTGGTTAAAGGAGGATTATCCCCTCTTAGGATTAGAAGGTCAAGACCTATGAAGATTGAATGCGTTCAGGGTGATATTACCAATCAGCCAGATATCACCGCAATCGTCAATGCGGCAAACCGCTGGCTCCGACCCGGTGGTGGTGTGGCAGGAGCAATCCATCGAAAAGCCGGACCAGAATTAGAACTGGAATGTAAAAGATTGGCACCGATTAAACCCGGAGAGGCGGTGATCACTAAAGGCTATAAACTGCCGAACCGGTAGGTCCGGTTTACGGTCGAGATAAACCCGAAGCAGAAATCCTGGCGAATTGCTACCGGAACGCCTTGAAGTTAGCCGAAGAATATGCAATCGATTCCATTGCCTTTCCGGCAATCGCCACCGGTTTCTTTGGCTATCCGGTTAAAGAGGCCGCCGAAGTCGCCTTTAAGACGATTAAAGAGATGATACCAAAATTAAAGTCGGTAAAGAAAATCCGCTTTGTCCTCTATACCAAGGAGGACTTAGAGATTCACAAAGAGGTCCTCGGCAAAGTTTTTCCGGAATAAACACTCCCCTTCTCGGTTATGATTCTTACCTCCGCCCCCAATTTGATAGTAATGGCGCCCAAAGAACGGGTGGGAAGCAAAAAGGGGGTGGAAAAAGGGAGAACCCCTTTTCGCGTTTGGTAGATAAGATACTCTCCTTCTTTGAAAACCATCTCCCTTAATCTCTTCCTCCCTCCGGAAATCCTTATTATCTCCACCCCTTCTAATATCTCACCAGCAAAATAGAAAAGTATTCGGTAATCGTTCACCATTAAAAGTAAGTTATAAGAACCTTTTGTCGGAAAGAGAAGAAATCTCATCCCTAAATACTCAACCAGAAGGTTCTTTCCCACTCTTATCGCCTCTCCTTTCCGGGCAAAGGGGAAGTTGCTCACCCCGGGAATAAAGATGCTTTTTATCTTTACTGAATTTAATTTCCCCTCAAGATTCTTCAAATCCCTCTCTTTAATTTTAGGCAAAAAGAGGATATCCAGTTCCTTAATCCCTTTACTGGCTAAAAAATCATCCAATATCCCCTCCCATTTGCCGGTTAAGATGAGAAATGACCGGTTTTGGTTTTCAATCAGGACCGGTTCCGAGGAGTAGGTATCAAGAAAGGTAATCTGGATTTCCTCTCTTTTTATTAAAGAAGACCAGAGGAAAAGATTTGCCCCGGCGAAAAAGAGAATTAACCAAATCGTCCTTATCCTTTTCTCTTTCCATCTAAGAAGGAGGAGGAAGAGAAGGTAAAGCCAAAAGAGAAAGAGTTGGGGCGGTTTCGGAAGATTGATTGTGGCAAAAGGTTGGGCGCCAAAGAATCGAATTAAAAATAAAAGGGCTTTTAATCCCGAATTTAAAGTAAGGGAAAGAAATCCCGCCAGAGACGGCAACAGGAGATTAATCCCTAAGAGAAAAAACGCCAGAGGGAGAAGAAAACCAACTAAGGGAATAACAAAAAGGTTGGCAAATATCGTAAGAACTGGAATCTGGTAGAAGTGGAACCAGATGAGCGGAAAACCACCAAGAAAGGCAGAGAAAGAGACCGAGAGCGAAGAAAAGAGATATGAGAAAAATTTTACCTCAATTTTCTTTAACCGCCGATAGAGGGGTAAACCAAAAAGAAGGATAAAAGCGGTAATAATAAATGAGAGCTGGAAGCCCGGTTCAAAAAGGGAACCAGGGGAGAAGAAGAGGATTAAGATTGCCGCAATCACCAGGGAATGAAACGGGTCGGTCTTTCTCTGAAGGAGATAAGAATATAAAAGCAAGAGCGCCATAATTGTTGCCCGGGTAGCAGAGGGAGAGAAACCTACTACCGCGAGATAAAATAAGAGAAAGATGGTAATGAAAAGCGCTTTCCCTAACTGATTTAATCTCGCGACCGAAAGGAAGATTAAGAGGGCGAAGACCAAAATCCCGATATGGAGACCGGAGACCGCCAGAATGTGATAAAGACCAGAGCGAGAAAAATAACACCGAACATCCGGAGGCAATCCCCGCTTTTCCCCAAACAAGAGGCCAAAAAGAACCGCCCTTTCCTTCTCTCCTAAGCCCCGGCTGAATGTCTCGCGCGAATAATCACGGAAAGAGGTGAGGAGATGCCTGATGAGTGAAGGTTTTCCCGGTTGAATCGTCTCAATCTTCTCCGCCAAAAGATTACCCACAAACCCCTTCCTTTTGAAATATCTATTATGATTAAAGAGATTGGGATTGGATGGATAATCTATCGGTTTGAGAACGCCTTCCAATTTGACCAAATCCCCAATCCGGGGAAAAACGTTCCCCTTAAAGAAAACCTTCACTTTTCCGCCAATCTTTATCTCCTGATTGCCGATGGTGACCGATTTTATCTTAATTATCCCCTCTTCGTTCATCTCCCCCTTCAATGAGACCTTCTGGTAAAAGAATCTTTTCGGGAGATGGGGTTGGCTCAATTTCTCATTAAGGGCGAAGATAAGAGAAAAGAGGAGATAGAGGGAATAAAACCGGGTGGGGATGAGAAGGATTAGAGAGAGGAGAAGAAAAAGGATTAAAAGGTTAAAGGGAAGGTATTCACCCGAGATAATCCCTAAGATGAGAAAGAAAAGCACCCTTCGGGCCGAGGAACGCAGGGTTATCTTTTAAGAAGAAGGGTCCTGATTAATGCCTCATCAATTTCCGTTAAACTATTAAGTCTCAAATCCGCCCGGGAAAAGTCTTCATCCTGATTATATTGGTTGGGAATGGCAATTACCTTCATTCCCGCCCCTTTTGCCGATTGGACGCCAATGATGGTATCTTCCAAAACCAAACATCTCTCCCTTTCCAGACCCAATCTTTTACTGGCTAAGAGGAAAATCTCCGGAGCGGGCTTTGCCTCCTTCACCTCCTCACCGGAGACGATGACCGGAAACTCATCTTTTAGTTTTAATTCCTCTAATCCCCAAATAATCCATTCCCGGCGGGAGGAAGAGGCGATTGCCTTGGCGAAATCCATCTGGTTAAAGACTCTTATTGCGGAAAAGAGTCCGGGCATTGGCCGGATGCCAGATTCTCTTAATAACCGGGCAAATATCTCACCCCGCTCCCGCAAAAGTTCCTCCGGGCTTTCTCTTAAACCGAGCCTCTCCTTCATTATCCTCATACTCAATAAACCACCAGTCCCCATCACCTCCTTCTTCACCCTTAAGGAAAATTCCTTCCCCCTTCTCCTTGCCATCTCCTGCATCGCCTGGAAATAGATTGGCTCGGTATCAACCATCACTCCATCAAAATCAAAGATGACGCCGTATCTTCCTTTCATTCCGCAAAAGGGAAAACCCTTTCAATTTCTGAGACCGTCTTTTCCGTTTCGTAATTTAGAAGCCAGAAGGAGACCTCCCTTTTGAACCAGGTGAGTTGCCTCCTGGCATATTCCTTAATCTTTTTCTTCCCAATCCGGATTGCCTCTTCCAGGCTCGTCTCGCCCTTTAAGTATCTCATCATCTCCTTATAGCCTAAGGCATTAAAGGCATAAAGGTCAGGCGAATACCCTGAGGAGAGAAGTCTCTTCACCTCTTCAATAAATCCTTCTCTTATCATCCTCTCCAATCGCTCCTCAATCCTCTTATAAAGGAGTTTCCGGGGGAGGCAGAGTCCGATATAGAAAGGTTCGTATGCCGGCTCTTCCCCTTTCTCCTGGAAGAAAGAAGATAAAGGTCTTTTCGTCTGGTAGAAGACCTCAAGGGCGCGAATGATTCTCTGTCGGTCCCGGGGGTGAATTTTTTGGGCGGCGACCGGGTCGCAAAGGGTAAGTTCGGAATACAAATCTGTCAGGTTCCTTTTTTTTAATTCCGCGCGGATTTCCGGAGAGACTCTGGGAATTCTGGCTAAGGGGTTAAAGATTGCCTTTATGTAAAGGCCACTTCCCCCGCAGATTAAAAATCCCTTCCCTTCCTCGGAGAGTCTATCCATTATCTTTTGTGCCCGGAGGGCGAAATCTTGCGCATTAAAGACCTTATCGGGAGGAATAATATCGATCAGATGGAAGCGGACCTCCTTCTGCATCTCCTTTGATGGCTTAGCGGTGCCGATGTCCATCCCCTGATAAATCTGTCGGGAGTCCGCGGAGATGATTTCTAAGTTGTGCCTTTTGGCTAAAAGAAAGGAGACCTCGGTCTTTCCTACGCCGGTTGGACCAACAATCGTCAGGACCTTCACTATATTTAGATCCGACCGAACTTCTTTTCCAGTTCGTTGAGATTAAACTTAATTATTACTGGTCGACCGTGTGGGCAAAAATAGGGGGTCTCGCAGGCGAAGAGGCGGTTGATTAACCTTTCCATCGCTTCCTGGGAAAGTCGCTCTCCGGCTTTTATCGCTCCGTGACAGGCGATAACCTTAGCTATCTCCTCCCGATGACTCCGCACCGATTTTTCCATCTTGCTCAACTCGGAAAGGAGTTCTTTCAAATCACCTTCCGAAAATCGCGCATTAGGGGAGACCGCCTCAACCACAATTGTCTTTTCCCCAAAGACCTTGGTCTCAATCCCTAAAGAAGAGAGGGTCTCTTTTATCTCTTCGTAAACCAGAAAGACTTCGGGAGGAAGTTCCAGAATCATCGGGAAGAGTAAAGGCTGGGGGGTGGGCTTTCTCTCAAACTGTAATACCTCTTCATAAATAATCCGCTCCGATGCTGCGTGCTGGTCAATGATACAATATCCACCTTTCACCGCGGCGAAGATATAGGAGTTATGCAACTGCCAGAAGGTGGAAGGCTTCTCTTCGGAGATAATCTCGCCCTGATAAAGGAAGTCATCAAAAGCCAACTCCTCCTTCTTTTGTATCCCCAGGGTCTTCCGGATTGCCTCCGAGAGGAAATCAAAGAGGAACTTCTCATCGGCAAAACGGACCTCCAGTTTCGTCGGGTGGATATTACAATCCAGGTTTTCCGGGGCGGTGGTGAGAAAGATGAGATAATTCGGATTCATCCCCCTTAAAGTTCCGCCGTAGCCTTCCATTATCGCCTTGCTCACCGTCCGGTTCTTCACCGGTCGGCGGTTGAAGTAAATCGCCTGAATTTCATAAACGGTCTTTGCCTCTTCGGGTCGGGAGATGAAACCAGAAAGGGAAAGCAAGGGATTTTCAAAATGGAACTCAATCAAACTATCAAACACCCGTCTCTCCAAAAGGGAGATGAGTCGGTCCTTAACCGTATTGGCTCTGGGCCAGGTAAAGAGGACCTTATCGTCGTTTTTCAAGGAGAAGGAGACTTCTGGAAAGACGAGGGCATAATTTTTTATCTGGTCAATTATAAGTCGCAATTCGTAATTTTCCGATTTGAGGAATCCCCGGCGGACCGGCAGGTTAAAGAAGAGTTCGGAGACGGTGATGGTTGTGCCGACCTTCCGGGCAATCTCCTTAATCTCCTTAATCTCGCCCCCATCAGCAAAAAGGTAGGTCCCCGGAGAATCTTCCCTGTCGTTTGTCTCAATCTTTAACCTGGAGACACTGGCGATTGACGCCAGCGCCTCCCCCCGAAAGCCAAAGGTTTTCAGGGAGGAGAGGTCTTCAATCCTTTCGATTTTACTTGTGGTATAGCGGGAGATGGCGAGTCGGCAATCATCCCGGGACATACCGATCCCGTCATCAATCACCCGGATGAGATTCTTTCCCCCGCCTTTCAGTTCAATCTCAATCCGCCTGGCTTGGGCATCAATTGAATTCTCAATCAATTCCTTAACAACCGAGGCGGGTCTTAAAATTACCTCGCCCGCGGCAATCTTTTTAATCGTCTCTTCAGGCAGTGGTTTAATTCTCATATTTCATATTTTAGACCATCCGAGGCGGCGATAACCTTAATCCCGGTCTCCTGACTCATCTCTTCCGCTAAAACCCAGGGCTTCCGCTTCAAAACGGTCATCCCGAAATGGGTCAAGAAACAAACCTTCGGTTTTATTCCCAGGATGAGACTTTTGGCATCCGAAAGGGAGAGATGGTCTAAATCCGAAGGCTTATCCCGGACGACATTCAAGATGAGAATATCTCCCTGATAGGCAGGAATCAGGTCGGAAAAGAACTGGGTATCAGCAATATAAGAGATTATTTGGTTTTTCGTGAGAAACTTAAAGCCGAATGTCTCGCCCCGATGCTTATGCCTTATCGGGCAAGAGAATTTTAAGCCATTAACCTCATACTCGCCCTTCTCTTTTATAATCGTTATCTTATTCAAATAAGACCGGAGGTATTTGAAAACCACCGGGTCTTCACCAAAAAGGGCATCTTCGGGACAGAACAACTCTCCCCTCTTTACCGTTCCGCCGGTGGTTATCGCCTCAATTAAGATGTTCACATCACCGGAATGGTCAAGGTGGCGATGGGAGAGAAGGATGGCATCCAACTCTGTTGGGTTCAACTTATGTTTACTACTCGTTATCCGCACGAGAGAACCCGGACCTGGGTCAACCAAAAGGTTTACGCCATCCAGAGAGAGCCAGATACCACCGGAGGCGCGAATCTGTTTGAAGACAACGATTCGGGCGCCCCCACTTCCCAAAAAGATGATAAAGTTCCCTTTTTTCTCAACTGGCATCTTTAAGATTAGGGGAAAACCATCCGAAGTCAAGATTTTGGAAAGAGATTTTTGAAATCAAACAGGGGGATATTCTTTAATAAAGGGCGGAGTGATTTTATTTTCCGGGTATAAACTGACTATTGCTTCATCTAAATCTTTTCTCCGTCTTATCCAATATCTCCTCTTCTCCCTTGCTTTTTTCTTTTCCCGTAATTCAGGTTAACTTCCTCCCGGGAAAAATGTTAGTGACACTAACATTTTTTCTCACCTTTCTTTTCCTCTAAGTCCTTATCTTACAATAACTTAGACCCTTTTTCTTAATTTTATCCCCCTTTGCTCCCTGAGCCATATACTAAGCCCCTTATTAAGCCTCTCTTAAAGCCTCTTTTAACCCCCAATTCTCCTTCTCTTTCCTTATCTCTTTCTTTTTCCTTTGTCCTCTCCTTTCCCCTTCTTCTCTCTCTTCCTCTTCCCTTCTTTTTCCCTTCGTCTCCTTCTCAGTATCCCTCTCAATCTCTCCTTCTATCTTTTTCCCAATCACCTCCTCCACCCCCTCCTCAATTCCGAAAAACCATTCATTTACCCCTTGACAAATCCAAAAAATCCCGGTAAAATAAAAGGTATGCTGGGACCGTTAAATAAATTTCACTTGACTTTTAATTAAAAATATGTAAAATAAAATAATAAGTATGAAAGTTAAAATCTTGAAAGGCAAAATGTGGGGAATGAAGGAGTTAGCAAAGAATAGAGAATCCTGGCAATTCAGCCAGAGTTGGTATATCCGAAATCCTTCGTCTATGAACGAGTTATACGCCATAAATCCATTTGAGGTGGATGCCAAATGAGAGCTGAAAGAAAGGAGTTATTCTCGGAAAAAGTGTCGGCTGGAAGTAGAACATACTTCTTTAATGTCAAAGGTCCGCCGATGGGAAAAAGTATCTGGTTATCAATGAATCGAGAAGAGATGTTGGTAGAAAATCTTATGAACATAGACGAGTTATGGTTTTTGAGGAACACGTCTTAGCATTTCACAAAGGTCTCAAAAAAGCCCTTGAATTTATGAAACCAGGGAATAAACCTAAGAGGTATGATGTTGAACAAATACGCCGTCGATATCCAAAGGCTTATGTAAAATGGACTGAAGACGAGGATATGCAACTCAAGAACGAATACACTCATGGTAAAGCAATAAGCGAATTAGCAGTTACTTTTCAGAGACAGCCGAGCGCCATCCGCTCTCGTCTGGAGAAACTGAGGTTGTTATGAATAGTAGTGGATTTACATCGTGTGACAGAGCGCATCTGACTTCGGTGCTTCGCACTTTTGCCCAAATCCCTCGCTCCGCTCGGAACTTTAGATACGCTCAGCCGTTAAATAAATCTTACTTGACTTTTAATTAAAAATGTGTAAAATAATAAGTATGAGGATTAAAATCTTGAAAGGCAAAATGTACGGAATGAAGAACTTAGGAAGGAATAGAGAATCCTGGCAATTCAGCCAGAGTTGGTATATCCGAAATACTTCGTCTATGAACAAGTTATACGCCATGATAAATTAACTATTAAAAATATATTATGGGTAGATTCAAATTAAGGAGATACTTCTATGACAGAAGAAACAAAAAACAATGACGATATTAAGAGACTTGAATTAGCACATAAAATTAGAGAATTTCACCATAACTCCTTATGGGAAGAAGAAAAACATTTCACTTGGTTGGTTTCAATCGTATTATCTGCACAAATAATAGTCTATACAAGTAATAGTCTTTGTAATCAGGACAAATTAATTTTCGTTCTTGTTGGGTCTTTAATTGGAATTTTCCTTTGTATTACTGCCTATAGGACCCTGAGAAAAGAGGGTGCATTTTTTCACACCGCGTTATCCAAATTTGTAGAAGAATATAATGCGATTTATGTAACATCACCTCTGCCGAAGGTACCTGAGAAAGCCAATAAAGATATATCAGAACTAATCAAATTGTTTTTTACCGGTAAAGTAGGAGTACGAGACTGTTTCCAACTTCTTTTTCTATTTTTCATGTTGATATTTGTTTTTATCTCAGTTTATGGTTTTCTGACGCTGGGGAATTAGAATGATGGACATCATCACGGCGTATAACAGCGTGTTTGCGGTTCGCTTCGCTCACCCAAATGCCTTTCGGCACTTCGCAAACACGCAGGACGTTATCTGCCATTGCGGGTTAAGGACAACTTAAAATGGAAATGATGTTAAATAAAAATAAATCAAAAGGGAATCTTAAATATCCAGAAGATTTCATTAATAAGATAATCCATGGTGACTGCTTAGAATTAATAAAGTTAATTCCAAATAATTGCATAGACGTAGTAATTACTGACCCGCCCTACGGATTAAATAAAGATGGTGTCAGAGGCGATGCTGATTTAAGTGTTTTTTATAATGTTCTGCCAGAATGTGATAGAGTCTTAAAAAACAATAGTTTTTTTATTACATTTTTTAGCACAAAATTTCTGCCACAATTATTTAAGAACAATCCATTCAATTATTTTTGGCAAATTGTTTTATATTGTCCCGAGGGTAGAGTTAAATCACC